>Ga0114931_10004965_pt1 | contig 16507 bp, 12 predicted proteins | sample 2SBtaG_FD_89579 | JGI IMG/M metagenome (GOLD analysis project Ga0114931, IMG submission 89579) | Deep subsurface microbial communities from Kolumbo volcano to uncover new lineages of life (NeLLi) - 2SBTROV14_V59a metaG | ecosystem: Environmental > Aquatic > Marine > Volcanic | place: Kolumbo...
ACCTTCACCCTGGGCGCGACCACCTGGCGGGTCGAGCGCGTCACCCGCGATCGGGTGCTGGTGTCACCGGCGCCCGGTGAGGCGGGCAAGCTGCCGTTCTGGCGCGGCGACGGACCGGGCCGACCAATCGAGCTCGGCCGGGCGCTGGGCGCGCTGGTGCGCGAGGTCGGCGAGCTTGCGCCCGCCCGCGCCGCCGCCACGCTGGAGCAGCGCCACGGCCTCGACCCGCTGGCCGCGCGCAACCTGATCGCCTACGTCACCGAGCAGCGAGCGCACACCGGCACGCTGCCCACCGACCGGGCGATCACCGTCGAGCGGTTCCGCGACGAGCTGGGCGACTGGCGGGTCTGCATCCTCAGCCCACTGGGCGCCCGCGTACACGCGCCGTGGGCGCTGGCGGTGCAGAATCAGCTGTCGCGCGGCGCCGGCATCGACGTGCAGACGCTGTGGAGCGACGACGGCATTGTCGTGCGATTCGACGCCGCCGCCGAGCCGCCGCCGGCCTCTGCGCTGGTGCCCGATGCCGACGACGTCTGGGATCTGGTGGTCGAGGAGCTCGGCGGCTCCGCGCTGTTCGCCGGCCAGTTCCGCGAGAACGCCGCCCGCGCGCTGCTGCTCCCCCGCCGCCGGCCGGGCGAGCGCACGCCGCTGTGGATGCAGCGGCTCAAGTCGTCGCAGCTGCTCGGGGTCGCGCGCGAGTTCCCCGACTTCCCGATCATCATGGAGACCTACCGGGCCTGCTTGCGCGACGTCTTCGACATGCCCGCGCTGGTCGAGCTGCTGGGCGCCGTACGCCGCCGCGAGATCGCCGTCGAGCCGGTCGAGACACCCAACGCGTCGCCGTTCGCCCGCTCGCTGGTCTTCGCCTACGTCGGCGCCAACCTGTACGAGGGCGACGCGCCGCTGGCCGAGCGCCGCGCCCAGGCGCTGTCTCTCGACCGGCAGATGTTGCGCGAGCTGCTCGGCGCCGACGAGCTACGCGAGCTCCTTGACGCCGACGTCATCACCGAGCTCGAGCGCGAGCTGCAGCACCTGGCCGACGACCGGCGCGCCCGCGACGCCGACGAGCTGCACGACGCCCTCCGCCGGGTCGGCGACCTCGCCACCGGCGAGGCCACCGCGCGCGCCGACGGTGACGCCGCCGCCTGGCTGGCTGCACTGGAGCATTCCGGCCGCGCCGCCCGGATGACCATCGGCGGCGCCGATCGCTGGATCGCCGCCGAAGACGCCGGCCTCTACCGCGACGCCCTGGGCGTCGCCCCGCCGGCCGTTGCCGACGCCTTCCTCGAGCCGCGCACCGACGCCGTCGCCGAGCTGCTGGGCCGCTTCGCCCGCACCCGCGGACCGTTCGTCGCCGGCGACGCCGCCACCCGCTTCGCCCTGCCCCCCGCGCAAGCGCGCGCACTGCTCGCCCCGCTGATCGACAGCGGCCGCATCGTCAGCGGCGGCTTCCGCCCCGGCGGCGCAGGCGAAGAGCTGTGCGACGCCGACGTCCTGCGTCGGATCAAACGCCGCACTCTGGCGCGCCTGCGCCACCAGGTCGCGCCCGTCGCCCCGGCCGCCCTCGGCGCCTTCCTGCCCGCATGGCACGGCATCGGCGAAGCGCGCCGCGGTCCCGCGCGACTCGAAGAAGTGCTGGCCCAGCTCGAAGGTCTGCCCCTGCCCTGGTCCGAGCTCGAGAGCGCGATCTTGCCCGCGCGCGTCGCCGACTTCCACCCGCGCATGCTCGACGAGCTCGGCGCCATGGGCCGCCTGGTCTGGGTCGGCTGCGGCGCCCTGGGCAAGAAGGACGGCCGCGTCGCCCTCTACCGGCGCGAGCGCGTCGCCGCCCTGCTCGAGCCGGCGGATCCACCCGACGATCTCGGCGACACCGCCCGCGCGTTCCTCGATCACCTCGCGCAGCGCGGCGCCTCGTTCACTGTCGCGCTCGCCGAGGCCCGCCCCGGCGCGCCAATGCACGAGCTCGAACAGGCGCTGTGGCAGCTGGCCTGGGCCGGCCTGGTCACCAACGACACCTTCCAGCCGCTGCGTACCGCGCCCCGCCCGGCCGGAGCCAAACCGCGCCGCCGCGGCGCCGCCGTGGCGTCGGGCCGCTGGTCACTCGTGCGCGAGCTCGCCGCTGGCGCGCCGTCGCCGACCGAGCGCGCTCACGCCCGCGCCGTCACCCTGCTCGATCGCCACGGCGTCGTCTGCCGCGAATCGGTCGCCATCGAAGACGCCCCCGGCGGCTTCAGCGCCCTCTATCCGGTACTTCGCGCCATGGAAGAAGCGGGCAAGGTGCGCCGCGGTTACTTCGTCGACAGCCTCGGCGGCGCGCAGTTCGCCATGCCCGGCGCCGTCGACCGCCTGCGCGACGCCAACGCCCACCGCGACCGCGGGCCCGTCACCGCGCTGTCCGCCATCGACCCCGCCAACCCGTACGGCTGGCTGGTGCCGTGGCCCGACACCGGCGACGCCGCCCCGCCCCGCCGCGTCGCCGGCGCCGTCGTCGTGCTCGTCTGTGGCGCGGCCGCGCTGTATCTCGACCGCGGCGCCCACCGCGCCCTCACCTTCGGCGCCGACGCCGAGACCCTGACCGCCGCCGCCCGCGCCCTGCCCGACCTCGCCCGCCGCCGCCGCGGCAGATATCTGCGCCTCGACACCATCGACGGCGCCCCCGCCCGCTCGGCAGCAGGTGCCGCCGCGTTCACCGCCGCCGGCTTCTACCCCGACCACCGCGGCCTGACTCTCGAAGCACGACGCTGACCCGGCGGCTCGTTACTCGGCGCGGCCGAGTCCGCGGAGGTGCGATCATCGACGGCTTCGTCCTCGCGCATCTCCTCGGCCATCGCGCCGTGGGCAGCGGGGGCGCGCTCCCCGCGCTGGTACGAGTAGACATCACCAGGTTCGAAGGACGCGCTCGGCGCCATCGCCGGCCACGGCGCCAACACCGTGCGCATCGTCTGGGACACCAGCGGCTCGGCCGGCGATCGGCCAACGACGGCCGCGGCGTCGGCAGCCTGTTCGCGACCGTGCGCCCAGACCGACGACACCTACGCCACCGTCTGCGTGGTCCGCGGCGCACCGGCGGCCGCCAACGGCCTGCCCGCGAAATAACGAGCCGGGGCGCTTCGGTGCAACGCCGCGAGCGCCGGCGGCAGGTCGCGAGGTGGCGCTACTGAATCACGGTCCAGCCGCGGAACACCGGCGGCCCGGCCAGCACGCCGGTCAGCTTGCCCTGGGCGTGCGCCTTGCGAAACGCATCCGAATCGACCCAATCCCGGAACGCCTTTTCGCTGTCCCACACGGTGTGGGACGCGTAGAGCTGCACACCATCCTCCTCGGGTCCCCTGAGCAGGTTGAACTCCTTGAACCCGGCGAATCCGGCGAGGAAACTGTCCCGCTCGATCCACGCCCGCTCGAACTCGTCGCGCCTGTCCAGATTGACGCGGAAGTTGTTCATCGCGATGTACATGCCCGACCTGTACCACGTCGCAGTCGACGATCCAGGCGATTCCTCCAGCTTGGAATAGCGGCGACGAACACGGCGAGCAATTGACAGCACCGGCGCCCGCCAATCCGTGTCGGTCGGGGGAACGCTCACGTATCATCCGCGACCATGCAGAGCCCCCCCTTTCTGCTCTGGTGTTCGCTCGTCTGTGCGCTGCCTCTTGGTGTCGTCGCGGGATGCGGCGGAGACGGCGGAGCGGCCTCGACACCGGACGCCGCGGTCGCGTACGACGCGGGGCCGCCTGATGCCCCGGCCACCGCCGCCTGCTACCCGACCGGTATCTACGGCAAGTGTGGCGAGACCGGCTGCCCCAACTGTCTCAACGGCGCGAACATGTACCAGGTCTGCGCGTCGTCGTGCACGCAGTCGAGCGACTGCGGAGACGCCGCCGACTTCGACGGCGCCACGCCACTGTGCGCCCCGCTCAACCCCCGCGCGACGCAGATGATCTGCGTCCTGACTTGCACGTCGACCGACCAATGTCCGTGCGGCCTCGAGTGCCGCGCCTCGGGAGTGCAGGGCGTGAACATCTGCGCCGAGACGCTGTAGCGACGCTCCGTCCGTCTATCGACCTCGCTCGCCCGCGGCGCCGGCAAACCGCTCGCGCGTCTCGGCGGTGGCGCCGGGGCCCGGCTCGAGCACGAGATCGCGGCCGCGGAGCGGCGCGCCGTCTTCGTCGACGACGCGCACCGGCGGAATCGGCCGACCTGTTCGACGGTCGCGAACGATCAGCGGCTCGTCTCCCTCGCCGAAGATCCACCGGTCGCCCCACTGGCGCAGCGCGGTGACGATGGTGATCAGATCCTTGCCGCGCGGAGTGAGCTGGTACTCGAGACGCGAGCCGTAGCGGCCGGCGTCGACGGTCTCGAGGATCTCGCTTTCGACCAGATGCTGCAGCCGCTGGGACAGGATGTTCTTGGCGACCCCGAGGTGAGCCTGAAAATCGGCGAACCGGCGGGTGCCGAGGAACGCCTCGCGAACGATGAGCAACGTCCAGCCGTCGCCGAGGATGCCCAGCGTCCTGGCCACCGCGCAGTTCTCGTCAGCGAAGCGGCGGCGCATTTCCGGTCACACGATCTGGTTGCATTATGCAACCTAATTTGCCACGCTGCAGGCATGAGCGCAAGTCCCCCCGTCCGCGCGTGGCGACCGACCGCGTGCATCCTGTGCGAGTGCAACTGCGGCCTCGAGGTCGAGCTGGGCGGTAGCGACGGCCGCCGGTTCGTCCGCTTCCGCGGCGACAGGGCGCATCCCGCCTCCCGCGGCTACGCCTGCGAGAAACCCCACCGCCTCGACTACTACCAGAACCAGCGCGATCGGATCACCGCGCCGCTGCGCCGCCGCGCCGACGGCAGCTTCGAACAGATCGACTGGGAGACCGCCATCGCCGAGGTCGCCGCTCGCCTGGCGTGCACGCGCGACGAACACGGTGGCGAGACGATCTTCTACTACGGCGGCGGCGGCCAGGGGAACCATCTGCCCGGCGCCTACGCCACGGCGACCCGGCGCGCCCTCGGCTCGCGCTATCGCTCCAACGCCCTCTCCCAGGAGAAGACTGGCGAGTTCTGGGTCAGCGATCGGATGCTCGGCGCCCACACGCGCGGTGACTTCGAGCAGTGCGAGGTAGCCCTCTTCATCGGCAAGAACCCGTGGCAATCACACTCGATCCCGCGAGCTCGTGTCACGCTAAAGGCGATCGCCGGCGACCCGGCGCGCACGATGATCGTCATCGATCCGCGGCGCAGCGAGACCGCCGCCATGGCCGACATCCATCTGCAGGTCAAGCCGGGAACCGACGCCTGGCTGCTGGCGGCGATCGCCGCGATCATCGTCGACGAAGGGCTGCTCGACCGCTCCTTCGTCGACACCCGGACCACCGGCATCGACGCCGTGATCGAGGGGCTGCGCGCCGTTCCGATCGAGCTCTACTGCGAACGCGCGGGGATCGACGCCGAACGCGTTCGCGACGCCGCGCGCCGCATCGCCGCAGCCGCCAGCGTCGCCAGCTTCGAGGACCTCGGCGTGCAGATGAACCGGCACTCGACGCTGGTCAGTTACCTGCACCGACTGATCTGGCTGCTCACCGGCAACTTCGGCCGCCCCGGCACGCAGTACGTCCCGACGCCCCTGGTAAACCTCGCCAGCGGCTCGGGCGGCGGCGCGGAGAAGCGCTCACCTGTGGCCGGCGCCCGCATCATCGGCGGCATGGTGCCGTGCAACGTCATCGCCGAGGAGATCCTGACCGACGACCCCAAACGCTATCGCGCGATGATCGTCGAGGCGGCCAATCCCGCCCACTCGCTGGCCGACAGCAAGCGCTTCCGCGAGGCGCTCGGCGCCCTGGACACCGTCGTGGTCATCGACGTCGCGATGACCGAGACCGCGCGCCTGGCCGACTACATCCTCCCCGCATCAACCCAGTATGAAAAGGCCGAGGCGACCTTCTTCAACTTCGAGTTCCCTCACAACTACTTCCACCTGCGCCAACCGCTCCTGCCACCGCCGCCGGGTCCGCTGTCGGAGGCCGAGATCCACGCCCGCATGATCGAGGCGCTGGGGCTGGTGAGCGACGCCGAGCTGGCGCCGCTCCACGCCGCCGCCGCCGAGTCGCGCGAGCGCTACGTGCAGGAGCTGATGACCCGGGTGCTGCCGGATCCGCGGCTGTCGATGCTGGCGCCGGTGATCCTCTACCGCACCCTGGGCCCGACCCTGCCCGACGGCCTGGCCGAAGGCGCCGTCCTTCTGGGCGCCGCGCTGCAAGCCATGCTCGCCCACCCGGCGTCATTCGCGCGCGCGGGCTTCGGCGGTCCACCGATGCAGGCCGCCCTGCAGCTGTTCGACGCGGTGCTGACGAGCCCGTCCGGCATGGTCTTCGCGGTCGACGAGTGGGCAAACGTCTTCGACCGCGTCCGCGGTGGTCGCGTCCAGCTCGCCCTGCCCGATCTCCTCGACGAGCTGGCCACGCTGCGCGACCCGGATCCCGCCGACGACGACGCGTTCCCGTTCGTCCTGTCCGCCGGCGAGCGGCGCTCGTTCACCGCCAACACCATCGTTCGCGATCCCGCGTGGCGCAAGAAAGACCCGAGCGGCGCCCTGCGCGTCAGCCCCACCGACGCCACGCGTCTCGGCCTCGCGTCCGGAGATCTGGTGCGCGTGACGACGCAGCGCGCCAGCGCCGTCGTCCCGGTCGAAGTCAGCGAGATGATGCAAGCGGGCCACGTCTCGCTGCCCAACGGCCTCGGCGTCGACTACCCGTCCGACGACGGCCGGGTCACCACCGGCGTCGCGCCCAACGAGCTCACCTCCAGCGATCACCGCGATCGCTTCGCCGGCACGCCGTGGCACAAATACGTGCCCGCGCGCGTCGAGCCCTACTCCACGGAATGAAGCCTCGCGTGCCCACGCGGTCGCGTTCACCTTCGACGACGAGGCCGTCGCCGAGGCGCAAGAGATCGATCGCCGGCGCGCGCAAGGCGAGGACGTCGGCCCGATGTCACCGTCACCCGCCCGCAGCATCCATCCACCGCCCATCCACGGCGGGCCTTCTTGCACAAAGAACGGCACCGAACGGTACGCGCGGCGCGCCGGCCGGCGCTACTTCAGCGTGACGGCGCCCGCGCCGTCAGTGGTGGCGACTACCGCCTTCTCGCCGCGCAGCCAGGCCAGGAGGTCGTCACCGACGAGCTCGCGGCGCCAGCCGCGCAAGAGCGCCAGATCGGGGTCGCCGTCGGCGCCGGCCTCGAACCAGCCGACCAGCGCTTCGGCGTCGGCGCGGGTGCCGACGAAGCGGGGCGCGATTTCGGCCTCGGCACAGCGCGACTGCACGATGCCCAGGACGATCTGCGTCCACAGCTGGCCGCGGCTCGACGGCTCGCCGCGGCGCGGTCGCGGGGCGTCGACCGGTTCCGCGGCGCCGCGGGCCATCGCCTCGAGGATGTCGGCGCCGTATCGGCGCACGGTGCCGGGGCCGACGCCGCGGACGCTCTCCAGATCGCGCGGGCTGCGGGCGCGGCGGCGACACAGCTCGATCATCGCCCGCTCGGGGAGCACCCACGACAGCGGCTTGTTCTTGGCCACGGCGGTCTCCTGGCGCCACGCGGCCAGGGCGCGCAAGGCGCCGAGCTGCCGCGGGTCCAGGCCCTTCCATCCCTTGAGGGTGCGAAAAGCTTCCTGCGGATCGGGCAACCCAGTGGCTCCGGCGGCGACCTCCTCGCACTCGGCTTCGACCCACGACAGGCGGCCGCGCGCCTCGAGACGCTGCTCGAGCTCGTGCCACGCGCGCGGCAGGTAGAAGACGTCGCAGCGCGCGTACGCGAGCTGCCGCTCGGACAGCGGGCGCTCGAGCCACGCGGTGAACTGCGCGCCCTTGTCGAGCTCGACGCCGACCAGCGACTTGATCAGCCCGCCGTAACCGATCTGATCGCCGACGCCACAGAACGCCGCCGCCACCTGAGTATCCCAGAAGTGGCGGGCTCGCACTTCGAACCGGGTGGCCAGCAGGCCCAGGTCCTGGATGGCCGCGTGCGCCACCGTCGGCATCGCCTCGTCTTCGACGAGCTCGAAGATCGGAGCCGGGTTCACGGCCAGGCAATCGAGCATGGCCACCTCGGGAGTGACGAGGTCGCCCCACGCCACTTGCACCAGCGCGAGCTCCGGTATCAGGCGCGCCTCACTGACGAACTCGAGGTCGAAGAACAGCTCGCCGGCGTCGGCGATTTCGCGAGCGATTTCGCGAACGCGCGCGTCGCTGGTGACGAGGTCGTCGGCCCCGCTCATCGCGGCCTCCGTGCTATAGTGCGCCGCCTTTCGTGAAGCGAAGGCATCGTGTCGCGCATCCTATCACCGCCGCGCGCACGCACCAGCAGAGGACGACAAGAATGAGCTCCAAAGACAGCTTCGGCAGCAAGGCGAAAATCGACATCGGCGGCCGCGAGATCACCATTTACCGCCTCGACGCCCTCACCCGCGCCGGCGTGGGCGACGTCGCGACCCTGCCCTTCTCCCTGCGCATCCTGCTGGAGAACATGCTGCGCCACGAGGACGGCAGCACGGTGACCAAAGAGGACATCGAGGCGATCGCCAACTGGGATCCCAAGGCCGCCCCCAGCCACGAGATCGCCTTCCGCCCGGCGCGCGTCGTCCTGCAGGATTTCACCGGCGTCCCGGCGGTGGTCGACCTGGCGGCCATGCGCGACGCCTTCGCCGAGATGGGTCACGACCCCGAGCAGCTCAACCCGCTGCGCCCGGCCGATCTGGTGATCGATCACTCGGTCCAGGTCGACGTCTACGGCAACGCCAAGGCGTTCGCCCGCAACGTCGAGATCGAGTACCAGCGCAACCGCGAGCGCTACCAGTTCCTGCGCTGGGGCCAGCAGGCGTTCTCCAACCTGCGCGTCATCCCGCCCGACACCGGCATCGTCCACCAGGTCAACCTCGAGTACCTGGCCCGCGTGGTCTTCGCCGAGGACGCGGACGGCGAAACCGTGGCGTTCCCCGACACGCTGGTCGGCACCGACTCGCACACCACCATGATCAACGGCCTGGGCGTGGTCGGCTGGGGCGTCGGCGGCATCGAGGCGGAGGCGGCCATGCTCGGCCAGCCGATCGCCATGCTGGTGCCGCAGGTGGTCGGCTTCGAGCTGACCGGCGTGCTGCCCGAGGGCGCCACCGCCACCGATCTGGTGCTCACGGTCACGCAGATGCTCCGCGCCAGGGGCGTGGTCGGCAAGTTCGTCGAGTTCTACGGCGACGGCCTCCACCACCTGTCGCTGCCCGACCGCGCGACCATCGCCAACATGGCGCCCGAGTACGGCGCCACCATTGGCTTCTTCCCCATCGACGACGAGTCGCTGGAGTACCTGCGCTTCACCGGCCGCACCGAAGAGACGATCGAGCGGGTGCGCCGCTACTGCATCGAGCAGGGGCTGTTCCGCCAGAACGGCGCCCGGGCGCCGCGCTTCACCGACACCCTGTCGCTCGACCTGGGCGAGGTGGTGCCGTCGATCGCCGGGCCCAAGCGCCCGCAGGATCGGATCGCGCTGACCGACGCCAAGCAGTCGTGGAACCGAACCCTGGCCGCGGTCGCCGGCGAGGACGCCGGCTACGAGCCGGTCGAGGTTACCACCGACCGCGGCACGTTCGGGCTGAAGAACGGCGACGTCATCATCGCCGCCATCACCAGCTGCACCAACACCTCCAACCCGGCGGTGCTGGTCGCCGCCGGCCTCCTGGCCAAGAACGCCCGCGCCCGCGGCCTGACGGTGCCGCCGTACGTCAAGACCAGCCTGGCGCCGGGCTCGCAGGTGGTCAGCGACTACCTGAACGCGGCCAACCTGATGGACGATCTCGAGGCCCTCGGCTTCTTCCTCGTCGGCTATGGCTGCACCACCTGCATCGGCAACTCCGGCCCGGTGCACGAGAACATCGCCGCGGCGATCAAGGAGCACAAGCTGGCGGTCAACGCGGTCTTGTCGGGCAACCGCAACTTCGAGGGCCGCGTCAGCCCGCACACCCGCGGCAACTACCTGGCGTCGCCGCCGCTGGTGGTCGCCTACGCCCTGGCCGGCACCCTGAACATCGACTTCGACAGCGAGCCGATCGGCACCGGCAGCGACGGCAAGCCGGTCTTCCTCCGCGACATCTGGCCCAAGACCAGCGACATCATCGCGGCGGTGCGCAACGCCCTGCGCAAGGAGATGTTCGAGGAGCGCTACGGCCACGCGCTCGACGGCGACGACACCTGGCGCAACCTGCCGGTCCCCGCCGGCAACACCTACGCCTGGGACGAGGCGTCGACCTACATCCGCCGGCCGTCGTTCTTCGACGGCATCACCCCGGCAGTCGAGAAAATGGGCGACATCAAGAAGGCCCGGGTCCTGGCACTGCTCGGCGACTCGGTCACCACCGACCACATCTCGCCGGCCGGCTCGATTGCCAAGGACGGCCCCGCCGCCAAATACCTCACCGAGCACGGCGTCGCTGTCAAGGACTTCAACTCCTACGGCAGCCGACGCGGCAACCACGAGGTAATGATGCGCGGCACCTTCGCCAACATCCGCCTGCGCAACCGGCTGGCGCCGGGCACCGAGGGTAGCTTCACCCGACACCTGCCCGACGGCGAGCAGACCACCATCTACGACGCCTCGATGCAGTACCAGAAGGATGGCGTCCCGCTGATCGTCATCGCCGGCAAGGAGTACGGCACCGGCTCGTCGCGCGACTGGGCGGCCAAGGGCACCCTGCTCCTCGGCGTCAGCGCCGTCATCGCCGAGGGCTACGAGCGCATCCACCGCTCCAACCTGATCGGAATGGGTATCCTTCCCCTGGAGTTCGAGCAAGGCCAGTCGGCCACGTCACTCGGGCTCACCGGCGAAGAGCAGTACACCATCGAGGGACTCTCGGACGGCATATCCCCGCACAAGAAGCTCACCGTCAGCGCCGACGGCAAGAGCTTCACCGTGGTCGCCCGCCTCGACACGCCGCAAGAGGTCGAGTACCTCGAGAACGGCGGCATCCTCCGCTACGTCCTGCGCACCAAGGCGCAGAGCTAGCGAAGATCACCTTCCCCGCGCCAGGAGACTGTCGCAATGGCCCCGTTCGGTTCGCCCTGAGCTTGTCCAAGGGCGAACCGCGGGCGCCAAGCACGCGGTTCGCCCCCGAAAAAGGGTGCCGGCGGCGCCTCGGGGGAAACGCCGCCGGCCAGCGTACAAAGGAGGGAAGTACGCCTCGGCGAATCAGTTGGTGGTGTTGCTCTCGAACATCAGCGGGTAGTCGACGAGGGTCGGGGCGTCGGCGGCGGGGAAGCGCCATCTCTTGACGCGGCGGGCGACGCAGGTCTCGAGCAAGCGCGAGTCGGGCCCGGCGGAGTGGACCTGGGTCGAGGAGACGTTGCCCTTGGGCTCGACGACGAAGTGCAGGCCGATGTTGTCGTCGACCCGCTTGCCGCGGGCGATCAAGTTCTCGTAGCAGTACTGCAGCTGCGAAAGCTGGTGGTTGATCACCGCGCTCACCTGGTCCTGGTCCAGGGTGACGGCCTTCATGTGCATCACCACCTCGCCCGACGGGACCTTCTCGCTGTGGCGGCCGAGGAGCTTCCTCTTGGCGTTGCGGCGGCAGGTATCGTGCAGGTCGGCGAGCCCGTGGGCCTTGGCCTCGGCGGTCGTCTTGGCGGCCGGGGCGGCTGTCGTCTTGGCGGTCGTCTTGGCGGTCGGCGCGGCAGCGGCGCGGGCCAGCGCGGCGGCGAGCGGATCGATCTTCTTGGCGGTCGAGGCGCTGTCGGGAACGGAGCCGATCACCGCGGGCGCGGCGGGGTGCTCGGCGGCCGGCGCGGCGTCGGTCCTTTCGACCGCGGCCTTCTTGGCCGAGGTGGCGGCTTTCTTGGCCGGCGCGGCGGCGGACGTCTCTCCGGCGATGGCGGGGGTGGTGGCGAATGCGGCGAGTGCGGCGAGTGCGGCGGCCAGCGCGGCGGTGCGGATGCGGGACATGCGTTTCTCCTTCCCTCGCGTCAGCCTTTGTGCACAACCCGTACCACACCGCCTCCTGTCGGGTTTCGTATGGTTGAGCCCACTCCCGGGGACAGTCGTCCCCGCGCCGGTCGACCCCAGGGGGCTTGCCTGGTAGCCGCCCGTCGCCACGCGGCTTCACACTTCTTCACGCGCGATCGCGGACCTCCTTCACATGCGGGCGCCACGGTGAGAGTCGACCCAATCCACCCACGGAGGAGCCATTCATGATCGGAATCATCGTCGGAAGCATCGCCCTGTTTGGCCTGGCGCGATTCGCCCGTCACCGGCACTGCCACGCCCACGGCCACCACGCCTTCCATCACCACCACCACGGGCCGTCCCCGCGCGGGCGGTTCGAGCGCCGCCACCGGCGCCGCCCCTTTCGCGCCGGCGTCGACTATCTGGTCGAGGCGATCGACGCCAGCCCCGAGCAGGAGGAGACCATCCGCGACGCCGCCCGCGAGCTCATGAGCACCGCCCGCGAATGGCGCGGCGAGCGCAGCCGCACCCGCGACGACCTGGCCACCACCCTGCGCGCCGAAGACGTCGACGCCGAGCTGATGGGCGACATGTTCTCCCGTCACGACGACGCCCTGCGCGACCTGCGCGGCGCCTTCGTCGGCCTGGTGTCGAAGATTCACGCGGCCCTGGAGCCGGACCAGCGCGAGGAGCTGGCCCGGATGATCGAGTCGGGCCGCCCGCTGCGCTGGGGACCGTACCGGTGACGTTGCTGCTACCCTAGAGGCGGCCATGGCCGTGCGCGTGCTGCTCATCGACGACGACGCCCGCCTGTTCGAGCTACTCGACGAGTACCTCGGGCGCAACGGCGTCTCGCTGGCTCACGCCGGCGACGGACACGCCGGACTGGCCGCCCTGTCCGCCGGCGGCTTCGACGCCGTGCTGCTGGACGGCATGATGCCGGGCCTCGACGGCCTCGAGGTGCTGCGGCGCCTGCGTCGCGGCCGCGATCGGGTGCCGGTGCTGATGCTGACCGCTCGCGGCGACGAGGCCGATCGCGTGGTCGGCCTGGAGCTGGGCGCCGACGACTACGTCGCCAAGCCGTTCAGCCCGCGCGAGCTCCTGGCCCGGCTGCGCGCGGTGCTGCGGCGAACGGCGCCGGCGGCCGAGGACGAGCGGCTGTCGGTCGCCGGCATCGTCGCCGCGCCGGGCACGCGCGAAGTCACGGTCGACGGCGACCCCGTAGAGCTGACGGGGCTCGAGTTCGACTTGCTGGTCGCGCTGATGCGCCGGGCTGGACGGGTAGTACCGCGCCACGCTCTGCTGGCACTGGCCGGGCGCGACGACGTCAGCGTCGGCGAGCGCACCGTCGACGTTCACATCTCCAAGCTGCGCAAGAAGCTGGGCGACGATCCGCGGGCGCCGCGGAGGATCAAGACCGTGCGCGGGGTCGGCTACACCCTGGCGCGAGATCTCCGATGAGGAGGCGCTGGCGACATCACCACCACCATCACGCCAAGTGGCGGCGGGAATGCGATCGATACCCGCAGCGGCACCACCTGCAGATGCACTGGCGCATCTTCGTCTGGTTCGGGCTGTCGATCATCATCACCTTCGTGGTCGTCAACGGCATCTTCGGCCGCGACGCGTCGGGCCAGCACCGCTACGCCGCCATGGCGGTGGCCGGCGTCCTGTTGTGGGCGGCATCTGGCGCCATCTCCCGCTTCCTGGTCTGGCCGCTGGTCATGGTCACTCGCGTCGCCCGCGACCTGGGCGACGGCGATCTGACGGCCCGCGTCGACCTTCCGCAGTTCGTCTCCGGTGAGATCGTCGAGCTGGGCGAAACCCTCAACGACATGGCCGCGCACATCGACAAGCAGATGGCCGACCAGCGGGCGCTATTGGCCGCCGTGTCCCACGAGCTGCGCACGCCGCTGGGACACATGCGGGTCATCGCCGAGCTGGCCCGCGATGGCGACCTCGATCGCCTGGCCGAGCTCGAGCGCGAGATCGACGACGTCGAGCATCTGGTCGATCAGCTGCTGGCCACCTCGCGCATCGAGTTCGATGCCATCGACCGGCGGCCGCTCGACGCCGTCGATCTGTGCACCCGAGCGCTCGACCGCGCCGACGTCGACGCCGCCCTGCTGGAGGTCGAGGCCGACGACACCTCGCTCACCGGCGACGCCACGCTGCTGGCCCGCGCCGTCGGCAATCTGCTGGAGAATGCTCGCCGCCACGCCGACAAGATCACCGCCGTGCGCATCGCCGGCACCACCGACTACCTGACCATCGCCGTCGAAGACCGCGGCCCCGGGTTCGCCGACGGCGACGCCGGCCGCGTGTTCGAGCCGTTCTACCGCGGCGAGCGCCGCGGCCAGGGCTCCCTGGGCCTGGGTCTGGCACTGGTCCAGCGCATCGCCCGCGCCCACGGCGGCCGGGCGTTTGCCGAGAACACCGGCGCCGGCGCCCGCGTCGCCATCGAGATCAGCCGCGGCTGACCGGCGACAGCCCGGACGAGAGCTAGCGGGTCGGATTGCGAAACAACAGCTCGCCGCCGGCCAGCAGGCTCTCGACGCTCATCTCGACGCCATCGACGAACGCCTCGGCCAGGAGCCCCGGCCGAAACGCGGACGCGACCTCGCCGGCCGTTCGCGCGACGCACAGCTCGCGTCCCCCGAGCCGACGCGGTGCTCGAGCACCAGCGGCAGGCCGAACTGGTCGATCAAATCGCCGGCCCATCGACCCGCCCTCCGGATATCACGAAGGGCGGGTCGTTCGCACCTTCACCGGTGCAGGCGCAGGCCGACGCCGAGCAACTGGGCGTGCCCGCTGTAGCGGGCGGCCAGGTCGTTCATGCTGTCGGAGGTGCGACCGCGAAGCATCATCAGCTCGTAGAAGGCATCGAGCGTGAGGTCGCGGCGAAAGCGGTGGCTCACCCCGACAGTCCCGCCCAGGCGGGTCGAATCCGGCGACGACGGCGCCAGATTGTCGCTGGGCGCCGGGCTGGGGTCGACGAAGGCACCGGCCCGCAGCGTGGTCGCCGGACGCAAGGCGTACTCGGCGCCGGCGCGAACGCCGACGGTGGTATTCCACGCCGTGGTCTGCACCGGGTCGGGGGTCTCGTCGTTGGCGAAGTCGATCACCAGCTTGTCGTAGACGCTCCAGGTGGTGACGTCGACGTCACCCAGCAGCGCCAGCCTGCCCCGCGTCCAGCGCGCGCCCATCGAGATCCGGTCCGGCAGGTGCAGCGTGGTGCTGACGCTCTGATCGGCGGTCTTCATGCTGAAGGCGTCGGGCGCGGTGAAGTCGGCGCCACCCTGCAGGTCGAGGGTGTCGCGGCTCTTGTACGACGCGCCCAGCGACAGCTCCGAGGTGGCCCGGTACCAGGCCGCCAGGTCGAAGCCGTAGCTGCGCCCGTCCATGTCGATGCGCACGTCGCCGTCGGTGTCGACGAAGTCCAGCGAGCGGCGGATGCGCATGCGGCCGAAGTCGGCGTGCACGCCGGCCGACACCCGCAGGTTGCCCAGGCGCCAGCTGGCGAACGGCGCCACGCGGAACACCTCGATCTGCGACGAGATGATCTCGTGGCGCCCGGCCCAGTCCTCGGGCCAGGAGACGCCGCCGCCGAACGGCACGCCGGCGAAGAAGCCGACGGCCAGGTTGCCGGCCGCGTAGCTGGCGCCGAGCTGCGGCGGCGTGGAGATGCCGGAGTTGGCGTCGGTCTGCCAGGTGCCGTCCATCGCCTGGGCGTGGATCGACGGCATCGCCGCCAACATGCCCAGGCCGAAGCGCAGCCCGCCGCCGTCGGCCAGCGCCGCGGGGTTGTACCAGGCGGCGCCGGCGTCGTCGTCGCGCGCGGTCGACGCCCCGGCGGTGCCGCCGGCCAGCGCGCTCTGCTCGGGCACCGAGAAGCCGCCCGCCGACGCGGTGCCGACCGCGGCCAGGACCAGGCCCAGGCCCAACGCGATCCATGCTGCCAGTCGTTTCATCGTCTTCCCTCCCCGCCTCATGGCTGCAGCGTCCCGTTGATGAAGTTGGCCATGTCGATCGACCCGTGCAGGTACTCCGGCTCGACCGGCACCACCAGGAAGGCGTGCTCGGCCACGTAGTCGAGGCGCGGCGCTCCCGACAGGTCCTGCAGCTTCTTCGTGTAGTGGTTGGGGATGATGAAGTCGAGCGTCGCCATCTGGATCAGCACCTTGCGATTGGTCATCAGCCGATCCGCGACGCTGGCCGGGTCGGTCGAATCCATGAACCAGCGGGCGACGTTGAGGAAGCGGTGACCCTCGAAGCTGTCGGGTTCGACGCCCTCGCGGGTAAAGAACGCCTGCACGTGGGGGCCGAAGTAGGTCGAGTCCTTGAACAGGTCGACCGTGTCGGCGCCGGGCACGTTGAGCACCGCGCGCTTGATCTCGGGCGACAGCGGCACGAACGTGGCGCCGATGATGCCGCCCAGCGACTGGCCGACGTAGTAGAGCTCGTCGGTCTTCAGCGTCAGGCCGATCGCCGACTCCCAGTCACCCTTGCGCAGCGCCCGCGACAGCGACGCCAG
>Ga0114931_10004966_pt1 | contig 16505 bp, 13 predicted proteins | sample 2SBtaG_FD_89579 | JGI IMG/M metagenome (GOLD analysis project Ga0114931, IMG submission 89579) | Deep subsurface microbial communities from Kolumbo volcano to uncover new lineages of life (NeLLi) - 2SBTROV14_V59a metaG | ecosystem: Environmental > Aquatic > Marine > Volcanic | place: Kolumbo...
CACAGGCCAGAAGATGTGGAACCCTTTCAGGGTACATCTGCTAGGCTCCCAACCCAGGGTAGCTCACTTCGTTCGCAACCCTGGGCTACGGTATAAAACCCCTTTGGGGTAAGGTTCTTGCGAACCCTCCCAATTTGGAACTACTGAAAGTAAGAAAAATCGAGAATATGGCTGTTTCAGTACCTATCTCTTCTAATCCTTGGCGCTCTTGGCGAACTTGGCGGTTCAAAAAAAGCGACTTGGCAATCCTCCTGCCCAAATCCCCAGAGACGACTCATTCGCCAGTTTTCCCGCCGTAGCTACATACCCTTCAGACGTCTATCTTCACCAGCGAGCTATACTTGAAAGACCAGCTTGCTGCAAATACACTTTCGTGAGAGATGTTAGATGATTCAACAGGATAAAATTAGGGGCGTCTTCACGCCCAATATTGTACCACTGACCGCCTCGGGCGAGATCAACGAGCCTGAGTTGCGACGTTATACCGATTGGCTCATCGATCACGGGGTACACGGTCTTTACCCCAATGGCTCAACCGGCGAGTTCCTCCGGTTCACGCCTGAAGAGCGGCGCCGAATTGTCGCCATCATGGCCGACCAGACCTCTGGCCGTGTGCCAATTCTTGCCGGAGCGGCTGAAGCCAACGTCCGCGAAACGCTCGACGCCTGTGGGTACTACCACACGCTAGGCATTCGGGCCGTGGCAATCGTCTCGCCATTCTATTACAAGCTGAGCCCTGCCGGCGTCTATGCCTACTTCAAAGAGATCGGCGACCGGACCCCCATCGACGTCACGCTCTACAACATCCCGATGTTTGCCTCACCAATCGACGTGCCGACCATTCTGCGGCTAGCCCAGGAGTGCCCGCGAATCATTGGCATCAAAGACTCGTCTGGCGACTTGCCGAACATGATGCGAATGATCAAGGCCGTTCGACCCGTGCGTCCCGATTTTACTTTCTTAACCGGTTGGGATGCGGCACTAATGCCAATGCTGCTCGTCGGCTGCGATGGCGGCACCAATGCGACCAGCGGCATTGTGCCGGAGATCACGCGCAAGTTGTACGACCTGACGATCAGTGGACAACTGGATCAGGCTCGTGACTTGCAGTACCGACTGCTTGAGTTGTTCGACGTAATGCTCTACCAAGCCGACTTCCCGGAAGGCTTTCGCGCGGCGTTGAAACTGAGGGGTTTCGAAGTCGGCGCGGGCCGCCAACCCCTTTCGAGCACGCAGCAGGTGGAACTCGACACGCTCAGTCGCACGCTCCAGTGTCTGCTGGCCGAGGAAGGTTTTACCGAAGAACCGATCGGTGGCTGCCCCGCCAAACCCCTGGATGTCGATCCACAGCAAATAGGAAAAGTTGTTCGGGACGTAATCGATGAGCTTCGGAGTCGAGGCGCCGTATGACTTTGGTGATCAATCGATCGAGTGTGGCCATTCTGAAAATCAACGCCCTCGTTGCAGCCTTGGTTGTTCTGGATGCCTTGGAAAAGGCTGCCAATGTCCTTTAGTCGTTCGCTTTGCGCAGCGAGCCGATAATGTTGCTGAAATTGTCGGTCCAGAGGGGTAGCTCTTCCTCGGGCCCAAACGATCGGGCAACCTGTTGGTTGGCTACTAGCTTTTCTATCAAACCCGCCTTACGCGAAACGACAGCCCATTCGCACGTGCCGCTGCCTGTTCCTAAGTCCATACGTGTAGGAACATGCCGGCACTGCAACCCCAAGTGGCGGCAAAGACCGGAGACTACTGGCAGCAAGTCGATATGGCGATTACTAATATGGATCGCCAATACGCCGTGCTCGTTGAGATGGCCAAGATAGATTTTCATTGCCTCGACCGTAATCAGATGGGCAGGCACGGCATCTCCACTAAAGGCATCTAACGCCAAGACGTCAAACGCCTGGGGGGCTTCTCTCTCTAGCGAGATGCGAGCATCTCCTAGCACCATATCCGACTTCGAAGGTAGATCGGATAAATAGCTAAAATACTCTCTGGCAATCTCTATTACATCTGGATTGATTTCGTAAAAACGGTAGTAGTCGCCTTCTCTGCCATAGGCAGCCAGAGTTCCTCCGCCTAATCCGATAACTCCAACACGTATCGGACCCTCCTTACCGGCCTTGCGAAGAAGCTGACCTATAGCAGTTTCTTCGGCGTAATACGTCGTTGGCACGCGTCGCAACTCGTCGTCGAGCCACTGAGTTCCATGCAGGATACGGCCATGAAGTATTTCGCGTATACGGCCCATCGGCTGGCCGTCTTCGATCACTTCGCGTTCATGGACGGTAAGCACTCCGTAGAAATTTCGTGTCGCGGCAATCGCTGTACCCGAGGCGCCGCCAAATTGTCCCCAAGCAATCGCCAATAGTCCCAAGTATCCAAACACGAAGGGGGCGGCTTTACGCCTCTGCAGCAGATCGGCACCGGCGGTCGTCTCCGATTTCGCTGCGACATACAGCCCGAGCAGATAGGCCACCAGCAGCCCCACGCTCATTTCCAAAAACCCGTTGAATAGCTGCGGACAAATTAGGCTCACCAAAATGCCGCCCACTGCTCCCCCGGCGGCGCAGTATTGATAGAACATGGTCAGGTGATTTTTTTCTGGCCGACGGCGAACGAGTTCTCCATGACAAACCATACAGGCCAGTAGCAGAAGAACAAAAAAGACGCCAACTTCGACAATTACCGGTATCGTAGCTCCTACTCGCGAAACGATGGCAGCAAGAAACGTCGCCACGACCAAGCCTCGCCCACACCAATAGCGACTATACCAGCGCGGATTGTCGAAACAAATAATGAACGAGAGCAAGTACAACGAAAGCGGCAACACCCACAACAACGGCATCACAGCCACGTCTTGACAAACATGATTTGTCGTGGCCAACAGCATCGCCGAGCCATAAGCTGCCAATGCGAGCCAACCGATCCGTTGCCCGACGCTGGGCAGTTCAGCACTCTTCGCGGTAGCATTGCCCAGCATCAAATCTGTCGGCTCACAAACGCGGGCAAACAAACGCCAGGCAAGCCAAGCCGAAAGTAGGGCAAAAACAAGAAACACAAACGTCCAAAACTGCCCCTGTCCGGCTGTTGTAAAAGCAGGCTCAAAAATAAACGGATAAGTCAGCAGTCCCAACATTGAAGCTGTATTCGATAGCGCATACAATCGATACGGCGACCTGCTAGAGAACGATTGGCCAAACCATGCTTGCAGTAGTGGGCCACTCGAAGCAAGCAGAAAATAAGGCAAACCTACGCTAGTCGCCAGAATACCCAAGATTCGCAACGTCGGCCAAGAACCGTCGAACGGTTTCCATTCAGCAGCAGGGCTAAGCGGCAATACGCTCAGTGCCAACGCAATGAGAAGCAGGTGAATCGCCCCCTGCCATCTCGGAGTTAACCGACTGACACTCCAATGGGCATAGGCATAGCCGGCAAACAGCGCTGTTTGAAAGAACAACATACAGCTAGTCCAAACCGCAGGGCTACCACCAAACCAAGGCAAAATTACTTTGCTAATGACGGGCTGAACTTGAAACACCAAGAAGGCGCTCACAAAAATTGCCACCGCAAAGCACCATGCCAACCCGCGTTGCTCAGAGCCAGCGGATACGTTGTCAGTCATCGGGAAATTCTTTCTCTGTTTTAGCTGCTTCCGCCATACTTCAGCACGTGCCTAGGGCAAATGACGAATTCCAAAATACCCAAATCCGAAAAAACGCAACGTGAGAACCACGAGTAATTGCATGAAATACGGTATTTCTTGTTTCGTCATTGGGCCATTTTTCGATCTGTTGGGCGTCATTCGTGCTTTGCCTAGTACTACTGCGCTATAGGTTGAACCACGACGACACAACGGACACAACGACACAACGGACACAACGAAACGAAGCTAGGATGATTGGGTTTTCCATGATTTTGCCTCGATCAACCGGTTGGCTTGCTGTTTCCTGCAAAATACCTGCTCAGCAAAACATCGGTTTCACACCGTTTGACCTGGTTTTGTAGCAGGACGTGCTGTTCGTCGTGTCGTTGTGGTTCCAATGACTTAGCACAGTGGTACTAGACCACCAGCAAAGATAGCTCACCAGCATACTGGCCAAGAAACAGTCTGCGGCGCAACCCGACCTATCGCTGAAGTCGGCATTTCAGGCAAAAACCGAAAAAAACAACTGTAGGGTGGCAAATGGCCTGAAACGAAAAAATGCTCTATAATCCAGGCATGTCTCGCCATCGCTCATCCTGGAGCCAACACGCCTTTACGCTCGTAGAACTGTTGGTCGTAATCGCCATCATTGGCGTACTCATCTCCCTGCTCTTGCCAGCGGTACAGGCGGCACGCGAGGCGGCACGTCGGATTCAATGTACTAGCAATCTGCGGCAAATTGCGCTGGCTACGATGAACTTCGAATCGAGTTTTGGGATACTGCCTCCTTCCCGTTTTGGATCCGGTCGAGCTAGAATACGGCGGCAACCCGTATCCGGTCGTCGATCACCATCTAGGAAAACAGTTTAGCTGGGTGGTTGCGTTGCTGCCGTTCCTAGAGCAGCAAAATCTCTACGAAAGTTTTGACCTCTCGAAGACCGTGTTTGAGCAAGTGAACAACCCGCAATCGCAATTCCTCACGAGCCTGATGTGCCCCAGCGACGATGCGTACTTACGCTATTTTTCTGAGGCCGAGTTGACCCAGGGAAAACGCTTTGCCAAAGGCAACTATGCCGCCTATGTTAGCCCGTTTCATATCGACTTGCAGCTGCTCTACCCAGGCGTCTTGATTGCGACGGGGCAAAGTTTGAAACGGATCGAAGATGGTTTGTCTCACACGATCGTGTTTGCCGAAGTGCGAACACTTGAGAACGAGCAGGACGAGCGAGGTGTTTGGGCCTTGCCCTGGGCCGGGGCTACTATTCTATCGTTCGATCTGCACCATAAATGTGCAGCGGCATCCGATAAGTGTCCTCCTCCATGGGGTTCCGATAAATGTCCTAGCGATCGCTACTATCGTCCAAGTCCGTGTAACCATGATAAAACACAAATGCCTAACAGCAGCGGTCTGGTAGTAGATACCTTGCATTTTTGTGCAAATGGAAGTGTGCTACAGAATCAGGCGGACCTAGAAGGCATGCCTTGCGTACCATGGAATGGCAACATAGGAGTTAAGAGAGGGTATTATTCTGCATCGCCGCGAAGTCTGCACCCAGGCGGCGTCAATGTTGCATACCTCGATGGTCATACCGGTTTTCTAGGCGATGATGTCGACGCATACAGCATGGCTTATCGTATCAGCATCAACGATGGCCATGCAGACGACCACGATGACTAACATTATGGGAGAAAGAAATAGCGATGATTCTGATGCCAGACGTTCGTTGATGTGCGCCCTCTTGATTTCCCTTGGCATCGCGTTGATCATTGCGTCGTGGACTCCGATTGGCCGCGTCGCTTCCCGAGCAATGTGGAGCAACGACGATGCCGCTGTCTATTCCAAGCTTCGCCAGGAACTCCACCGCTTGGCGTATCAATTGCCCGCGCGGGCAGGAATTTCCGAAGCCCAGATAAAAACGCAGCAAGAAAAAATGGAAATCCAAGCGGAAGCGATGCGTAAGAAACTAGAAAATGCTCGGCAGCAGCCTCGTCTATGGAGCAAGTATCTGCTCTGGTCCGGGGCCCTGCTGACGGCAGTGGGTGGCCTTAGCCATCTTGCCGCTCAGAAGTCATCCTGAAACAGCGCTTCGGCAGCAACAGGGCTCCAAAAAAGAGCAGCGCCCAAGTCGCCGGCTCTGGCACAGAACTTGCCAGCGCAGGCGGAGGTAAGAGAGTGCCAAAATTGGCACTTAGAATTGCGGCATCGGCGGCGTCGACGTCTCCATCGCCATCGGCATCGCCGAACGCATGCGAGGCCCCGAGTAGTGTGCCAGAACCGCGTTGCCAAGCCAGAAAATCGGAACCGTCCACATCTCCATCCTCGTCGAAATCGGCCGAGGCTACGTCAAACAAAGTATTGAGCCGCCAAGCCAAACCGAAGTCGCGAGCAGAAGCCCCAGATACTTTCAGCGTATACGTCCCCGGGCCAAGGCCCTGCTGGTAAATATGCTCCACATTGTCAACCGTGCTGAGGCTTTTGTCGAGCCGGGTATCGAGGAACCCAGGAGTCGAGTCGTACAGCTCTAAATTGAGATCAGCCAGCGATTCGCTACCAGAAAATATCGAACCTGGATTCGTGTCAGTCACTTCGACATTCCAAGCAAGAATGATTGACAGTTCCTCTGCCGTGCTACCAGGAGGAACCTCGAAGTTATAATAAAACAGGTCGTTGCCTGGAGTCACGGTTTGGTAGTCCCAGCCGTAGGAATCGGCCGTTTCGACAAGTGTGCCCGTAGCATCGGTGCTGCCCACGGTTTGCCCCCCCAGGGTCATCAAATAGCTATTGTAGACGTTCAGCTCACCAGCTCCGAAAGTATCGTCCAGCGGTTGGGTGGTGGTGCGGCTCCACGAAGGAAACTCTGCCTTGGTGGCCCCAGCGAGTAGAATCGCCTTCATCGTTTCCGATTTCCCAGCATCGCTTCCTGCCACAGCACTGTGAAGTAGCGTGGCAGTCGAACTAGTGCTGGATGTTGCGGTGCTGGTCGTAGTGCGTGGTACAACCAAATCGGGTTTGCTGCGGCCTACACCGTAGTCGACCAAGTTCGTCAGCCCACTGCTATGGATTCCATCAGATCGACCGACGGCAATCGCGTTGTAGCTCTGGCTCAACAGTCTCGGCAGAGGGGCAGTTCCATTATTTAGTCCTACCACGGCAGTGACTTCGTTCGTATCGATGACATAGTCTAAGCGTCGGAGCGTATTGCGATCAGCATTGAGCTCGGCCGTTGTGGGGTTATTTGCGTCGACAGCAAAAGATCCAATCCAGCTGTGATTTTGCACACGGAAATCCTGAGCAATTGGATCTCCGCCGCTCGGTGCGTTTAGCACATCAGAGATAAACCCATTCGCTGAATAAATAGTCACATCAGTCACAGCAGGAGCGATACTGAAAGTATTCCCATAGATGTTAAAGGCCTGCCCCGTAGCGTGGCTTGAGGTGCCGTTGCTCTGCCCGCCGGATCCATCGGTAAAAACCACGCCTAATCCAAACGGGTCGCCGGCAAAGGAAAACTCGCTGTCGTTAACATTCGGAAAGTAGATAGCGCTACTACCACCTGCTTCGACTTGCGAAATCGGTACTCCAAAACCAGTGGGAATCGAACTTCCCAATACACCGACTAGATCGGTGTAACCTATATCATCTTTCCAATCTCCCGATGCAAACGTGGAGAAACCGACCCAAACCAGTAGAGAAAGCGCCAATCCCAGGGAACGAAACGAGTGCAAAACATGGCTGAGGGAAGAAGACTTTTTCATTGAGAGTGGCCGGGCACGCACGACGACGAGCAGCCAAGCAAAAACCACGGACATCCGTAGTCTTCACTGCCTACTTCCATCGACTGAGCCTACGAACTGTTCCGGGAGTTTCGAAGGAGGAAATTCTCTGCAAGCCCCACAGGCCTCTGCAAGCCACACAGGGGGGCATACTCCATTATCAATAATTCCCGTTTTTTTACAACCTTTTGGCATCATGAAATGGGGAATTGATGGTTTAATTCTCCTGAAAACTCGGATTTTGCTAGCAGAAAGGCAAGCCATGAATGACGCCCTTTTCCAGAGATGGGCCCAATGACGAAGAAATTTCAAAGCACGAAATTCCAAAATAATGCGGCGATTTTCGCAGAAAGTAGTTTATCCGGGTTTCGGCTTGCTTTCGTCATTGGGCCATTTTTTGATGTGTTGGTCGGTATTCGTCATTTGCCAAAGTGCTCTTTTAGGCGATCGGCGGATAGGAATTTACCTTCATAACCTGAGGCGTAAGTTTTCATCTGCCGCTCTAGCAATAAGAAAAGTGGATGGCTCCCGGGAACGCCACGTTTGCCTCTTCCCCTTACCCATCAGGATACTGACGGCAATACTCGTACAGCGTCATTGCCGTGGCAGTTGCCGCGTTATAGCTGTAAGGCATGCCCCACACGGGAATCTCGACCACGTCGTCGAGCATTCCCAAAATATCGGGTTTGAGGCCAGTTCGCTCGTTGCCAATCACGAGTGCTGTCTTTCGCTCGAATCGGTATCCATGAAGATCAGACGAGTCGGTGGACTGCTCTAGTCCAACCAGCCGATGGCCCTCAGTTCGTAGTTTGCTCAAGACTGGCGGCAACGTGCGGTGTGTCTCGATACGAAGCGTATCGGCCCCATCGCGGGCGATACGTCGGTCGAGCTTTGCTGGGCCTGTGCAGATAATTCGCTCCAATCCACAGCAACTCGCAGCCCGAGCAATGCGAGAGAGATTCACATTGCTTCGCAACGGGGCACAGACGACAATCAGTTCTCGCGGCTTAGCAAGCTCCCGAAGCGGTTTGTGCCGTTGATGTTCAAACAAGTGCGGAACTACCTTTGAGCCAGGTGGCAATAAGCGTTAAGCTGTAGCCTACCATTCTATTGGTTTTCTCTATCGGAGCAGCTTTGGCAATGCCTGTGAACCCACGCACGCTAATTGGCTGGAGCATGCTTGTGCTGCTACTGGCTGGCATCGCCTGGGCCACCCTTGATTCTAGCCTGCCGCCGGCGGATTTTACCTTTATCAACGGCACGGAAGTCAAGAGCGTCGATCCCGCGATCGTCAATGGCTCTCCCGAGCAACGCATTGTCACCGCGATCTTTGAAGGCCTCACGCGATGGCACCCAGAAACACTCGAACCAATCCCCGGTTTGGCCGAGAGCTGGGAAATCTCGGAGGACCAACTTACCTATACATTCCATATGCGTGAGGCAGCACGTTGGTCCGATGGTTCGCCCGTCACTGCCCACGACATCCACTATTCCATGCGTCGCTTTCTCGGCCCGCGAACCGTCGCCGAATATGCGTACCAAGCATGGTATCTCAATAACGCCCGCCGCTACAGTCTCGGTAGCAAGGGGATCGGACCGGGTGACGCGGTCGAGGTAGAACTCAATCTTCCTGTTGAGGCAGTCAACACGCTCCGAGGAGAGCTGTTACTAGGTAAACTAATATCAATAGAGAATGTTGCAGGCAGCGACGACCGAGAATTCGTTGTAGAAATAGATGGGAACAAACAGCATTTTCGCCCAACAGACGATCAAGATGCGGCATCGCACACCCCACCTAAAGGCACTAAGTGGTGCCGCCAAGTGCTGTTGGATTTTCGCGAAGTCGGGATCGAAGTTGTCGATCCGCTCACCCTACGAATGACACTTGAGGCACCAACGCCTTTTTTTCTTAAGCTCATAGGTTACTATCCACTATTCCCGGTCAACCAAAAATGTGTTGAAACCTACGGCTCGCCTTTGTGGACAAAACCCGAGAACATTGTTTCCAACGGACCATTCGACATCGAGTTTCGACGCATCCGCGACCGGATTCGGCTGGTACGGAGCGATACTTATTGGAATCGCGACGAAGTAAAACTGGGCGTGGTCGATGCGTTGGCCGTCGATTCCTACACGACTGGTCTCAACCTCTTTATGACAGGTATGGCAGATTGGATCGTAACCCCTCCGCCTGCTGCGCTGCGCATTTTGTTGCAGGCAGACCCGCCTCGCAACGATCTCAACCCCGCACCATTTTTAGGGGTGTACTACTACATGCTCAATACGAAACGCAAACCGCTCGACGATGTACGCGTTCGCAAAGCGCTTTCGTTGGCCCTCAACCGACAAGAGATAACTACGGTACTTTTGGGCGCAGGCGAGATTCCCTCTCTGAGTCTCGTGCCGCCAGGCATCGATGGCTACGAAGCTCAAGAGTGTTCTCCCGAAGATCCTGCAGAAGCCCGCCGACTGCTTGCCGAGGCGGGATTTCCCGAAGGCAAAGGTTTTCCGCGGCTTGATATTCTTTACAACACGAGCGAAGCTCATCAAGCAATTGCCGAACTCATCAGAAAGCAATGGCAGCAGGTGCTTGGCATCACGATCAAAACTCGAAACGAAGAGTGGGCGTCCTACCTCTCTAGCCAACGGCAGATGCAATACAACGTCAGCCGTCGTGCCTGGATCGGCGACTACACCGACCCCAACACCTTTCTCGATATGTTTGTCACGGGCGGCGAACAGAACAACACCGGTTGGAGTAATGCAGATTACGACCGATTGATTCGCGAGGCGGGCCACGAATTTGATCCCGCCGAGAGATTCAAGCTATTGCAACAGGCGGAGCGGATCCTGATGGACGACCTGCCGATTCTGCCCATCTATTTTTACGTCTCAAAAAACATGGTGAATCCGCATGTTCGAGGTTTTTATAACAACATCCAAAACGTCCACCCATTGTGGGCCATTTGGATTGAACGCGATATCGACGGGCCCAACGAATTTATGAAGGTGAAAGGCCGGCCATGATCGCTTTCTGTTTGCGACGTTTACTGTGGATGCTGCTTACCCTGTGGGTCGTTTTTACGATTTCGTTCTTTCTGATGCGGGCAGTACCCGGAGGGCCTTTCGACAGTGAAAGGGCCTTGGAGCCCGAAATCGAAAAGCTTTTGATGAAACGCTACAACCTTGATAAAGACCTTGGGGAGCAGTATCTGATTGAGCTAGGCAACTATCTAAGCGGGGATTTTGGCCACAGTTTTAAGCTAACCGACTACTCGGTCAACGAGGTAATCGCCGAGGGCCTGCCGGTTTCGATGACTTTAGGATTGCTTGCTCTACTGCTCGCAGTGGCGTTCGGTCTGTTAGCGGGCATCGTTTCTGCGGTATTTCGAGGCAGTTGGAGTGATTTTTCGTTGATGCTCATTGCGACGATCGGCATAGCACTGCCCAATTTTGTGGTTGCCGGCATCTGCATTATTCTTTTTGTGTTTTTGATTCCCCTCTTTCCCGCCGCGGGTTGGGGAGACCTCAGCCAACTCATCCTACCCGCGTTCTGTCTAGGTGCCCCCTACGCTGCTTACGTTGCCCGCATCGCGCGGACTAGTATGTTGGATGTCCTGTCACAAGATCACATCCGTACTGCCAAAGCAAAAGGTGTCGGCCCGGCGCGAGTGATACTCGTCCACGCGTTACGAGGCGCACTACTCCCTGTCGTGTCGTTCCTGGGGCCTGCCATAGCGGGAATTCTTACCGGCTCGCTCGTTGTCGAACAAGTATTTGCGATCCCCGGCTTGGGTTCTCACTTTGTTCAAGCAGCGACCCAGCGTGACTACACCTTGGCGATGGGCTTAGTCATGCTGTACACCGTGTTGCTTTATACGATGAATTGGTTAGTCGATATGTCCTACGCAGTACTCGATCCCCGTGTACGGCTGGAGTAACTTTCGAAACTGCAAACAGCCGCTAGCAGTTTCGCAGCGAAGAACCGAATATGAAAAAACAGACCAAAGGCATGTCGCTCTCAGAAGACGCTTGGCGAAGGCTGCGCCGAAATCGTATCGCCATGGCTTCGTTAATTACGCTGGTTGTGATCTCGGTATTGGCGTTTCTTACTCCCCTACTGCCGCTGCAAACCCCCGACTCGACCCAAACTTCATTGCAATACGCCGAACCCACTGCGTCGCCACTTTGGCTAGAAACCCTCGATTTGGATCTGGAAACCATCGAGCGTACGCCGCAGGCGGTGGCTAAATTGAAAGCCCAGTTGCCGACGCTCCAACAGTCGTTTGCCAAGGCCAAAGCCAAACTTCAAATTGCCCGTGCGGCACTTCCCGAGACCTTAACCTCTGCAGAGCGAGAAACACAACTGGCTCCCGAACAAGAAGTTTACGACGATGCCAAGAGTGCACTACGTCAAAAAGATGCTGAGATTCAGGACACAGTTCAACAGCCCTACCGCAAGCTTGGCTATGCCAATCTAGGTTGGCTCAGCCGAAACATGGTTCAAATACGTCATGCTATGTTTGGCAAAAAGAGCCTCAACTCGGTCTGTGGTCGCGATGTGTTGGGACGAGATATATTGTCTCGCGTGTTTTGGGGTGCGAGGATTTCGCTTATTGTAGGATTAGTAGCCACGATTGTTTCGTTGGTCATTGGCGTCACTTATGGTGCCATCGCAGGGTACTTTGGCGGTTGGATTGACGACGCCATGATGCGGCTAGTTGACGTGATGTACTCGATCCCATTTATATTTGTAGTGATTTTTCTAATCACGATACTTGGGGAAGAGAGCGTTGCCGACGAGCTCGCCTACTGGGGCATCGATCGCATTACCATTTTCTTTCTCGTCGTGGGAGCCATTTATTGGCTGACGATGTCGCGAGTTGTGCGAGGTCAGGTCATCTCGCTGAAAAACGAACTCTTCGTCGAGTCGGCCCGCTCGTTAGGTGCCGGGCAAGCTCGAATTATCTTTCTGCATTTGATGCCCAATCTGTTTAGCGTTGTGCTGGTCTATCTGACGCTTACCATCCCTCGTGTGATGCTGTTCGAGGCGTTCCTGTCGTTTTTAGGGCTCGGCGTCGAGCCGCCCGACGTCTCCTGGGGACTCTTGGCCAACGAAGGCATCAAAGTAATCACACCGGTAAAGATTTACTGGTGGCTGATTTTATTTCCTAGCCTGGCACTGGGCACGACGCTGATGGCGCTAAACTTCCTCGGCGATGGCGTTCGCGATGCACTCGATCCTCGCTTGCGTGATGAGTGAGACAGTAAAGCCCAGGGGTTGCAACCCCTGGACTTTGGGCGAACGCATTAAACGTTAGATGGCACGGCAACGAAACATTACGACCATCGACGACAAGCCAATAAGAATCCCTAGCGAGGTCGGCTCGGGCACGACCGACGATCCGGCGGCCAGCTGCCCAACGCCCAGGCCAAACTGCCGCTGCCAAGTAAGAAAATCGGCCCCGTCGACATCGAAATCTCCATCCGCATCACCGTCCATGTGCGTCGCTCCGGCAGGCATTCCAAACCCCGCTTCCCACTTGGCCAAGTCGGCGCCGTCAACCATGCCATTCTCGTCAAAATCGCCGGCGAGAAAGTCGACCGTGGCGATTTCCAAAGTCACTTTGTTTGGATCAGTGACATAGTCGACAGGCAGCCACGTCACTGCCCGCCCGCCTAGGAGGCCAGGGAAGTTTTCATCGAAAAAAGTGCCACTGATCGCGCTGGTTGATTCAATGATATCGAAGCGATCGCCGGCCGTGGGAACGTAGGAGTTGCCCAGGTCGAGAGCAAACACATCGAGAATGCCATCGAGATTCACCGTGTCAATCGAATTGAGTTGGTCGTGCTCCGTGCCAGGAGTGAGGCCGCCAATTTCAATCTCAAGGTGTGCACTGATATGGCTGATCGTATAGCTCCCCTCCAAGGGTACGATGGCGGTACTTTCCCCGGGGGCATGCGTCGCCAGAAATCCAATCTGAACATCATCCAGCACTCCCGTTCCGCCGAGCCGCGTGTTGCGTATTTCGAGCGGCTCTGCTGACGAACTTCCTTCTAAACGACCATTGTTGATTGTTGTCCCGGCACCTGTAATTTGCCCGCGACCTCGGATCGTGTGACCGGAGTTTTGTGAAAGTGTAAAAGAACTGCTTACGGAGATCTGCGAACCATTGGCCACATCGGGCAGTAAGATTTCTCCCAAACCTGTCAGTGCGAGGTTGCTATCTACAGTAATCACGTTTTGGTTGTTGATCGTCTCGTTGTTCTCCAGCGAAGTCCCATTCAGGAACAAGGTATTGTTCCCGTCTGGGATCGTAAATGGCGCGTTGTTCGTTACGTCAGTGAGTCTCCCCGAGGTGGTGAGCGTGAAAGAACCTGCCCCAACCGCTTCCAACCTCCCGCCTACGATCGTACCGCCCGATTGGAGTTCCACCGTTCCCTCGTTGGCGAGAATCCTACCGTTGGGGCCGGTCTGAGTCACCGTCGTACCGAGAATGCGAAGCGTCGCCCCGGCATCCGCCCGCAAGAGACTGTTGTTTGTCTTTGGCTTGAAGCCGTCCTGCAGTTGTAGAATCGTTCCGATGCGAGGCTCGGCGATAATCGTGCCGTCGTTGATCAGGCCGGCCTCGATGGCGCCCACGCCACGAACGGTTTGGCTGGCGCCAATCGTGCCGACGATTCCCCCTGGAGATCGAATCCGCGATCCTACGCCGCCGAGGTTTTCTGTCAAAAGGATGATCTCGCCGCTACCGTCGATGGTCTCCGAGGTTGCGAAATTCAAGACCGTCGACTCCGTGGCGTCGATGCCGATCTGTACGATCCCATCGTTGGTGAAGGTGTTGTTCACTACGCTCAACGTAGACCCAGTTACGAAGTTGTGCTTGTGGAGTGTCCCGGTTAAATGAACCCCGTCGAGCGTGAGCGTCCCGTCGGTGGATTCAAAGATGCCCCCACCTGTCGAGGAGAGTGTTCCTCCAGAGATTGTGACGTTACTAATAAAAACGTTCTGGGTATCGGAGATGATCGCGCCCGTCGAGCTTTGAGCAATTTCGGCGCCGGAAGTGAACGTGAGTGTCGCGTCTCCAGAAGACTGAATTGTCCCGTTATTCGTCTTCGTTCCTCCGCCCGTGATGGTTAGCGTACCACTCAAATCGCCGCTTCTATCTTCCGCAGTAATGACACCATTGTTGATAAACTCTCCGTTGATCTGACCTTCGCCACGGATCGTGTGGCCGGCTTCGTGAGTTAGAGAACTGGAAGTCACCAGGATCTCTGACGCGGCGCCTGGTTGTGCCAGAATGATTTCACCGCTGCCGCTGATCGTGCCTCCGTTAAAGATTCCGAGCCTGGCATTAGACCCAGAGTCGCTATTTATGGTGATTGAGCCGTTGTTCGTTAGCGCACCTCCAACAATGTCCAGTTTCTTACCGTCAGCGATCGTAATAACTCCGCTGGCTTGCACGTCTAATGTAGACACCGCGGCGACCAAAGGACCGAGCACACTGTCAATCTCAGTTGGAGATGGCGCGCCGACGATGACATCGTCTGTCGAGATAGGAATGGCATCACCGCTCCAGTTCCCAGCGATTCCCCACTTCGTGGACTGAACGTCATCGTCGCCTTGCCAGGTGACTTGAGCCGAGAGCCGGGTCGTCGTAGAAATCGCAATGAAAAATAGCATTCCAAGAGAAAATCTTATAAATCGTGGGGCTAACATCGACGTCTCCTAGGTGCAAGAATTCCGGTAGCCAGAGCTGAAACAAGCAAGAGACTTGTACGGTCAGGCTCAGGCACCGCCGTCCCAGCAGAGAGCGGTCCAACGCCCAGTCCGAACTGCTGTTGCCAAGTAAGAAAGTCGAGACCGTCGACGTCAAAATCTGCGTCCGCATCGCCGTCCATATGCACCGCGCCACCGGTGGTGCTGAAGCCTGATTCCCATTTGGCTAGGTCCATACCGTCGACGTCGGTGTCCTCGTCGAAGTCGGCTTCATTGATCGCTGCGCCATAAAGAAATTGCGCGCCGGCAATATCATCGGGGTCAAGCTCACGATTGATAAACTTAAAACAATCAAATTCGACCGACATGACACCACAGACGCCTGGATCCGAATGAGCCATACCGATCGCATGGCCCAACTCATGCACCATGAGACTTTCAAAGTCGTTGAAAATGGGAATAAGATCGCCTTAGTTGCCTGGCGAGAAAAAAAAGGTCGAGTTGGCGTTGAAAAGAACATCGCCTTCGTAAGTTCCAGCAAACGGCCATGGGGCCCAACCCTCGGCACCAATACCGGCGTCGATGGGATAAGCCCCAATCCGGATTCTTCCCGTAGCAGGTGGACTTGCCCCAGGGTCGTCCAGCGGCAACCCCGAATCGGTAACATGTACAAAATCGATATTTGCTACCGCCGACCATTGGTCGAGTGCGCGTTCGATCGCCGCAAACGCGTCGTTAAATCCTAATCCGTTCATGATCGATACCATCGAGCTCGTACCGGATAGATTTGCATCGGGATAGGTCGCCGATACGACCCCGGTACCGTCGGGAATGATGCTCCACTCGATCACCCCGCCCGGCGTGCCGGCATGAGCGTCGTCCCATTTCTGATAGACCGTTTCTCCCCCGCTACCAATGTAGGGAAAAGTATTAAACGCATCCACTTTCGGTGAGAAAGCCAAGGCAAAGATCAACAGTAGGAGACCGCATCGACATTTTTTGATCATCAGTACACTCTCAACTTGGAGACATCCGGTTGGCCGCCTGTAGCAAAGGACAGCAAGGCGGATAGAAGTAACAAGATAGAACTGGGCTCGGGAACTGCGGCCGTCGCGGCGGAGAGCGGCCCAACGCCCAGGCCAAACTGCCGCTGCCAAGTAAGAAAATCGCCGCCATCGACGTCTAAGTCGGCATCGCCATCGCCGTCCGTATGGACTGCACTGCCGGAGATGCCAAAGCCCGCTTCCCAATTGGCTAGGTCCAGGTTGTCGACGTCGCCGTCTTCGTCAAAATCGGCGGCGAGAAAGTCGACCGTGGCGATCTCCAGGAACACCTTGTTCGGATCGGTCGTGTAGTCGACCGGCA
>Ga0114931_10004967_pt1 | contig 16503 bp, 15 predicted proteins | sample 2SBtaG_FD_89579 | JGI IMG/M metagenome (GOLD analysis project Ga0114931, IMG submission 89579) | Deep subsurface microbial communities from Kolumbo volcano to uncover new lineages of life (NeLLi) - 2SBTROV14_V59a metaG | ecosystem: Environmental > Aquatic > Marine > Volcanic | place: Kolumbo...
CCTCAGCCGGACTGACGCTTCCCGGCCAGCTCCAGCAAGGTGGTCCGATCGAGGCGGTGACCGCCGTCGAACCGCACGTCGCGGAACGACAGGCCCAGGTTGCGGAGGCGCTCGGCATGGGCGTCCACGCTGGACGACGGGATGAACCGGTCCCGCAACCCGCACACCACATCGATGTCCAGATCCGCCAGGCGGCCCAGGTTGTCCGGTGCGTTGAACTCCGGAGGGAGTTGCTCTGCCCAGAGGATCAAACGGTTCGGTCCCGGATCGGCCCGGGCCGCCCAGCGGGCCGCCGTCGCGACGCCCTGCGAAAAGCCGAGCGCGACCGTCTCCACCCGGGCAGGGTTGTCGTGCCGGAAGATCTCCGCATGCAGGCCGTCCAGCCACGCGAACTGATCGGCGATCTCGGCGTCGCGATCCTCCCGGGTCATCCAGGAAGCGCCGATCTCGCCGTGGGTGCCTGAAAGGTAGAATCGGGACAGACCCTCGGGGGCCACGATCAACCGGCTCCCATCGTCCAGGTCGGCGAAGGACGAGAGGAATGCCCGGGCCAGTTGACTGTAGCCGTGACAGACCAGCCACACCTGACGGGTTGCCGGGGTGAGCGTCCCCAGGGTCCAGTACCGGGCGGTCCGGGCCACGGTGAGGTGATGAGGACGCATTGCGGGTGTGGGACTCATGCCGCCCGAAGGTACCCGTCCCCCGGATGGGCGTCCACTATCGTTGCCCGACTATCCCCCCGTTCCTACCTTCGGAGGGCTCCCTGCCCCCGGGCCGGCGCCCGCCGGCCGCCAACCCGGTGTGATGTACATCGCGGCGCCGGCCGATGATTGGATCTATGTATCGAGGACATCCCGGCCGCCGGCGCAGGTGTCGGCCAGTTCAGAACGCCATAACTGGTTATTTTCCAGCAGGTTATGCTGAAGAACACTAATCGGGTCCTTCCCCTCGCCGCGATCACCTTTCTGGCCGGGGCCTGCATCTTCCCCACAGAACGCAGCGGCCAGTTGCGGGTCGACCTCGACTCGATCCCCCAGCTGCTCGAGGGCGAACTCCACCAGTTGAGCGCCCGGGTCGTGGATGCCAATGGCAGACCCGTTCCCAACGGCCTTGTGTCGTTCGAGTCGACCAACCCGCTGGTTGCGATTGTGTCTGCGGACGGAGGCATGCTGGCGACCGGCGTCGGGATCACGGACATCGTGGCTCGGGCGGTGGCCATGGAGGGAACCGAGCCGGCCTCGACCACCATCCGGATCCATGGGGACCTGGAGATCGACAGCATCACCCCCAACAACCTCACCCGATACGGAGATACCGTGCGGGTCTTCGGGGCAGGCCTCGATCCCGCGAAACTGTTTGCCGTATTCCTGGGAGACGGGGCGAGCCCGATCCTCCGGTATCAGCCGATGGACCCCGAGCGACCGGACCGCTTTGGCGTCCTCACCATCTGGACGCGGCAACCGGCAGAATCCTTTTCGCACGTTTCGGTGCTTGGGTTCAACGGACTGGCGTTCAGTCCCGACTCGGTGCGGGTGCTCCGGTTCGACATCTACGAGCCCAATGACACGCAACCCTGGGACTTCGGGCCGGTCAACTTTGTGGCGAACCCGGCCCTGGCGTTCGAGAACCGGCCTCGCGACAGTGTGGCTACCGACTGGTACCGGTTTACCCAGACCACCACCGGCGATCGGACGATTGTGGTGCGCAGCGACCAGGTCAACGCCGGGTCCTTTGCTGTCTTTGTGACGGATTCCCTGTTTTTCAATACGGCGATCCCGGATTTCGATACCGGGCCCAACGCCTGGACGGTGGGTCTCAGCACGTATGTGTGTCGAGGTGTGCCGTTCACGCCGCCGCAGTTCCCGGCCGACTCGTCGGTCGTGGCGATCAGGAACCTGCCGGCGGGCACGTACGATATCCTTGTGGCCTACCAGCGGCCCGGTCCCTACGGATTCGGTATTCTGCCCTCCTATGTCTCCGCGCTGCCGCCGGACGTGGCCGAAGAAAACGACTACTGCGACGTGGCGGCACCGATCGCCCTCGACCAGACGACGCAATACACGATCGACAATCCCCACGACATCGACTGGTTCACGTTCACGAACACGGCGGCCGGGGCGACGATCAATGTCGACGTCCGGGCGACCGAACCCGACGCCGACCTCGATGTCTACATCCTCCAGGACTTCACTCCCGATTCTCTTCCAGTCCTGGGCGTAAGCCAGGTGGGTGGCGCGACCGATGCCGCCCAGGCCACGCTTCCCGCCGGAAACTTTTTCCTCGTGGTCGTGGATTTCGCGGGGCGGGCTACCGACTACACGCTGACGCCGCTGGGGACCGGCGTGGTACCGGACCCGGCGGTGCGGGCCGGGGCGGTCCCGACGTACCGGCGGGGGGATCCCGTCTCGTTGCGCCCGGGTGGATCACCGGCCCGGACCGGGCGGCGCCCATGAACTGCAATCACTGCGGCACCCCGCTTCCGGAGAACAGCCGTTTCTGTCTTTCCTGTGGCGTCGATCAGTCGAGCCCCGGAAGCGGCCCCAGAACCACCACCTCGACGACGGATCTGACCGCGCGCCTCGCCGCGGCACTCGAGGGACGCTACCGGATCACCAAGATGGTGGGACGGGGCGGCATGGGGGCGGTGTTCCTGGCTGAGGACCTGACCCTGGAGCGGCCGGTGGCCATCAAGGTCCTGCCCCCGGATGTGGCCCACGATGATAACCTCGTCGGTCGTTTTCAGCGGGAGGCGCGCACCGCGGCCCGGCTCGATCACCCCAATATCATCCCGATCTTTGCCGTCGAAAGCGTCGACGACCTGCACTTCTTCGTGATGAAATTCGTGGCCGGTGACTCGCTGGACGAAGTACTCAAGGCGGGGGCGGTCACGATCGATCAGGCCCAGGGCTACCTCTGGGAAGCCGCCGTGGCGCTGGGGCATGCCCACCGTCGCGGCGTGGTCCACCGCGATATCAAGCCGGCCAACATCATGCTCGACCACGACGGCCGCGTGGTCCTCACCGACTTCGGGATCTCCAAGGCGATGCAGGCTGCCACCCAGTTGACGGGAACGGGCCAGGTGATCGGCACGCCGCACTACATGAGTCCGGAGCAGGCCCGCGGCGGCGAGATCGATGGCCGGTCGGACCAGTACTCCCTGGCCGTGTTGGGCTTCCAGATGGTCACCGGCCGATTGCCGTTCGAGGATTCGTCGATTCACGCGCTGATTTTCAAACACGTGTCCGAGGATCCACCCCTGATTCGCGACCTCAACCCTGCGGTTCCCCCATTCCTGGCCACGGCGCTACATCGGGCCCTCGCCAAGGATCCCGCGGACCGGTATGCCACGATGGAAGAGTTTGCGCAGGCGGTGTGCCCGGACCGCCGCCTCTCCACCCCAACCACCATCCCGGCCGATGCGGGGCGGCGGTCCCTGGCCTCGGACGCCGTCACGGAGATCGCCGACACCACCTCCGCGGTCACCGGCGCGTTCCGACGTCCGCACCGGGGCCGGCGCGTGGCCGGAATCCTGCTCCTGCTCGCGGCAGGGGGCGGTGGGGGGTATGCAGCGTGGACGACCGGTCTGCTCGATTCGTGGCTGGGGAACGATCAGGCTCCCGCCCCGACGAATCCCGCGCTGATCGCCGCGACCCCTGCGAAAGCGGTGGATGATTCCCTGGACCAGGGTGGGGCCGCCACCACCGCGGCGGGGTCCGAGACGAACCCGGAGCCCGACGCCGGGACATCCCCGTCGGCGTCCACCGTGGCCGACACCCAGCGGACCACGCAACCGGCCCCTGCGGTCAACCGTCCGACCGCCCGCTCGCAGCGCCAACCGCCACCTCCGCGCGTGGCCGCCGTGCCGCGCACCGGTTTTCTCACGATCGATGCGATTCCCTGGGGAACGGTCTATGTTGACGACGTGGAACTTGGCGATACGCCGCTGGTCCGGTACGAGGTCCAGGCGGGCCGGCACGTGATCCGGATCGTGCGGAACGAAGACTGTGCCGTCGTGGATACGGTCCAGGTTTCTGCGGGCGGCAATCTCCGCCGGAACATTCCTCTGCCCTGCGGGGCGTCGTGATGAGCCGGGCGATGGGACGGACGATCCTGCTGTTGAGCGCATGGATCGGAGTTGTTCCCGCCCGGGGCGTTGCCCAGGACCCGAACCTCGCGCGCGCGCGCCAGGCCTACCAGGATCTCGATTACACCACGGCGATCGTCGCGGCCCGCCGCGCCCTCGCCGGTCGCATCACCCGCGAAGAACGGATCGAGGCCTACGAACTCCTCGGCTTTACGTACGGCGCGCTCGATTCCACGCGCCGGGCGGTGGAAGCCTTTCGGGAACTGATCTTCCTCGACCCGGACCGGGAACCCGACGTGCAGAGGGTCTCGCCGCGCATCACCTCGCTCTACGGATCGGCGTTGGGCCAGGTCCTGGTCGTCCGGAAGATTCGGGTGGACTCCACGTCGTTCGTGGCGGGATTGGGTCGCGTACCCATTCAACTGGAGATGACGCGGCCCGGGCGGGTGCTGGCCAGGATGACCGGTGAGGGACTGGACCTGCCTGTGGATTCGCTCTCGCTCGGCAGCGGGTCGGTCCGGCTGAGTTGGAGCGGCCTGTTGCCGGACAGCGCGCCGGTGCCCCCCGGGTCGTACCAGTTGGTCATTGAGGCGAGCGCGGGTCGGGACCGTTTCGCCGCGGTACATCCGGTGCGGGTGAGCCACAGTCCGGTCGATACGCTGCCCCATCTGACCTCGGCTCCCGGGTATACGGAGCAGCCGGAGATGGTTCGGCCCGGACGCAACTGGCGACCCCTCGGGGTGGCGACGCTCTACACCGCCATCGCCTCGGGAGCCTCCCTCGCTCTGGAGAACACCACGCTCGGCAGCCCCACCCGGCGTGAGATCGGCGGAGTGAGTTTCGCCGTGATCCTGACCGGCTTCATCATGAGTCTCAAGAAGCCCGACCCGGTCCCCGTTCCGGCCAACATCCTGTACAACCAGCTCCTGCGCGAAGAGCTGGCCCGACGAAACGCGGAGATCGCGGCGCGCAACGCGGCCCGGCGGCGGCAGGTGTTGCTCACGGTGCGCTCGGGAGGCACGCGATGACGCCTCGGCTTGCGATGTTGGCGATGATGGGGGTTGCCTCGGTAGCATCCCCGGCGCTGTCGGCGCAGACGGTCCGGTTCAAGCTCGAGGGCGTTGGTCTGACCTATCAGGAGATTGCGGACGGGCGCGAAGGCGACGGCGGCGGCGGGGGGGCCGGAATCGAACTCCGGCTCCAGCGGTTGCACCTCGACGTCCGGTCGGTCGGTGTACGCGTACTGATGAAAGGAGACCAGGCAGACTTTGACCTGCAACAAGTCGACGTCCGGGTCGGGTATTTCCTGACGGAGTTCCTGGCCCTCGAAGTGGGAGGAGGTCGCCGGTATATCAGTCCCGATTTCGCGGCTCCGGAGGTCGGCTTCGTCCGCATCGGCTTCTACTCGGAAAACCACATCCAGCGGGCGGCCAGTGTCTGGGTGCGGGGTGCCTACCTGCCGGATCCGCAGTTCAATACTGGCGGATCGGCCGACCTCAGCTTCGAGTTCGCGCTGGGGGTGGGACTGGGGACGACCAACGGGCGGTTCCGGGTTCACGCGGAATACGAGTTCCAGCGGATCGATCGGGAGGTGAACCTGGCGGCCGTCCCCCTGCAGTTGAGCCTCGCCCGTCTCGGGATCGGATTCGGGTTCTGAAGCCGGATTCCGGCGCCGCCCTCAGGAACAGACTCTCCGCGGCCGCGTGGATCGCTCCCCGACCGGTCCGCGGCGAGTCCCGTTCCGATTCAACTGTTCTTGAGATCCTCTGCCGCGAGGTCATGCAGGGTCTTGAGTTTGAGAACCTTCAGACGGCGGGTTCCCATCGGCAGCCGGACCTCGACCTTGTCTCCCACCTTGTGGTTCACCAGCGCCGAGCCCAGCGGCGAGGCGACCGAGACGTGCCCCTTGTCAAAATCCATCGCGTCGGGCACCACGAGTTCCCAGCTCTCCTTCTCCTTCGATTTCAGATCCTGAACCACGACCTGCGACCCGAGCCCGATGCGATCGTTGGGAATCTTCGAGAGATCGATGGATGACAGCTTGACAAGTCTGGTACGGAGCTGACTGAGGCGCGCGCCGACGAACCCCTGCCGCTCCAGGGCGGCGTGGTAGTCGCCGTTCTCCTTGAGGTCCCCGTTCGCGATGGCCTTTTCCAGGGCGGCCGGCAGCGTCACACTCAATTCGTAGTTGAGGGCGGCGACCTCGTCCTGGAGCTTCTGGATGATCTCGTCGAGCATAGTCCAAGATACCGGGCCGGCCGGGGGGCGGGAAGGCGAGCCGCCGGGCGGGAGCTCGGGCGGGTCAGGGCCCGGTCGGGGCCAGGTGGCAGAACACCGGCCGGTGGGGCTACCCGTCGAGCATGCTCCGAAGGACGAAGCCGACGTTGGCGGGACGTTCGGCAAGCCGCCGCATGTACCACGGGAACCACGATTCTCCGTAGCTCACCAGGACCCGCACCGGGAGGCCGGCGGCGACCAGTCGGCGTTGCTCTTCAGCCCGGATTCCGTACAACATGTCGACCTCGTACGGGCAGTCCGTTCCCGATGGATGCCCGGTCTGGTCGGCCACTTGGCGGAGCAGCCTCAAATCGTGCGTGCCCAGGGCGTGGCGGGTGGGCCCGATGGCCGGATGGTCCAGGAGCCGGCAGGCGAGGGTCAGGTAATTCCGGTCCACGTCCCGTTTGTGCCGGAAGGCCACATCGGGTGGTTCGTTGTAGGCCCCCTTGACCAGGCGAATGGTCCCGTCGCGATCCAGCAGGTCTTCCAGGTCGTCTGCAGTCCGATACAGGTAGGCCTGAAGACACACGCCGATCCGGATGTTTCGGTCCCGGGCCCGGCGGTACACGTCAAGCGTCGCGTCGACACAGGAAGACTGCTCCATGTCGATCCACAGGAACCCCTCCCGGCGCGAGGTATGCTCGAGGAGCACGTTGAGGTTTTCGAAAGCGGCGGCCCGATCGATGTCGAGCCCGAGCTGGGTCAGCTTGATCGAGACGTGGGCGTCGAGGCCGGCGGCGTGGACCGCGTCGATTACCCCGAGATAGTGCTCGATCACGCCCTGAATTTCGTCGATCGACCGCACATTTTCGCCGAGCCGGGTCAGGATCGCGGTTATCCCGAGCTGCTGCAGTTCGCGGGCCGCTCCCAGTGCGGACTCCAGGTCTTCACCGGGCATGAACCGGGAGACAGCCCGCCGCGCAAAACGGCGACGGCGGAACTGTTGTTCGAGCCACCGGTTCCGGGATCCCCACAGCAGGACGTTGCGCATCACGGCCATCCCCGCCCGCTCCATCATGAATCGAAGGCAAAGCTAGCAGGATGGCCGGCGGGGGGCAGGGGTGCGCGGGGCAGGGAGGCGGTTGCCTCGGGCGCGCACCGACGTAACCTGTTCGGGAACGCTTGTTGACCGGGAGGACAGGACGATGCGTATGGTCGCGATGCAGGATTCGGGAATCGCCGAACTCACGGCGTGGCTGGCCCGATACCCGGCGCTGGAGGCCACGCTGGTCTTGGCCGCCCTGGTTGCCGCCGCCTGGCTGGCGGATGTGCTGGCCAAACGCCTCCTGGTCCGCTGGATCAACCGGCTGGCCCGACGGACTCGGGCCACCTGGGACGACGCGCTCAGGCGGCGGCGCGTCTTCGGTCGGCTGGCCCTGATCGTCCCGGCCGGCGTTCTCTACTATGGATTCCGACTGGTCCCGGGGTTGTCCTCGGGTATCACCGGGATGCTCGAGGACGGGGCCCGGGCGGCAATGGTGTTCGTTCTGTTGCTCGCGCTCAGTGCGGCCCTCTCCGCCGCCAACGATATCTACGAGCAGTTCCCCGTCGGACGGACCCGCCCCATCAAGGGTTATGTCCAGGTGATGAAGATCGGGATGTGGGTCGTGGGTTCGGTGGTGGTGGTCGCCACCGCCGTCGGCCAGTCGCCGCTCTTCTACCTGAGCGGCCTCGGGGCCATGACCGCGGTGCTGCTCCTCGTCTTTAAGGACACCATTCTCTCCCTGGTGGCCAGCGTGCAGATTTCCCAGACCGACCTGCTGCGCGTGGGAGACTGGATCGAGATGCCTCAGGTCGGAGCGGATGGCGACGTGGTGGACGTCTCTCTCTACACGGTCACGGTCCAGAACTGGGACAAGACCGTCACGCCCATTCCCACCCACCGGTTCCTGACCGAGGCATTCAGGAACTGGCGCAGCATGCCGGAATCCGGCGGCCGGCGGGTGAAACGCGCCATCTACCTGGCCAAGGACACCATCCGGTTCCTGACCGAGGAGGAGATCGCGCACTTCAAACGATTCAAGCTCCTCGAGGAGTACCTCGCCCACAAGGAAGAGGAACTCCGCGCCTACAACGCTGCCTTGGGCATGACCGCCGAGCACGTGAACCTGCGGCGATTGACCAATGCGGGCACGTTCCGCGCCTACGTGGTCAACTACCTGCGGCACCACCCGAGGGTCCGGCACGACATGACCCTGCTGGTCCGGAAACTCCAGCCGACCGCCGAGGGGCTTCCCCTCGAACTGTATTTCTTTACGAGCGACACCGAGTGGGCGGCGTACGAGGGGATCCAGGCCGACATCTTCGACCACCTGATGGCCATCGTTCCCGAATTCGGGTTGCGGGTCTTTCAGGCCCCGTCCGGCACCGACGTGCGGGCTCTCGCCGCGGGATCGACCCGGCGGACGGATGCCGCGTGACGGCGGTTATCCGTCGAGTGGGGCCGCCTCGAACGCCGTGACCCGGTGGCCGTCGGTGACGTAGCTGATCGTCATCGGACGACAACACACTTCACAATCCTCAATGAACTCCTGCGCCGCCACCGACGGATCCAGGATCACCGAGATCCGGGCCCCGCACGATGGACAGAACAGAAACTGCTCCACGGTACGATGGCCTCACCCGCCTGGAGTGTCGGCCGTGGCGGTCCGGTCGTAGACGATCCTGCCTCCGACCACGGTCAACAGGATGTGTCCCTCCAGCAGCGCTTCGGGGTGGTCCGAACTGCCCACCACGAACGGATCGACATCCATCACGGTGAGGTCGGCCCATCGTCCTCGATCCAGCACGCCGGTACGATCCTCGACGAATCCGGCCCACGCCGCCCAACTGGTGTAGCCTCGCACCGCCTCCTCGGGTGAGACGGCTTCCTCTGGATGCCAGCCGCCGGGAGGCGTCGCGTGGCGGTCGCGCCGGGTCATCGCCGCGTGGAGGCCGTAGAAGATGTCGTGATCCGACCCGGGCAGGTCCGAGCTGAACACCAGGTGAGCTCCCTGTCGCCTCAGGGTCCGCCAGGCGTAGGCCCCCCGGATCCGGTCAGCACCAAGCCGGTCTTCGGCCCACGTCATATCCTCGACCGCGTGGGGCGGTTGCATCGAGGCAATGAGCCCAAGCCGGCCAAATCGGGGAGCATCTTCCGGTGCCACCACCTGGGCGTGTTCGATCCGGTGACGAAGGGCGCGGAGGTCGGGAGCCGCCCCGATCATGGAATCGAGAAAGTCCAGGGCCTCCCGGTTACCGGCGTCGCCGATGGCGTGGATGGCCACCTGGAATCCGGCATGCATCGCCCTGGCCAGGAGGTCGTGGTCGAACCCGTAGCGATCACCATCAACCCCCCGGTGTCCGGGACGGTCGCTGTAATCCGCGAGCAGCCGGGCGCCCCGGGATCCGAGCGCCCCGTCCTGGAAGGCCTTAACGCTGCGAATCCGGAGGTGGCGCTCGGGATCGGCATCGGGCCCCCGCACGATCCATCGGTTCAGCAGCCCGGTGTCCCGAGCCGAGAGCATCGCGAAAACTCGCAGGGGCAGGTCGTTGCCGCGCTCCAGCCCCTCAAGGGCCTGTACCGTGGCGGCGTCTACCCCCGCCTCGTGCACGCCCACATACCCCGCCTCGGCCATGGCGAGGAGGCCCACGTGGAACTCCGCCATGCGCTGTTGGGGTGTTTGCCGCGGCAGGGCGTCCAGCAATAGGTCTCCGGCCCGATTGAGGAGGATGCCGCTCGGGGTGCCGTTCGGGCCACGGACGATGGTCCCGCCGTCCGGATCGGGAGTGTCGCGGGTGATGCCGGCTTCTTCAAATGCCCGGCGGTTTCCCCAGGTCGCGAAGCCGTGGAGACTGCGGAGGACAACGGGATTGTCGGGGAACGCGTTCGAGAGGACGTCCATCGTCGGGTACCGGTTCGCCCAGGCACCCTCATCCCAACCCCATCCAGGAATCCACTCCCCGGCCGGTCTCCCGCCGGCCCGCTCGACCACCCGGGCGACCGCCTGGTCTTCGGTCGTGACGCCCCGGAGGTCCACCTGGCTCAGGTTCCGGCCCAGTCCGGCGACGTGGGTGTGCGCATCGATAAACCCTGGAAGGACCGTTGCCCCGGCGAGATCCCGGATTACCGTCTCCGGTCCCGTCCGGGCACGGGCCTCGGCGGAGCTTCCCACGAACGCAATCCGGCCTCCCCGGATCACCACCGCCTCGGCGTCGGGGTGCCAGCCGTCCGGGCCCCAGGGGGCGTCGGTTGCCGGTCGGCCCTCGAGGTCGGGTTCTCCCCAGTTGAGGGTGTAGACCCGGGCGTTCAGGAGTATCAGGTCGGGCTCGCTATCGGAAGCCCGGCAGGCCGACCCGACCAGGAGAAGGAGGACGGCCGGCAGGAGGTTGGCGCGCATGTCCCAATGTGCCCCGCGGCCCCGGCGGGCGAAAGCGGGCCTCCCAACCCTTTGGCCCCACCGGGCATCCAATCTGGGAGCCAACTGCCATCGGAGATGAACCATGCGATCTGTCTGCGTCGCGGTCCTCGGGATCCTGCTGCCCTTGGCCGCCCACGGCGTCCAGGACTTCACGTGGTCCGGTCGGGTGGAGCCGGGTGCGGCCGTCGAGATACGAGGTATCAGTGGGATGATTGAGGCGGTGGCCTCCGACGGCGATCAGGTCGAGGTGGTGGCCACCCGATTCGGGGATCCGGACGACGTCGAGCGGGTGAGCTTCGATGTGATCGAAGACCGGGACGGCGTGGTGGTCTGTGCCCTCTACCCGATCCGCCATCGATCCCGGCGCCATCGGGACCGGGGATGCCGTCGCCACGGCTCCACCGGGGGCGATATCGACGACCTCGACGTCGACGTGGAGTTCGTGGTACGGGTGCCGTCCGGTGTCGGATTCACCGGTCACCTCGTATCGGGAGAGATCTCCGCCACCGGGCTCGACGCGGAGGTAGAGGCCGCCACTGTCAGCGGAGACATCCGGATATCCACTACCGACGTCGCGAGCGCGAATACGGTCTCGGGTTCCATCGAGGCATCCCTCGGCCGGACCGACTGGTCCGGGTCCCTCCGGTTCAACTCGGTCAGTGGGGATATCACCGTCGCCTTGCCGGACAATCCGTCGCTCGACGTCCGGTTCAATTCGCTGTCCGGGGACATCCAATCGGATTTCCCACTCACGATCCAGGGGCGGCGGTCCTTCGTCGGGTCGAATCTGCGGGGAGCGGTGGGGGGAGGCGGCCCCGAGCTGCGGATCAACACGGTGAGCGGAGACCTGCGCCTTCTAAAGAAGAGATCATAATTTCCGCTCCCGGCTCCCCGCCAAATCAAGTTCGGCGTCCAGGGGGTCGATGCTCCGACAGGATCCACGAGTCCGGTCCCGCACGTTGACCGATGCGGGCGGACTTTGTACCGTTTGGTACAAGCGTCCGGCCTTCGTGGGCGCCCCCGTTCCGGCGACGAGAGCACGATTCACATACAGGACAACTGCCGATGGTAGCAGCTCGTCATCGCCCCCGCCGTCCGTTTCGGGGCTGGGCGTGGGCGCCGATTCTGCTGGTGGTGCTGGTGGCCGCCTGCCAGGGTCCATTCCCCCAATCGACCTTTGCGACCACGAGCCGGTCCGCGCAGGACATGCGGGACCTGTTCATGCTTATCTTCGGGCTTGCGGTGGTGGTCTTTGTGCTCGTGGAAGGCGCGCTCCTCTTTACCGTGATCCGGTTCCGGGCCCGGCCCGGCGCGCCCGATCCCAAGCCGGTGCATGGACATACGCCGCTCGAGATCGGCTGGACGCTGGCCCCGGCTTTCATTGTCTCCCTGATCGCGGTGCCGACGGTCAGCGCCATCTGGCGCTCGGCGCTGAATGAGCCGGAGAATCCGCTCCGGATCGAGGTCGTGGGCCACCAGTGGTGGTGGGAGTTCACCTATCCCGAGTCGGGGGTGCGGACCGCCAACGAGATGCATGTGCCGCAGGGGCGGCCGGTCGTTCTCGAGATGACCTCGGCCGACGTGATTCACAGCTTCTGGCTTCCGGGTCTCGCGGCCAAGCGGGACGCGATCCTGGGTCGGACGACGCGGCTCGAGTTCACGGCCGATTCCCTCGGCGAGTTCATGGGACAGTGTGCCGAGTACTGCGGCACGTCCCACGCCAACATGCGGGTCCGGGTGGTGGTCGACGCCCCGGACGCCTTTGACGGGTGGACGGCCGCCCAGTTGGCCGGCTCGGTATCGCCGGATTCCCTGTCCAGCCTTGCCCGGGAAGGGCTCGAGGTGTTCCGGACGCCCAAGACTCCCGCGACCCACTCCTGCATTGCCTGCCATTCGGTGAGCGGGGTGTCGTTCGGGGTGGCGGGTCCCAACCTCACCCACGTGGGCAGCCGGACCCGCATCGCGGGCGGCGTGTTGGAGAATTCGACCGAAAACCTGACCCGCTGGCTCGACAACCCGTCGGCGGTCAAGCCGGGCATGGGGAGCCAGATGCAGAGCGGACAATTGATCGGCATGCCGGATGTGGACCTCACACCCGAGGAAATCCGGGCGCTGGTGGCCTACCTGGAGTCGTTACGATGACGGCGACCGATACGACGGTGACAACGCACGAATACGAGGTCGAAGCCCCCCACGGGATCTGGAGCTGGATCACGACCACCGATCACAAGCGGATCGGGATCATGTACGGCGTCAGTGCGTTCATCTTTTTCCTGATGGGGGGGCTCGAGGCCCTGCTCATCCGGGCGCAACTCGCCCAGGCGGACAACACGCTGGTGAGCGCCGAGACGTTCAACCAGCTCTTCACCATGCACGGCACCACGATGGTCTTTCTGGCCATCATGCCGTTGTCCGCCGCGTTCTTCAACTTCATCATCCCGCTCCAGATCGGGGCGCGCGATGTGGCCTTCCCGCGCCTCAACGCATTCAGCTTCTGGGTGTTCCTGCTCGGGGGACTCTTCCTGAACGCGAGCTTCCTGGTCGGATCGGCGCCGGACGGTGGGTGGTTCGGGTACGCCAACCTCTCCTCGATGCAGTATTCGCCGGGCCGGCACTTCGATTTCTGGGCGCTGGGCCTCCAGATTCTGGGTATCGCCTCGCTGGCGGCGGGATTCAACTTTATCGCCACGATCATCAACATGCGCGCACCCGGGATGAAACTGATGCGCATGCCGATCTTCACGTGGATGAGCTTCGTGACCCAGTTGATCGTGGTGACGGTATTCCCGGTGATCACGGTGGCGCTGGTCTTCCTCACCTTCGACCGGCTTTTCGGGACGACGTTCTACTCGGTGGCCGCCGGAGGTGACCTTCTCCTCTGGCAGCACCTCTTCTGGCTGTTCGGCCACCCGGAGGTGTACATCCTCATCCTGCCGACGATGGGGATCATCTCCGAGGTGCTCCCCACGTTCTCGCGGAAGCCGTTGTTCGGGTACCCGGTCGTGGTCTACTCGGGGGCATTGATCGCGATCATCGGCTGGGGGGTATGGGGTCACCACATGTTCGCGGTCGGGATGGGCGCGCTCGCCGATTCGTATTTTTCCGCCGCCACCATGCTGATCGCGATCCCGACGGGAGTAAAGATCTTCAACTGGATTGCCACCATGTGGGGCGGACAGATCCGGTTCCACACCCCCATGCTCTTCGCGATCGGATTCGTGGCGATGTTTATCATCGGCGGCATGTCCGGGGTGATGCACGCCTCGCCGCCGACCGACCTGCAGCAGACGGACACCTACTTCGTCGTCGCCCACATTCACTACGTGTTGTTCGGCGGCGCGATCCTGGGACTGTTTGCGGGAATGTATTACTGGTGGCCGAAGATTTTCGGTCGGATGCTGAGCGAACCCCTCGGCAAGCTGCACTTCTGGCTGACGATGATCGGCATGAACCTGGCGTTTTTCCCGATGCACATCATCGGGCTGTTTGGCATGCCCCGCCGAATCTATACCTACTCGCCCGACCTGGGTCTCGAGACGCTCAACCTGGTATCCACCGTGGGCGCGATGATCATCGGGGTGGCGACACTCGTCTTCGTATTCAACGTGTTTCGGACCCGACGCCGCGGCCAGCCCGCCGGGAAAAACCCCTGGGGCGGAGCGACGCTGGAGTGGGCCATCAGCTCGCCGCCGCCGGTGTACAACTTCACCGTACTGCCCGAAGTGCGCAGCCTCACCCCCCTGTGGACCGACAACGGGGTCTCCGAGATTCCGGACCACCCGCCGGCACCGATTCACGTGCCGGGGGGCAGCTACTGGCCCCTGCTGACGGCGATAGGGGTGCTGATACTGTTCCTCGGGGCTCTGACCCGTATCGTGTGGCCTGCGGCCCTGGGGGTGGCGTGGACCATGTTCTGTGTCTTCAAGTGGGCCTATGAGCCCTTCGAGGTATAGGCGATGAGCGAGGCGGTCGCAGCCCATTACACAAGTACGGGCCTCGATACCAGAAAGATCGCGTTCTGGACCTTTATCGGGTCCGAGACCCTGCTGTTCGGTACGCTGATCACGACCTACCTCCTCTATGAGGGGCGCAGCGTCGCGGGACCGACCCAACACGATATCCTGAATATCCCGCTGACTTCGGTGTCAACCTTCGTTCTGCTGATGTCCAGTCTGGCCATGGTGCTCGGCCTGGCCGGAGTGAGCGAAGGCAATGTGAAGAAGGCCCGGATCTGGCTGGCCATGACCGCATTGCTCGGTTTGGTGTTCCTGGGATTCCAGGCCTATGAGTTTACGCATTTTGTGCAGGAAGGCCTGACCATCACCACGAGCCTCTTCGGCTCGACGTTCTTCACGCTGACCGGATGCCACGGGCTGCACGTCGCGGTCGGGGTGATCTGGCTGTCCACCCTGTTGGTCCAGTCGTTCCGCGGCAATCTCGGCTCGGACAAGACCACCACGGTGGAGATCGCCGGGTTGTACTGGCACTTCGTGGACGTGGTCTGGATCGTCATTTTCACTCTCGTCTACCTGATTCAACGTGGAGGAGGAGCGTGAGCCCGCACAACGTTGAGACGCCGGAGTACACCGGACCGGACCGCCGTCGGTCCAGCGAGGACGAAATGACCGAGGTCGTGTCGTCGCATCCCAGCACGGCGGAATACGTCGGCATTGCAGGGATCCTCACGGTCCTGACGCTGATGGAGGTTGGGGTGTTCTACATCCCGGCTTTCGGGACGGTCCTGGCGCCCGTCCTCATCGTGCTGTCCGCGGCGAAGATGGTGCTGGTAGTCGGGTTCTACATGCACCTCAAGAACGACGCGAACCTGTTCAGCGTCATCTTCCTGCTGCCGTTTTTCCTGGCGCTCTTCGTGGCCCTGGGATTGATGTTCCTCTTCGGGGCGTGGTGGCTCTGAGCCACCCGCCGGCCGTCTGATTTGAATCCATCGAGGGCCCGGGCTGATGCCCGGGCCCTCGATGCATTCAAATCCCGGCTTTGGGGGCGGCGGGCGGGAGGTTACTCCCCTTCCACCCGGAGGCGGACGATGCGCGTCTGGACCGTATCGCCGGGGACGAGACGGGCCGTCTCGAGGGTGAGGATCGAACCGGCGGGCACATCCTTCAGCGCCTCCTTCAGGTCCGCTTCGGTCCGCACCCGCTTGTCGTTCACGCGCGTGATGATCTCCCTCGGCAACAGGCGGCTGTCCCGCGCCGGTCCGTGCGGATCCACTCGTGTGATCAACAGGCCTTCCGCAGTGCTGGCCACCCGCCTGGAGACACCGGCATCCCGGGCGATCTCCCCGGCGGTCACCGGTTGCACTTCGACGCCGAGTCGGTCTTCAGCCACCGTGTCCTCGCCGGAAGAATCGTCCCGAGGCTTCCGGGCCACGGCGGTCTCCTGGTCGGTCGGGGCCTCGCCCAGGCGCACCGTGTAGGTCCGCCGGACGCCGCCTTCCCGGGCCACGGTGACCTTGACCTCGTCGCCGGGCCGCCGGAAGCCGATGTCCTGTTGAAGCTGAGCGGTGTACTCCGCCTTCTTGCCATCGATCGCGATGATCACATCTCCCGGCCGGATCCCGGCCCGAGCGGCCGGACTGTCATCGCTCAGGCTCTCGACCCGGACCCCGTAGATCGAGTCGAGCCCCACCAACTCCGCATCGAGGGCATCGGCGTCCTGGATATCCACGCCGAGCACCGCGCGTGTCACGTGGCCGTCGGCGATCAGCTGCTCCGTGACGTGGCG
>Ga0114931_10004968_pt1 | contig 16501 bp, 13 predicted proteins | sample 2SBtaG_FD_89579 | JGI IMG/M metagenome (GOLD analysis project Ga0114931, IMG submission 89579) | Deep subsurface microbial communities from Kolumbo volcano to uncover new lineages of life (NeLLi) - 2SBTROV14_V59a metaG | ecosystem: Environmental > Aquatic > Marine > Volcanic | place: Kolumbo...
GCGGTGATAGGACCCCTGGTAGAAGTGCCGGTGCTGATCGGGCTGGTCAGGGTGTCGCTGTGGTTCCAGAAGAAGTACTACGGGGAGGCTGTAGAGGCCGGTGGCGTTGTGGCACCGGGGGATCGTGGCCCTGTCCGCGATCCTCGTTGTCCGTAGCCGTTCCTCTCCCCGGCCCATATGGGGCGTGGTGGTCGTAGTGGCCGCCTTGCTCGCCGGTTCGAGTTGGTTGGCGGTCCAAACGGGAGAGAGCGACGAAGAACTGGTGGAGGAGGCCGTTGCCGAGCAGCCTGTCGAGCAGCACGAGGAGGATGGCGAGCGGCTCCTCATCCTGAGTGGTCTGGTCGCGGTCGTCATCGTTGCGGGGATGGCCAAGGGGCGCTATGGAGTATTCTTGCGCGATGCCGGTCTGGTGGCCGCCGTTCTGGTCGCCGGCTCAGCTACTGCCACCGGCAGCTCGGGAGGGGCGTTGGTCTACCAACACAACGCCGCCCGGGTTCATTCTCAGAGTAACATCGCCGGAGACAACACCGAGGCGGCGGGCGACCGCACCGGGGAGAACGCACGGGAGGATCGCGGGGATGAGGATGACGATGACTAGCCTATCGTAGTACTACTGGCGGCTGAGTTTGCTGCCTTGGCTGCCAGCCCGAGGGGGATATTCTCGGTGGCACCCGATGCCTCGTCCATTGAGTAACAGCAAAACCGGATCATCTCGTGTTGGGAACCTACGCAACGCCGATGATCAACCATCGCTACCATCCGAGATGAGGACCGTCTGGTTCCGCCGCCACAAGTAGTATAGCGCCGGAATCACTACCAGGGTCAGTACGGTCGAGGTCAGCATGCCGCCGACCATCGGCGCCGCGATCCGTTGCATCACCGACGCTCCGGTTCCGTGGGCCCACATGAGCGGGATGAGCCCGGCCATGATGGCTACTACAGTCATTAGTTTGGGCCGCACTCGGGCTACCGCGCCATGCTCGATGGCGTCGACCAGCACCGCCGCCGTCACCGGTCCTCGTGCCACAGCGGCGTGCCAGGCTTGATCGAGGTAAAGCAACATGACCACTCCGGTCTGGGTCGCGAGTCCCGCGAGCCCTATGAAACCGACGGCCACCGCCACCGAGAGGTTGTAGTCCAGCAGCCAGAGCAACCACACGCCACCCACACGCGCAAATGGCAACGACAGCATGACGATGCCGACCTCCACCAGGTTGCCAAAATTGAAGTACAGCAACAACGCGATGATGGCGAGGGTGAGCGGGACCGCCAGGTAGAGTCTGCGGGCGACCCGTTCCATGGCCTCGTACTGACCACTCCACTGCAGGCGATAGCCCGGCGGCAGGCTGATGCTGCTGGCGACCAGTTCCCGTGCCTCGGCCAGGTAGCCACCCACATCGCGATTCCTGACGTCGATGAACACGGTACCAACCAGTTGACCGTTCTCGCTCTTGATCATCGGCGCCCCGGTGGCGTAGCGCACGTCCACCAGCCGGGTCAGCGGCACCTGGAACCCGGCCCGGGTGCGAACCAGCACCCGGTCCAGCCGATCGGGGTTCTCCCGGAACGCTCGCGCGTAGCGCACCTGTACCGGATAGCGTTCACGGCCCTCGACCGTGGTGGTGATGTTCCGTCCACCCATGACGGTGGCGATCGTCTCCTGCACGTCGCCCACGCCGAGCCCGAATCTGGCGAGCGCCTCCCGATCGGGAACTATGTCGAGGTACCGGCCCCCGAACGAGCGCTCGGCATACACACTGGCCGTCCCCGGCACGGGAGCCAGCAGTTCCTCCACGTCGGCCCCGATGGACTCGATGGTGGCGAGGTCCGGCCCGAAGATCTTGATCCCCAGCGTGGTGCGGATGCCGGTCGAGAGCATGTCCGTCCGGTTCTTGATCGGCATGGTCCAACTGTTGATCAGTCCGGGAAAGCGCAGCACTCTGTCCATCTTGGCGATGAGCTGGTCCTGGGTGAGCCGCTCGGGCCACTCTGCGGGATCCTTCAGGTTGACGATCGTTTCCACCATCGATATCGGAGCGGGGTCGGTAGCGCTCTGCACCCGACCCGCCTTGCCCCACACCGAAGCTACTTCAGGGAAGGTCATCAGGATGCTGTCCTGCTTCTGCAGCAACCGGCGTTGGATGGCGGTCGACACGCCCGGGATCGAGTTGGGCATGTACATGAGCGAGCCTTCGTTCAGCGGTGGCATGAACTCGCTCCCCAGCTGACGGAGCGGCCAGACGGTGAGGGCGATGACCGCGGCCCCACCCAGCAACACCCAGCGACGCCATCGGAGGGTCCAATGGAGGACCGGTCGATAGAGGGCGATCGCAACGCGACTCACGGGGTTGGCGCTTTCGGGTCGCAGGCGGCCCCTGATGAACAGCCCCATCAGGACTGGAACGACCGTGACCGACAGAATGGCCGCCGCCGCCATGGCCGCCGTCTTGGTCAGAGCGAGCGGCCGGAAGAGCCTGCCTTCTTCCGCCTGCAGCGTAAAAATGGGAAGGAACGACATGGTGATGATCAGCAGCGAGACGAACAACGCCGGCCCCACCTCGCGGGCGGATATCAGCACCAGGGTCCACCGCGGGCGATCGGGCTCGTGCTCCACGTGCTTGTGGAGATTTTCTATCATGACGATGGCGGCGTCGATCATGGCCCCTATGGCGATGGCGATCCCGCCGAGCGACATGATGTTGGCGTTGACGCCCAGTACCTGCGTGGCGGCGAGCGCGATGATGATACCGAGCGGCAGGGTGGCGACCGCCACCAGCGCGCTCTGGACGTGGAACAGGAACAGGGCGCTCACCAGGGCGACGATGATCGACTCCTCGACCAGCGTTCTTACCAGAGTGCCGGTGGCGCGATGAATCAGCTCCGAGCGGTCATAGGTGGGCACCACGGTCACGCCGGGCGGGAGCCCGGCCGACAGCTCTTCCAGTTTGGCCTTGACCGCTTCGATGACCTGGAGGGCGTTCTCCCCCTGGCGCATGATGACTACGCCGCCGACGGCCTCACCCTCACCGTTCAGTTTCGTCACGCCCAGACGCAGATCCGGACCTATGGTGACGTCGGCCACGTCCTCCACCCGTACCGGAACTCCCTCATCCGTAGCGTCGACCGCCAACGAGGCGATATCGGACACCCCTCTCAGGTAACCCAGCCCTCGGACCATGTACTCGCCGGCGGCCACCTCCACGGTACAGGCGCCGACGTCCCGGTTGGATGAGCGGATGACGCTGACCACTTCTTCGGCCGTCACTCCGTACGCGAGCAGTCTGGTGGGACTCAACAGGACCTGATACTGCTTGACATAGCCGCCCACGCTGGCCACTTCCGCTACTCCCGGTACGCCTTGAAGGCCGTACCGTAGGTACCAGTCCTGGATGGACCGCAACTCATCGGGGCGGTAGTCGTCCCCCACTACCGCGTACTGGAACACCCATCCGACGCCGGTCGCGTCGGGGCCCAACTGGGGGCGCACCCGTTCAGGCAGGTCGGCTGCCGCTCCGTTCAGGTACTCCAGCACTCGGCTGCGCGCCCAGTAGAGGTCGGTCCCCTCATCGAACAGGACGTAGACGAAGGACAGACCGAACATCGACTGGCCTCGCACGACTCGGGCGCTGGGAACGGTGAGCAAGGCGGTGACCAGTGGATAGGTCACCTGGTCTTCGACCACCTGCGGCGCCTGCCCCGGGAATTCCGTGAAGACGATGACCTGTGGATCCGTCAGGTCGGGGATGGCGTCGACCGGCAGCGTGCGCAACACGAACACTCCACCGATCAGGATGACCACCGCCATGAGGGCAATCAGGCCGCGCCACCTGATGCTGAGTTCGACGATGGCCCCGATCATTGCGTGCCTCCGGCGGACTGGGTGTCGGGCATGACCATATCGTTCATCTCCTGATCTCCCTCCATGTCCATGTCACCTATGTCCATGCCGCCCATGTCCAGACCCATGCCCATGTTCAGCATGAGACCCTTCATTGCCGCGGCCAGGCTCGACTCCGAATCGAACAGGAACGTGGCGGAGGCTATCAGGGTGTCCCCCGCGGTCACTCCCGACAGGATCGTCAGAGTGCTGTCGCCGCGCCAACCGACTTCCACCGGCGTCGGCACGATACCGCCGTCCCGGAAGGCGAACACCAGATCCTGCTCGCCGGTGGGGAGCACGGCCGTCAGCGGTACCGTCACTCCCTGAGATCCCTGGGCCCGGAGCGATATGGTGGCGAACATCATCGGCTTGAGCCGATAGTCCGGATTGGCGATCTCGACCCGCATGCGGACGGCGCGGGTGCGGCGGTCGAGCATTGGTTGAGCGAACGTCACCCGCCCGTGGAACACCTCTCCCGGAAAAGCGTCCAGCCGCACTTCCGCCCGCTGACCGACCCGAATGAACTGGAGGTCTCGCTCGAAAATGGCCGGCTCGACCCACACCGTGGACAGGTCGGCGATGCGAAACAGCCGGTCGCCGGCATGCACCATCTGGCCCTCGACGACCGATTTCTCCATCACGTGCCCGGTGTAGGGAGAGCGTATCGGGAGTCGGCGCAGCGGTTTGCCGCTGGCCTCGACTTCGGCCACGGTATTCGAGTCGATGTTCCACAATCCCAGGCGTTGTCTGGCGGCGGCTACCAGCGAATCGTTGCCGCTCCCAGGGGGAAGCCGCTTTGCCAAAAGGAGTTCTTCCTGCGCCGCCACCGCGGCCGGAGCGTAGATCTCGAACAACGGCTCGCCAGCCCGTACCAGTTTGCCGGTCTCGTTGAGGAACAGGCGCTCGACCCAGCCAGCGACGCGGGCGTTGACTTCTCCCAGCAGCCGCTCGTCGGGGACCACCTCCGCCACCGCCCGGATGGTCCGTTCCGGAGCGGCCAGGGAGGCGACGGCGATGGTCACGCCCGCGAGCCGTGCCTGTCGTGCAGTGATGCCGAGCGCGCCGCCTTTCTCCTGGCCCATATCCATGCCCTGGGAGGCGGTCGAAGAGTCCGTGGCCATGTCGCTGCCGGAGCCGGGCGGGGGAGCGGTCCGGCAAGCGAGCGCCACCAGCAACAATGTCGAGTATCGGTGTGACCGGTTCATCGGTACCACTCCTCTCCCAAAGCCGCCGCAAGCCGGGCTCGGGCTGCTCCGTAGTCCGCCAGCAATCGTGCCTGGGACAGCCAGGCGCGATACAGATCGTCCGCCGCGTCGAGCACGGCCGAGAATTCGACTGCGCCGACCTGGTACTGGGCCAGGGCGGACTCATTGGTAGCCGATGCCAGGGGCACGATCTCACGGGTCAGTAGTGTCAGTCGATCCCGCAACGCGCCGATGGTCGCCGTCTGGGCTTTCAAGTCCCCCGTCAGTCGCGCGAGCGCGTCGTCCAATCGTTGTCGAGCCGCCGCCAGATCCAGTTCGGCCGCCTCGGCGGCAGGCCCCTGTTTCCGGCCGGCCCACAGGGGAACCGAGACGCCCACGAGGGCCGTGGCGAACGACTCACGCCCTCCGAAGCGAAAGCCGTTCTGCAGCGTGATCGTGAAGTCCGGCCGGGCGGCGATGGCAAAGGCATGCGACAACGCGATGTGTCTCCTGACTTGGGCCGAGCGCATGCGCAACTGGGGGTTGGCCTGCGCCAGTTGAAGGATCAACAGCGAATCCGCCTGGAGAGTGTCGGTCTGGAGCGTCGAGGAGATGGTGTCGCCCAGTACGGTCAACAGGGGTACTGAAATCGTGTCCGCCGGATCGGCGGGCCCGCCTCTCAGCGCGTCTGCCTCCGCCCGGGCCCCGGCAAACAGTGCGGCGAATCCGGTCCGTTGCTCCACCAGTTGTGCCCGCCGGAGCCGAGCGCGCAGCACGTCCGTTTGCGGCGCCTGGCCGGTCTGGTAGCGTGTCTGGGAGATGGCCACCGCCTGATCGGCGAGGACGATCCGCTGATTTATCGAGAGAATCGTCCGGGCAAATCCCAGCCGATACCACGCTGCTGCTGCTGCCGCCGCAAGGTCCTGTTCGGCGGAAACCGCCTTCAGGCTCGAAACCCCGCTGTCGGCGCGGGCGACCTCCGTGGCGGCGCCCTGCTTTCCCGGGAATGGGAATCGCTGCCGTACGGCGACGGGCAACTGCGTCATCGCCTCTCGATCGAAATCGAATGACGGCCACGGCAGCGAGACGATCCCCACCAACACCGTGGGGTCAGGCAGGGCACCGGCCGGTGCGATCCGGGCGGTGGTGGCGGCAACGTCGGTTACCATCGCCTGGAAACCACTGTTCTGCAGCAACACCTGCTGCACGTATGCCCGGAGTCCGGGTGCTTGAAGAACGGAAGCAGGACCTTGCGCCGTTGCTTGCTCCAAGGGCGTGGACGTCAGCGCTACCAGCGCCAACACGCCTAGGACTTTCTGCATGTCTCCCCCTGATCAGCCGCGTGAGGGCTGGACCAAGCATCGATAGTTCGACCGGCCCGGGGCCGACCGCGCGTGGATGTACTCGTGTGGCTAGAAGGGGGTCAGGCTTGGGGAGGGGGCGTCAGCAGGGATAGCGGCGGAAACGAGGGGTCGTCCGGATCGGCAAATGGCAGCGTGGTGGCTACGGGAGGTGCCACAGGGTGGCTTGCAGTCATGACAGGAGTCACCTGCACGAGGCTGCAATCGCTCGAGGGGCAGTCGTGGGACATGTCGCCGGGATTGGACCACCCGGTGTCGGTTTCCATCATGTGCTCGGGGGCGCAGGGCCGGTCGGTCCAGTGACAGATGGCCGGCGCCAGGCGTGGCAACATGATGGCCACGAGGAGCAGGAGGCCGCCGCCGAATCGAAGGAGCTGTCGCATGGTCACAAGATAGCTACAGCCGCGGTTGGCAGAAAGTTCCCGGTCTCTCACTGTGATGCCCGCAGCCGAGCGAGCCGCATGGCGTTCAGCGTGACGACGATCGAAGCGCCCATGTCCCCCACCAGTACAGCGATGAGCAAATCCACCACCCCGGCCACTGCGCCGATGGCCAGCAACAGCTTGAGGCTCAGGGCGGCGGCTATGTTGAACCGCACCAGGCTCCTCGACAGGCGGGCGACCCGGATGGCGTAGGGCAGCATCGTCAGATCGTCGGCCATGAGCGCGACATCTGCTGTTTCTACCGCGGCGGGCGACCCGGCCCCGCCCATGGCGATGCCGACCGTGGCCGTGGCCAACGCCGGTGCGTCATTGACACCGTCGCCCACCATGGCTATGCCGTGATACTCCCTTACCAGGTTCTCGATGGCGGCCACCTTCTGCTCGGGGAGGAGCCGGGCCCGCACGTCGGATATGCCGAGGGCTTCTCCCACCGCGCCCGCGGCGGCCGCGTTGTCGCCGGTGAGTATGACGACATGGCGCATGCCCATGCGCTCGAGGCGCCGAACCGTCTTGGCCGCGTTCGCTCTCACGGTGTCCGCCACCGCGACCAGGCCCAGGATGCGGCTTTCGTCTCCCACCAGGATGACCGTTCGGCCCTTTTCCTCGAGGCCTTGCATCCCGTCGGGAACGGCGGACTCGGGAAACAGGGCCATGGTCCCCACCCGCACCTTGTGCCCGTTCACCATTGCCGTAACCCCCCTCCCCGGCAAGGCCTCGAAGTCGGTTACGCCGTCAGCCACCTTGCCACCCCAGCGGCGGACGACGGCTTCGGCGATGGGGTGCTCCGAGCGGGCCTCGACCGGGCCCGCCAGGGCCAACAACTCCTCGGCGCTCACACCGTCGAACCCGATGACGTCGGTGACCTCCAGGCGGCCCTCGGTCAGCGTGCCGGTCTTGTCGAAGGCGATGGCCCGGGTGGCGCCCAGGGATTCGAGGAATTCCCCGCCCTTGATGATCACCCCGTTACGGGCGGCGCTGGTGAGGGCGCTGACCACGGTGACCGGCGTGGCGATCACCAGGGCGCAGGGGCAGGCGATCACCAGCAACGACAGCCCTCGGGTAAACCATTCGAGGTTGGTACCCCAACCCAGCAGAGGCGGAACGATCATGACGAGGAGGGCTGTACCGGTAACTGCCGGCGTGTACCAGCGTGCGAACCGCTCGACGACGTGCTCGATGGGGACCTTCCGGGCTTCGGCCTGGCGTACCAGCTTGACGATACGATCGAGCGTGGTGTTGCCCGCGTCCGTGGTCGCCTCGATCTCCAGAAACCCCTGGACTACCATGGTGCCGGCGAAAACCTCGCTGTCCCGGGCTTTGGCTACGGGAACAGATTCTCCAGTAACCGAGGCCTCATCGACCTCAGACTCCCCGGAACGGACCACGCCGTCGATGGGGATGCGGTCGCCCGGGCGCACACGGACCACGTGACCGCGCTGGAGCGAGTTGGTGGGTACCAGCTCCTCGGATCCGTCGGCCGCGACGAGCGCCGCTTCCTCCGGACTCAACACCACCAGCGCTTCGACCGCTCGGCGGGCCCTGACGACCGCGGCCGCTTCCAGCAATTCGACAAACGAGAACAACGCGGCGATGGCGGCAGCCTCGATCGGTTCGCCGATCAACAAGGCGCCCGCGATGGCGATCGTCATGAGGAAATTCATGTCGAGCCGGTACCGGCCGAGACCGCGGAGTGCCTTGGGGAAGAAGTTCCAACCGCCGATCAGTGCCGACGTGAGCAGGACCAGTCCGGGTCCGTCGAGTCTGAGTTGGAACCAGCCGGCTCGGTGGGTGTAGCTGGCCAGTCCCAGCCACACCATGCCGATGAGCCAAAGTGCCCCCGACATATAGGTGCGGCGAGCCTCAGGGGTCCGCCAGGGAGAGGCGTATCGCGTCGCCGACGCGCCGGTCACGACCGTTCTCGATGGAGTGACGATTTCATCCACTCGCCCCGTGGCAGTTGCCGGAATCCTTCCGCCAACAGGCGTCCGGCGCGGTCATCGCTCAGGCTGTAGTAGACGATCTTGCCCTCCTTGCGGAACTTGACCAGCCGGAGCTGTCGAAGCGAACGCAGCGAGTGGGAGACTGCCGACGGTGACATGTCGAGCAGCCGGGCGAGATCGCACACACACAGCTCTTCGCGCGAAAGGGCCCACACGATCATGATGCGGCTGGTGTCACCCAGAACCTTGAATACCTCGGCCAATTCAGCCGCCGCGTCTCTGGGCTTCATTTGCGACTGAACGCGTCGCACCCGCTCCTCATCGACGAACTGGATTTCACACGCTACCTCAGCCGAGGACGGCTTCACCGTGGCTGGGCTGGGTGGATCTATCCGAATAGTTGCACACATGAATAGGTACTCCTTTATTTGTCTCCCGCAAGGTTAGCCGCTTTTTCGGTTGATGTCGAGGGGCTACTGGAATGGGACTTGGTTCTGGTCACCCGTTGAGTCCGTGCCATTCGCAGGCACCCGGCCGGGCGTTCAGGCTTGTGCATCTTTAAGCCGCCCGGGTACCTTGTTGGACCTTTCAGTCGTCAGGACAAAGGTAAGAATGAAAAAGCTGGTATCCTTCGCGCTGTTGTTTACCCTTTTCTGGGCCAATGCCGAGTCCCAGTTCGGGGTTCTGCGTGACGGCGCCGTGCATCATGAGGACGCTGTGACCGCAGCGGTGCATCACGAAGCGTTGCAATTCAACGGTGACCACGGTCACGAGCTAGCATCATCGCCCGCCGACTCCGACGGCACTCCTGACCACTCACACGGTTCCTCCACCGACCACTGCACTCATCAGCACGACACCGGTGTATTGACGTTGCCGACATGGAACACCGGTAGCACCTGGTACGCGCTGGTGCCACTTAGCGAGCCAGTTCTACCGCTGGACCAGCCTCTCAAGGTCCCCACCGAACCTCCCAGAGCCTAGCGCTCGATCACTTCGGCGCCGCCTCCCCTGAATCCCGGGGAGGATGCTGAATCCGTTCGACATACACGTTTCTACAGAGACAGCGCGAGCAATTCGCGCTGGAGGTTTTGCATAATGGTGTGTTTGCTGTTGAGCGCGGTAATGCTCGCGGCTTATCAGGATACCGTGGCTGTTTCCCTCGAGGACGCGGTTGCCAGGGTTCTGGCCGTGAGTCCAACGATCGCCGCTGCTACCGGAGCTATCGACGCCCCGCGTGGCCTCCGAAGGGAGACCTTCTGGCCGTTCCCATCCAATCCGACGATCGAATACGGCCGGGCCCGGCGGGAGTCCCCCGGATCGAGCACCCACGACACGGAGTGGGTCATAGCCCAGGAGATCGAAATCGGAGGGCAGTGGATCTTTCGGCACAACGCGGCTGGGAAGCTGATCAGGTCCGCGGAGCAGCGGCTCTTGAACGCGGAACGACTGGTGGCGCTGGATGCCCGGTTGGCATACCTGGCGCTGGCGCTGGCCGAACGGCGTACGGCACTCACCGACTCCAGCGCCACCTTTGCCGCCCGGCTGGCGCAACTGGTCGGCCGCCAGCTGGAGGCCGGCGAGATCAACCGGCTGGAACACAATGCGGCCGTGTTGGAGGCGGCTCGCACGAGAAGTACCACCGAGCGGGCCCATGCCGACCGGAGCCGAGCCGCAGCCAACATGGCGCGGCTGCTGGACTGGGGAAGCGATTCAATACCCACCACCGTGCCCAACCTGGTCATCGGCGACATCCCATCGGGAAACCTCGATTCGCTCTTGGCCCTGGCGCGCGATCGACGAGCTGACTTGGCCGCCGCGGGGTTCGACATCGAAGCCGCCGACAAGGCGGTGACTGCCGCCAGCCTGGAGTTCATTCCCAATCTCACTCTCGTGGCCTTCGGAGGACGAGAGTCCGACACCGATGACCTCAACGGTTTCGGCATAGGCCTGACCATCCCGCTGTTTCATCGGGGACAGTCCACCAAGGGCTTCGCTAAAGCGGAGCGGGCTGCGGCCCGGGCGGAATACGCCGCCGTCAGCCGAGCCATTCGGGCGGACGTTCAGGCGGCGCTGGTGCGGTTCGCCCGATCCCGCAAGGCCGAGCGGCGTTTCGCCACCGAGGTTCTACGCGCTGCCACCGAGAACGTCACGCTGTCGGAGACCGCATTGGAGGAGGGCTTGGTGAGCGTAACGGATGTGGTGGTACTGCGCACGGCGGCCGTGGCCGCCCAACTGGAATACCTCGACGTCTTGGCGGAAGCGGCCGAGGCCTGGTTCGAGCTGGCGGCGGCGCTGAGCGTAGCGCCGGACGAACTGGCTCAATTCATAAGCGACGAAATGGAGCAGCAATGACGACTCGATCAGGAATCCGGCTCGTGGTCCTGTTACTGGGACTTGGCGGGTGCGGATCGGACGCTCAGCAGGAGGACGCCCACGCCGAAGAATCGAGTCATGACGAGGTCGTGCTCGACTCTCTCGAACTGGCCTCGGCGGATCTCCAATACACTACGGTGCAGGTGCTTCAGCCGGATTCTCTGCGCCTGACCGGAACTGTGACATTCGATGCCGCTCGGGTGAGTCACGTCGGGTCACGCCTGCAGGGCCGGGTGGTCGAGGTGGCGGTGGAGATCGGCAGCAGGGTGGGCGTGGGCGACACGCTCGCGGTACTCGACAGTCCCGACCTGGGGGCGGCCCAGGCCGCCTGGTTCACCGCGGCGGTGGACCGCGAAGTGGATCTGCGGAATTTCGAGCGGGCCGACCGGCTCTACCGGCAGGGCATCATTTCGGAACGACGACACCTCGAGGCCGAAGGAGAACTCCGTCAGGCCGAGGGTGTCCTGGCTGCGGCGGAACATGCCTTGGCGGCGTTGGGTGCCGAGCCCGACAGCACCGCCTCGAACCGATTCGTGTTACGGGCGCCTTTGAGCGGGGCCGTGGCCGACAAGCATGCCACGGTCGGTGAGGTCGTGGGATCAGACGCCCAGATGTTCACCGTGGCCGATCTCAGCCGGTTGTGGATCATCCTGGACCTGTTCGAATCGGACCTGTCACGGGTACAGGTGGGGAACCCGGCGATCATCGAGACGCAGGCATATCCCGGGCGCCTCTTCGAGGGCTGGGTCGGGTACATCGGTGCCCTGGTGGACACCACGTCGCGCACGGTGAAGGTACGAGTCGAGCTACCCAACCCCGACGGGATCCTCAAGCCGGGGATGTTCGCTAACGCCGATCTTGCGTTGCCGGACACTGCCGAGGTCATCGGCGTACTCCAGACAGCCATCCAGACTCTTGATGGCACCACTGTCGTCTTTGCCGCGAAAGACGGGGGACGCTTCAGAGTGGTGCCGGTAGTCACCGGGAACACCCGGGCGGGCGGTTGGGTCGAGATCATCGAGGGTCTGAGTTTGGGAGATCGGGTGGTGGGACAGGGCAGCTTTACTCTCAAAGCGGATCTGCTCAAGGAGAGCTTCGGGGAAGGGGGGCACTAGATGATCTCCCGCATCGTCGATTTTGCCCTCAACCAGAGGCTACTGGTCCTGCTCGCGGCGCTCACTATCGCAGGCCTGGGAGTGCAGTCCGCCCGCACCTTGCCGGTGGATGCCTTCCCCGACGTTTCCCCTGTTCTGGTGCAGATCCTGACGGAATCGCCCGGCCTGGCGCCGGAAGAGGTCGAACAGCTGGTCACCTATCCGGTCGAAGTATCGATGAACGGACTCCCGGGGGTAACCAGGATTCAGTCCATATCGATGTTCGGCCTGTCGGCCGTCAACGTCTATTTCGCGGACGACGTCGACATTTACTTCGCCCGACAAATAGTGTTCGAGAGGCTGCAGTCGGCTCGCGAGGATATCCCGGAAGGCATGGGCGACCCCGATCTGGGGCCGATCACCACGGGCCTCGGCCAGGTATACCAGTATCTGGTAACCGGCGACGGCATATCGCCGGACTCTCTGCGCACCCTGCAGGACTGGATCGCCAAGTTCCAGCTACGCACAGTACCGGGCGTTACCGAGGTGTTGTCCTTCGGCGGCAATGTCAAGCAGTTTCAGGTTCGCCTCGATCCCGGCCGGCTTATTCAATACGGCGTCACCATCTCCGATGTTGTCGATGCGCTGGAACGTAACAATGAGAACGCCGGTGGCAGTTACCTGGTGCGCGGCGCCGAAGAGTTCCTGGTCCGGGCCCTGGGCTTCGTCAACACGCTGGACGACATCAGCAACGTGATCGTGGTCGAGAGGGAAAACTCGCCGGTCTATGTTCGAAACCTCGGCGAAGTTTCCTTCGGGGCCCAGATACGGCGGGGTGCGGTGACGGTCAATGGAGAGGGTGAACAGGTAGCGGGTATCGTCCTGAAGCGCATCTTCGAGAACACCTCCAGCGTGATCGACGCGGTTCGCGAAAAGGTTTCTGCCATCAACGAGGTCATGCCGGCCGGCGTGCGCGTGGCGCCGTTCTACGATCAGGCCGACCTGGTAGACCGCGCTATCGAGACTGTCAGGAGCGCGCTGCTGGAGGGTGGCCTGCTGATCATCCTGGTGCTGTTCGCCTTCCTGGGCAACGTGCGCAGCGCCCTGATCGTAACCACCATGCTGCCGGCCTCGGCGCTGCTGGCCTTCATCATCATGAAGGTCACGGGCCTGTCGGCCAACTTGATGTCGCTGGGCGGCTTGGCCATCGGGATCGGCATGATGGTCGACGGTGGTGTGGTCATGGTCGAGAACATCTACCGGCAGCTGGCGGAGCATCAGGGCGGGGGTATTCCACGGGCGACCCTCATCCGCCGGGCGGCTCATGAAGTCGCGCGGCCGGTGGTGTTTGCCATCGTGATCATCATCGTGGTGTTTCTGCCACTGTTCACTCTAGAGGGCGTCGAAGGTAAGCTGTTCAAACCCTTGGCGTTCACCATCACCTACGCGATGATCGGGTCCCTGGTGTTCTCGCTCACGCTGGTCCCCGTATTGTGCTCCATCGGGCTCAAGGCCGGGAGAGAGGAGGACACCTGGATCGTCCGCGTGATTCGGCGGCGCTATCAGCCCGCTCTTTACTGGGCTCTGGCCCACAGGCGGACGGTGGTCACCAGCGCCGTTGCGGCCCTGGTCGGCAGCCTGATGCTGGTCCCGTTTCTCGGCACTGAGTTCGTCCCCGAACTGGAGGAGGGGTCCATCCTCATCCGCACCACACTGGCACCGAGTGCCGGGCTCGATGAAGCCATCTCGACCGCCACGAGGCTCGAACGAGTCATTGGAGAGTATCCGGAGGTGGTCGACGCGGTGTCCAAGATCGGCCGCGCCGAGATCGGCGGCGACCCGGAGCCGGTCAACAACGTCGAGACGACTATCACCCTCCGGCCCCTCGACGAATGGGAAGGCGGAAGGTCCAAGTCAGATCTGATCGATGACCTGAGGGATCGTCTCGGTGAATTTCCCGTCATCGCCCTGAACTTCTCCCAGCCGATCGCGACGCGAGTGGACGAGTTGCTCTCGGGTGTCAGGGCACAGCTCGCGATCAAACTCTTCGGCGAGGACCTCCAGGTTCTGGCCGATCGGGCAGTGGAGATTCAGCAGGTGGTGGCATCCGTTCCGGGAGCGCGGGACGTTCAAACCGAGCAAACCGAAGGTCAACCCTACGTCGTCGTGCGTGTCGACCGGACCGCCGTGGCCCGCCTGGGCGTCAACGTCGAGGATGTCCAGGGCATCATCCGGGGAGCCATCGGAGGGACCGTGGCTGGCCAGGTATTCGAAGGGCAACGGCGTTTCGAGATCTTCGTCCGCTACCAGCCTCAATTCCGGGCCACTCCGGAAGACATTCGCCGAGCCCTGGTGCCGACACCGTCCGGGGCCCGAGTCCCCTTGGGGCAGCTGGCGACGGTCGAGGAAGTCATCGGGCCCAAACGGATCAGCCGTGAGGCCAACCAGCGGCGCATCGTGGTCCAGGCCAACGTGGAAGGCCGGGACATGGGCGGATTCGTGGCCGAGGCCCAGGCCGCCATCGCCGCCAGAGTCCAACTGCCGGCCGGGTACTTCATTACTTGGAGTGGCCAGTTCGAGAATCAGCAGCGGGCCATGGCCAGACTGGCCATCATCGTCCCGATCACCATCGGGCTGATCTTCGTGCTGCTGTTCTCCAGTTTCAATTCGGCGCGGCAGGCGCTACTGATCGTGTTGAACATTCCGTTCGCGCTCATCGGCGGTATCGTGGCACTCTTCATCACGCGGCAATACCTGAGCGTACCGGCCTCGGTCGGGTTCATCGCACTGTTTGGTGTGGCCGTCCTCAATGGGGTTGTGCTGGTGTCATACATCAATCAACTCCGCCGAGAGGGCCAGGCATCCGACGAGGCGGTGACCAACGGGTCGCTGCTACGTTTGCGTCCGGTGCTCATGACGGCGCTGGTAGCCAGCCTGGGCCTGGTGCCCCTGCTGCTGTCGTCCGGCGCCGGTTCCGAGGTGCAGCGGCCGCTGGCGACGGTGGTCGTGGGAGGATTGGTCACCTCGACGCTACTGACCTTGCTGGTTCTGCCGGTGCTGTATCGCTCGTTCGAGCCCACGCGAGCCGAATTCACCGGGGAGCACGAAACTACCACTGGCGACCCAGCCCCTCAGGAGGGATGACGTATGAAACTCGTGCTGGCCATAGTCAAACCGTTCAAGGTCACCGAAATCGTGGACGCGGTGGCGAATGATCCTCTATTTCCGGGCTTGACCACTTTCGAGGTACGAGGGTTCGGCAGCAAGAGGACCACGCTTCACGAGCATACCCGTGAAGAGGATCTCAGGGACTTCACGCCACATTCGGCCGTCATGGTGGCGTGCCCGGACGAGCGTTCCGCAGATGTCGTCGCCACCATACGCGAGGTGGCGCACACTGGTCTCGCCGGCGACGGCAAGGTGTTCGTCCTCGACCTCGAAGAGGTATGGAGGATGGCCGCCGACGATCAGGGGGAGGACGCCCTCAGCTGACGGCCCCTCGATCTAATCCGTTCTTGCGACTCCCCGTTCCAGGCCCCACCTTGGCCTTGGCGCAGCGACCGGATGTGCGCTGATGGGCCCGCCAGGCGGGCCCGAGGCAGACCAGAAGAAGTAGGTGTCCCATGATTCAGATGAGAGCAGTGGTCTCGACGGTGGCTCTATTGGGACTCGCCGCCGCCACACTGCCGGCCCAGACCGGCGTCACGGAAGTCAACGAGGGGACGGTACGGCGGGTCTACATCGACCGTCCGCTGGTCGGCGCCAAGGGGTACGTGGTCGGCAACTGGAAGAAGGGCGAGGCACGGATAGAGGTGATGGACTTTCCGGCGTCGCCGACCGGTTACGAGGCGTTCCTGTTCCAGATCGACGCCAAGGCCTACATGAACAAGATGTTTACTGACGGTGACCCGGCCAAAGGCATAGTGGCCGACCCCCCGCCGTTCGACGAGGTGGCCGGCCTGATCACCCAATGGTACAGCATCGGCGATGTCGCCATGAACGACGACGGTACCGGAACCCTGGCATATAAGGAAGGAGCCAATCTATACGATACCGGTCTCAACATGATCATGGTTTTCGAGAAAGTAACTCCCGGCAGGCACGAGGGGCCGGAAGACGTCAGCAAGCTGATGGTGGAGTGCAACGGTCCGCTCAACGGCATGCCGGGGTCGGCCGAGATGGCCAAGGCCATCAAGGTGTTCGCAACCAAGTAGCCGTGTAGC
>Ga0114931_10004969_pt1 | contig 16500 bp, 12 predicted proteins | sample 2SBtaG_FD_89579 | JGI IMG/M metagenome (GOLD analysis project Ga0114931, IMG submission 89579) | Deep subsurface microbial communities from Kolumbo volcano to uncover new lineages of life (NeLLi) - 2SBTROV14_V59a metaG | ecosystem: Environmental > Aquatic > Marine > Volcanic | place: Kolumbo...
AAGAAGGCGACTCGCAAGAAGGCGACTCGCAAGAAGGCGACTCGCAAGAAGACGACCCGCAAGAAGGCTGGTCGCAAGAAGGCGACACGAAAGAAGGCGGGTCGAAAGAAAGCACGACGAAAGAAGGCGCGCCGGCGCCCACCACCACCGGCAGAACCGTTGCCCCTCTCGTTTGGCATGTAAAGCGCTGACTTGAGGGCAAGTCACTGGCGTCGGCCGCGTGGGTCGCCGCCTGGAGCGCCAAGAACTAACGACGCGGGATCGGCGTGAACGCTGGTCCCGCGTTTTTCTGCGCAAGCGTTTGCGCGCTCCCAGCGGCGCGGAGGTCCCTGGCGCAAGGCGCCATCCGCTACGACCTGTATGGTTTCACAGCGAGTATTCAGCCCCGGTGGTGAGTCGCTTCGTCACAACCTAGAATGCCGATCCTTGCAACCAGTCGAGGCTTGCGCCGTTGGTGAGGCGTAGGCGAAGCGTTCCAAGCAACGAGGTCATTCAAGCATGACGCACATTATCGCGGAGCCCTGCATCGCCACGAAAGACACATCCTGCGTGGATGTCTGCCCGGTCGATTGCATTCACCCGACGAAGGACGAAGCGGACTTTGAAACCGCAGAGCAACTGTTCATCGATCCCGACACGTGCATCGACTGCGGGCTGTGTGTGGATGAGTGTCCCGTGCGGGCCATCTTCCCGGAGGAAGACCTGCCAGGCGAGTGGGATGGCTTTGTGCAGCTCAACATCGACTACTACACGAACCAGTCGTAATCGCGCCGTCCTGCTGCGCTTGCGTCAGCGGTGCGCGGTCCTGGCCCAGCGCCTCCACAAGCAGTTGAACAAGCGCCGCTGCGTTGCGCACTTCGATTTCAGGCCTGAGATACACATCGTGCAGGGCGCCTGGTTTGCGAGGCAGCAGTGCGCGCACCGCCCCATTTGCGCTGCCAAGCGCTGCGACGATCAACCCTGGCGTGGCTGTTTCAAACACGATGTCGCGTCCGACGCGCTTTACCGACGCCGCCCCCAGATGAGCCGCTGAAACGCGAATGCGCGCAAGATCAAGCAGGCGTCTGGCCGCTGCGGGCGGCTCGCCATAGGCGCTGCGCATGTCCGTATGAACCGTGTCAATCTCCGAGACCGCGCGCGCCTGCGAGAGCCTGCGGTAGATCGCAAGCCTGCGCGAATCTGCGGGGATATACGCGTTGGGTAAGCGTCCGACGAGGCCAAGCGCGATCGTGGTTTCGATCGGATGAGGCGTGTCGTCGTGCGTGAGCTCGCGGACGCAGCTCTCGAGCAGTCTGCAGTACATGTCGTAGCCCACTGCAGCGATGTGCCCCGACTGCTCTGCGCCCAGGAGGTTGCCTGCGCCGCGGATCTCCAGATCGCGCATAGCGATGCGAAAGCCAGCGCCAAGCATGTTGAACTGCTCGATTGCGCGCAGGCGCTTCTTCGCTTTTTCCGTGACGACGCGATCTTCCGGAAGCAGCAGGGAGCAATACGCGCGGTGTTTGTGCCTGCCGACTCTTCCCCGGAGCTGGTGCAGGTCCGCCAGACCGAAGCGATCAGCGTCGGTGATGATGATCGTGTTGGCGGTCGCGATGTCGACGCCTGATTCGATAATCGTTGTGCATACAAGGATGTCCGCTTTTCTGCGGACGAATGCGAGCATGACGCGCTCCAGCTCTTTGGGAGGCATTTGCCCATGGGCCACGACGACGCGCGCGTCGGGCGCAAGATCGCGAACAACCTGCGCAATGCGCTTGATCGAGCGCACGCGGTTGTGCACGAAAAACACCTGGCCGTCGCGGGCCAGTTCGCGGTTGATCGCTTGCTTGATGCGTTCGTTGTTCCAGGGAACAACCTCAGTGATGACAGCTCTGCGATCGAGGGGCGCCGTCGCAAGCGAGGAAATATCACGCAGCCCAAGCAGCGACATGTGCAGCGTGCGCGGAATAGGCGTCGCGGAAAGCGTGAGCACGTCGACCGTGGCGCGCTGCTCAAGCAGCCGCTGTTTGTGTTCGACGCCAAAGCGCTGCTCCTCGTCGACGATGAGCAGGCCAAGATCCGCAAACTTCACATCCTTGGAGAGCAGGCGATGCGTGCCAATGACGATGTCGATCTCGCCCTTCGCCAGCGCCTTGATGACGTCGCGCTGCGCGCTGGCGCCTTTGAGCCTCGAAATGGCTTCCACGCGAAAGGGAAAGTCCGCAAGGCGCTCGCGAAAGACACGCTCGTGCTGTTCCGCGAGGACAGTTGTGGGCACGACGATGGCCACCTGCCTGCCAAACTCGATGGCTTTGAACGCGGCGCGAATCGCCAACTCGGTCTTGCCAAAACCCACGTCGCCACAGAGAAGCCTGTCCATGGGCCTGGTCGCGCGCATGTCCTTCTTGATTTCTCCCATCGCTGCGATCTGATCGTCCGTCTCTACATAGGGAAATGCTGCTTCAAACTCGCGCTGCCAGGCGGTGTCATCCGGGTACGCGACGCCCGGCGCGTGCTCGCGAAGGGCCTGCACGCGGAGCATCTCCATCGCCAGATCGCGAACTGCGTCTTTGACCTTGCCCTTCTGCTGCGACCAGCGCTTGCCGCCAACAGTCGAAAGCGCAGGCTTTCCCCGAAAAGATCCAATGTACTTCTGCACTTTGTCGATCTGTTCAACGGGCGCATGGATGCGGACGCCCTGCGCGAACTCAAGCACAAGGCGCTCTTCGAGGCCCGCGTCGTCGCTCTCGTCCCACAGCGCTGCGAAACGCTTGGCTTTGCCGGTTTCGAGCCCGACGAACATCGCAAGTCCGTGGTCAGCGTGGACGACGTAATCACCGACAGCCATTTCGATGAATGCGTCGCGGGCCCGGCCTGCGTGGCTGCGCGCCGCGCCCGTGCGCCGCGGCTGGTAGCGGTGGAGCAATTCGTGGTAGGGCACGATGTGAACAGCGGAGGAGACGAGGGGAGCGCTGCTGTCGGTGTCGCCTGTGATGGTGAATCCGTGGTGCGCGTACGCGACGCGCGACGTGACGATCCGTGGCGCCGCGCCTCCATTCGCATCGCGCTGCGCGCGATCAGCTTCGCGCAGCAGTTCGCGCAGGCGAGTTTGCTCAGCCTTGGTCTGACACAGCGCCACAACGCGCGCCTCAGCGGCAAGGTCGAGCAGCTCGCCCACAGCGTGCGCTGCGTCCGGCGCAAAGGCATGGAGCGGCGCAAATGGCAGCGAGAGCGCGTGCGCATCACCAGCGACGCCGCGGGCGGGCGTGAACTGGTTGATCTCCACCACCGCGGCGCAGCGCTCACGCAGCAGTTGAAAGACGCGAGGCGGACCGATGACGGGCCCGCCGCCTTTGGCGCGCTCGAAATATCCTCGACCCTGCTGGGTCACTTCAAGTGTTTCATCTGTAATTGCAATGATATTATCTGGTGTCCACGCAAGCAGTGGCGAGCCTGCGCCACTGTCGTCAAGCGCCGCTGCGTCACAGGTGACAAGCCGAACGCCCGCAAGCGCCTGGTCGACGCCCATCGTGTCAATGTCGATTTCGTGGATAGCGTCGATCTCATCACCAAAGAAATCCAGGCGAATGGCGGCCACCTGCGCGCTGGCGCCATCGCCCATCGTCTGCGCCAGCGCCGCTGGCGCGAAGATGTCGACAATGCCGCCGCGCACTGCGAAATCGCCTGGCTCTTCGATGGCGTCCTCGCGCGAATAGCCAGCCGATTCGAGCCAGCGCACGAGATCGGTGAGCGACATGCTGTCGTGTAGTCGAAGTTGGCGCGTGACCGCAGGCATCGAGTCGCGCGAAGGAAGTGTCTGCATGAGCGCCTGGATGGGCGCGACAAGCACACTGCCTGGTGCAGGAAATGCGGTCGAGTCAGCCGTGAGTTCGTGATGCGCCCCAGCGAGCGACTGCTCTGCGACGCGAAGTCGCTGGGCGAGCGCCTCGGGCGCAACTGTTTCGCCCGCGCGCGTGAGTTCAAGGGCGGGAAAGACGCTCGCGGTGACGCCTAGCGACGTGAGCGCATCTGCTGCGTCGTCCGCGTCGTCGACATGCGCGACGACAAGCAGCACGGGGGCGCGTGTCAGTTGCGCGATGGCGCCAGCCACCATGTGCGTCGAACCACCCTGCGCGCCTTGCGCGACGAGATGGGCGCTGTCGCGCAGCGCATCCGCCAGCGCGCGGACTTGGGGCAGAGCTGCGACGAGAGCGACGGGATTGGTGGATTCGTCCGATTCGCGCATACACAAACGCCCGCCAAGGCTTGCAGCCCGGGGTACAGGGAATACCGTCCATTCGATTGGTCGAGTGTATGTGGATCGATCGCTTCGCGGAGCGCCGCGACCAGGTGTTGCGCTCAGGGGTCCGCAGGAAATCGCAACATAGGCGTCAGCCGGGCTGCGGTTCGTGCGCCGATGCCTTGCACCCGCTGAAGGTCCACAGCGCTTTGGAACAGCCCGTGACGATTGCGCGACGCGACAATGCGCGACGCAATTGCGGGCCCCACGCCAGGAAGCAGATCAAGCAATGCGGCGCTGGCGGTGTTGGGGTCGAGGCGCGTATCGATGGTCGGTATCGACGGCGTCAGCGCCCGCCTGACGCTCGCTGACAGCCCAAGCGCCATGGGGACAGCGAGCAGCACAGCAAGCACATTGATGCGCTGGCGCGTGAGCAGGGCGTGTGAGCGCGAAGCGTCCTGTGGCGCGCCAACTGGCATCAATCGCTTTCCACGGGTGTGGACGCGGATGACGCACCCATATCTGCCTGTGCCAAGGCGCCAACTTCCGCAGCGCCGCCCGTGGGGTCAGCCACTGGCTGTGTCAATCTGCGATGTATTTCAGTCATTCTGCGAAGGGCTTGTCTTGGCTGACCATCAGCGGAGATAAGCCCTCCTGCAGGCATGAGACCAGCAGCGCCAGTGTCGTACAGCTCCTGCCAGCACACGCTTGCGATATAGGGCTTGGCGAGCGCGATAAGCAGCGCGCGGGCCATCCAGTCAGCCTGCGCGGTTTCACTCCATTGACCCTGCCAATATCCGCCATCACGACTTGCCAGAGTGTCCTCCCGAGATGGCTCGACGGGGCGCCCGGGCGCGCCAATCGCTGTGACTGCGACAGGCTTTTCATAGACGGAAAAGCGATCGAGCACGTCCGAAAGCGTTGCCAGATCGCGCGCCGACCGCCCCTGCGCAGCGTCGCCAACCTGCAGCCGAACGCCAAACTTGTCCACAGACACGCCCGCTTGACCTATGAGCTCCGCATAATGATGAGGCGGGAGCGTGCGCGCAGCGTCGTAGGCGCCATACTCCCCAAATGGCTGCGCTATATCGACCGTGATGCGGGCATTCCTTTGCAGTTTGCGCACAACCAGCGCGCAGGTGCGTGTCAGGTCAATTGCCTCCTCCACCGTGAGGTTGAACGCGTCCGCGACCTCCAGCGAGCTGACGATCGTCCACGAGCGAACAGTTCTGCGATAGCGCGTGACGATTTTTTTCACGTGCCCAAAGACGAGATCGCGCAGCGTCTCGTAGTCGTTCTCCCAGATGTGCAGCCAATCAGGACACGCGCCTACGCCAAGGTCCACAATGGGCCCGCCGACGACGGGCATTTTCGCGGTGCGCACCGCCCACTCGATCCACCTATCTGTCTTAGAAAAATCATAGCGTCCCTCGACAGGTTCAAGGTCCACCCAGCGCATTGGCAGATTGATGAAGTCAAAGGAGTCGCGCACAACGCGCGTCAGAGGGCCGGAAAACTTCTCGCCCGTAATCGCGCAACCAACAAGCGGCCTGCCAAGTGATCGAGCAGCGTCAACGGTTGTGTTCTGCGCCTTTGCGTCACCGGCTGTGTCCATGCTGATGGGCGCTTTCGCAAGTCTGGCGCCAAGGTCTTCGTCGGCTCGTGTCAGAGCGAGGCGCTCACTTGCGTCGACCGCATAGGCCAGCGCCTGCTTCGCCAGCTCATCCTGCTCGCTCGTGACGTGGGCGAAGGGGTCGCTTGGCGCCGACGCGCCCGCTGCGGGTGCGGGCTGCTTGCACAGGGCGTCGATGAACTTCGCGCGCGCCTGCTCAAACACCTCCATCGCTGGATTGTTATCGGGTAGTTCGTGGAGGCCCCAGTCTTCAAGCTTGACAAGAAAGAGCATGATTGCGCGCCGAGCCAGTTCAAGCGACAACAGGTAGGGCGCCTCGCGCTGGGGCAGCAGACTTGTTCGCAGCGTGAGCCTCGCTTCGTCGCCGACGGGCCATTGCAGACCAAGCGCCGCTGCGCCATCCACAGCAGGCTCGCAGCGCAACAGGCCATCTGTAAACACGATTGACCCAGGCGTGACGACATTGTCCGCTTCGAGCAGATGCGCGTTGCGCAGCGCCAGCGTCTGGGCAGGCGCCCCGCGCTCATCAAACACCAGGAAGGTCAATCCCACGCAACGGCTCTCCAATGACTTGGCATATGCAACCTGTGTGACGCTCCTGCATTGTCCCGCGCAGTTTGCCAAAGGCAAACCTGTCGCGACGCTCCCCCTGCCCGCTGCAGGCACGGGCTATATTGCAAGCATGTTCGCTTCCCACCACGCGGACGACGCTGCTGTCGTCGAGACGAATCTGCCGCTACCCGGTTTGCGCAGGGGTAAGGTGCGCGATGTCTACGACCTCCCCCCGCTGGCGGACGGGCAGGCGCCCGGGCTGCTCATCGTCGCGACGGACCGCGTCTCCGCGTTTGACGTGGTGCTGCCTACGCCCATTCCGGGCAAGGGACGCATGTTGACGGATATATCGACGCGCTGGCTGCGTTGGATCGAAACGCAGGGACTGGCGCGTTCGCACCTTATATCGACCGAGTCGAGCGCTATTCCCTTCCTGAATCGCTCACAACGGGCCAGCGTTAATGGTCGCGCCACGATCGCGACGCGGTGCTCCGTTGTGCCCATTGAGTGCGTCGCACGGGGGTACCTCGCTGGTTCGGGATGGGCTGAGTACCAGCGTTCGGGCAGCGTGTGCAGCGTGCCCCTTCCTTCGGGACTCGAGCAGGCGTCGCGCCTCCCCGAGCCCATCTTTACGCCCGCGACCAAGGCCGAGCAGGGTGAGCACGATGAGAATATCTCGTTTGGCCGGGCGTGCGCGATCGCGGGCGAGCCGATCATGACGCGCCTGCGCAACCTCACGCTGCACATCTATGCCGCTGCCCACGAGCGGACAAAGGGTCGCGGGCTGTTCCTGGCCGATACGAAATTCGAGTTTGGCGTTCCCGTTCCCGCATCCATCGCGTCAGACGCTGACGCAGCCCGCGACTATTGGAAGCAGGCGTCGCCCGACGACATCATGATCGTGGATGAGGCGCTCACGCCCGATTCCTCGCGCTACTGGAGCGCCGACGCCTGGTCGCCAGGCGTTTCGCAGGCGCCCTTCGACAAGCAGTTTGTGCGCAACTACCTGCTGGGGCTTGTGCGCGAGGGCGCGTGGGACAAGACGCCGCCCGGTCCTGCGCTGCCAAGTGATGTCGTCGAACAGACGATGACGCGCTACGCAGCAGCCCGCGAGCGACTTTTCGGCGATTAGCGCAAACTGCGTCAAGGGGATTCACGCTCTCCCTCTGAGAAAGCAAGGCGAAAGAGGGAATTCTCGCTTCGTGTCAATACTGTCAATACGGTGGGTTGTGCGCTGCCGATCTTTCGCCGCATCGCGCACTCGATGCTTCTTGCATCTGAAAATACATACGCACTTGTCACGGGAGCGCGCCGATGTCCAAAACGAAAAAGCGGCGGGGAAGGCCCCGCCGCTGTGCGTTTCAGATCGTCTCGATCACCTGCCGGTGTCCTTGCCATCGTACCAGGTTTTGTTAAACATTGATGTGGAGTCTGCATCCTTGTTTGGATCGATGCCGTCATACCACTGGCGCATCCAGGTATTTCTCCGCGCTGTGGGGGCGCCATTGTTCTCGTTCTGCTCGTCCACGAAGATGTTGTCACGAACGGGCCTGGGGTCATCAGGCGACCCAATCACCTGGCGGTCGGCGAACGTGAGTTGCGGAGGATCAGGCTGGGATGAGAAAGAAACATGGTTGTCGTTGTAGGAAACATTCCCCGCCCATGACGTGGCGCTGCCAGCAAGCGACAGTGTGTCTGAAGTCTCGCCAGTTTGCCCCTGCGACAGCTTCCAAACGCCGTCTGATGGCGTCATGAGCTCATCGTTGGACGCAGTGCCGCCGATTGTGTCTGCATACACCGGGCCCCGGTCTGCAAAAACAGCGTCACGATCGCTGAATGTGTTCTGCCAAACACGAGTGCGCCGAAATGCGACAGCCATGTGCGCATAGCTGTTGTTGCCGATCGCCGTTGTGCCGGCGCCGCTTGGTAGGCAGTCCTGCAGCGCGATGTCCTTGGGGTCGGGCGTGCCCATGAAACCGGGGTCCCACGAAGCGCGATCGGGCTCGTTGACGCAGCGCCGCTGCTGATTGCTGACCGTGCCGAAGAGGTATTGGTCGTCAACCTGGATATTACCCGCCGGCTCATTGGGCCCGCGAAGCACTTCAGGCGTGATGTTCGCATTGAAGATCAGCACGGAAAAATAGTTGCCCGTGCGGTTCTTCTGATAAGAATCCGGTGGAAGATCGTCGCCGGGCTGCACTTTCGAGCCCTCCGTCGAGCCGTCCGCGTCGATGATTCGTGGATTGGGAAAGAAATCATTGTTATTATTGGCAAAAATCGTGAAGCCGAGGTGGACCTGCTTGAGCTGCGCTGAATCAACGAGGACTCGCGCCTGTTTGCGCGCCCTGCCCAGTGCGGGAAGAAGAATCCCGATGAGGAGTGCGATGATCGAAATCACGACGAGGAGTTCAATAAGCGTGAACCCGCGTCGAGGTGTGCGTGCGCTTCGCATGTGCGATGCTCCTTTTCTCGCTTTCACGCGCCGTTGCGTGTGGGTGCGCACCGCCGTCAGGCCGCTCTGTCCACAGGCGTACGCGTGAAGCGTGTCGAAACCATTTTGAAGAACCTTCAATTATGAAGAACCTTCGATTGACCCAAGCTGACAACGCGACGCCGCAGTGTCAGCACAATGTCGCCTTGACAAGTCAATCCACACGCGCGGCGCCCATGTCGCATTGGTGGGCATGCGTCACGCACACGCATCGGCTACGCCGACAAGTTTGCGTGGTCGCGCCCGATGTCAACAGGGACGGCGGCGCTGCGCAAAGGACAGCGACCGTCAGGCAATCAAAATGTCGGTGGGTCAGAACGCCGCTGCGCGATCATCCCAGCGGTGTATCGCCGCTGGCGCATCAGCATCAGGACAGGAAAAATGGTATCCCGCGCTGCGATCGCCTTTCCACACCACGATAGCATGTCTGCCGCCCACGACCGATCCGCCGCAACGACATCACTGCTACGGTACGCTTTGAGATTCGCATGTCAAGATAGGTCGGTTCCGCCAATAATTGCGTTGGACCTGCGTGGCGTGTCCAAGACAGCATGGGTGAAGGTCCGGACAGGTCCGCATATTGAGAGGATTCGTGATGTCGAACATTCTCGCCCGTCTTGAAGCGCTTGGGCTCACGCTTCCCGAAGCTCCCAAGCCCGTCGCTGCCTACGTTCCTGCGGTTCGCGCTGGCAAATTGCTTATCGTGAGTGGCCAGTTGCCCTTCCGCGATGGCAAGCTTCTCGCGCAAGGCGCTGTGCCCAGCGACGTCAGTCTCGAAACCGCGCAGGAATGCGCAAGACAATGTGTGCTCAACGGGCTCGCGACCGCAGAGGCTGCGCTTGGCGGCGATCTGGATCAGATCGAGCGTGTCGCCAGGGTGGGGTGCTTCGTGGCGTCAATGTCTGACTTCCACGATCAGCCCAAGGTCGCCAACGGCGCCAGCGAGCTGCTCGCGGAGATCTTTGGCGAGGCGGGCAAGCATGCCCGGGCGGCTGTAGGATCGGTGGCTCTTCCGCTGCGGGCGCCCGTGGAAATCGAATTTCTGTTCAAGACACTGTGACCCCGCCAGCGGACGGGGTACAATAGATCGTGAAACGGCGCACGAAGGCGTGCACCGTAGACGGACCGCAGCGACGACGCCCGAGATCGAGCACGGTTCAGGATAATGCAGACTCGGGCAGGAAAGGTCGCTTGGAATGACCAAGCTGTATGTCGGCAATTTGCCGTGGGCCATCGATGACGAGGCTTTGTTAGGTCTCTTTTCTCAGCATGGCGACGTAGCTTCCGCTTCCGTTGTACGCGATCGGGAAACCGGTCGATCGCGTGGCTTCGGATTCGTGGAGTTTAGCAACGAAGGTGAAGCCAACACCGCAATTGAGGCGCTTAATGGCCTTGCCTATGAGGGGCGGAACCTCACAGTCAATGTCGCGCGTCCACGCGAACCCCGCAGTGGCGGTGGCGGTGGCGGTGGGCGTGGTGGCTACGGCGGAGGCCGTGGTGGCGGTGGTGGCGGGGGTGGTCGTGGCGGCTGGTGACCCACTGATTTCAGTGTGGCCCCACGCCGCCAGTATTTGAACCAATCCACATGAATCCGCACCGGCTGACGCACCCGCGTCAGCCGGTTTTCATTTGCGCGAGTTGGACGCCAAGCTTTGTTGTGCTTGGAGTCGCTCGCAGACTGGCAAATTCTCCTGGTGGGGCGGCTCTCCGAGCCGCCTTTACTTTGGGTGCTCAATGGGCAGGTCAGAGACCTGCCCCACCAGGAAAAAAGACGCTCAATGGGAAGGACAGAGACCTATCCCACCAGGCGAGAGGTTCATGCCAATCGACGCTCTTCGATCCCTCGCTTGCTTGTGCACACTGGTTCGTCGTATGCTGCCGACTTCCGCAAGCGCGCTGCGTCGCACCCGTCGCTGACGCAGCGATCCTTCGCGGGCGAGACATGCTGCATTGACGCATCTGCTCAGTCCAATTCTGCTCTACGTCGCTTTGTCGATCGGCGCCGTTGGTGTCTTCCTTGCGATGCCACGCAACGGTGGTGGTCCGCAGATCATCGGCGCTCTTATCGCAGCCGCTGGCGGCGGACTGCTCTTGCTTGGACTTGCGCTCGCTGCGGGCGCTGATCATCCGAGCCTTTATTTCTATATTTTTTCGTTCATTGCGCTTGGTGCGTCGCTGCGCGTCATTACACAGCCAAGGCCCGTGTATGCCGCCCTCTATTTTATCCTGACAATTCTCGCCACTTCGGGCATGTTCATTCTGCTTGCCGCTGAGTTCCTGACATTTGCGCTTGTCATTATTTATGCAGGCGCCATCCTCATCACCTATCTCTTTGTCATCATGCTTGCGACAGAGGCGCCCACGGAAGAGCGGCTTGAATCGCTCAGGCCCTTTGACGCGACAAGCCAGGCTCCTGTGCTCGCCACGTTGCTTGGCTTCCTGTTGCTTGGAGCGCTGACAAGCCTCCTGAACGTCAGTGGCGGGGAGCTCGCAGCCAACAACGACGCGCAGCGCGCCAGGCTTGTGGCCGCCAACCAGGGCGAGCCCGCCATGGCGCTGCTTCGCGAAAAGGCCAAAACCGCACTTATTGATGTGGGGTTTCCAGGTGACATCAGCGTCGTCGCGGTGTCGAAGGTAAAGCCCTATCTTGCGTATTTCACGACTGCGGACGCAGCGGCGCTCGACGCCCGGATCGCAGCCGCTCGCGCGACGCAAACGGGCGCTCCGGTCGATCAAGGCGTCGAATCACTCGCTCCCGCAGCGCTGGCGACTCTCGCGCCTTCGCAGGCTGGCTACCGCAGAATCCTGCCCGATGGCCGGGCACAGTACCAGGCAACACTCCCGCTGGGGATCGGGCCGTCAAACATCGAAGCTGTCGGCGTCGGGCTGCTCAACGAACATCCCCTTGCGCTTGAACTGGCGGGCGTGCTGCTCTTGATGGCGATGGTTTCAGCGGTTGTGCTGGCGCGCCATCCGGTCAAAGCGGGGCTGGGCGGCAGGCCCAGGCCGCTGTTGGAGGACGCTGCGTGAACGCCCTTGCTGGAAGCATGTCAGCCCTTATCGCGCAGTCGGCGCCCTCGCTGGCGAGCGCTGCGGACATGCTGAGCACGATCGGGCTGTATCACTATCTGGTCGTTGCGTGCGCCATGTTCGCGCTGGGCGTGATTGGTTTTCTGTCGCGCAGGAATCTCATCATCATGTTCCTGTGCACAGAGCTCATGCTGCAGGGCGCATCGTTGGCGCTGATCGCTTTTTCGCGATACTGGTTTAATCACACCGGAGAAGTATTCGTTATTTTCGTTCTGACGGTCGCCGCAGCGGAGGCAGCGATGGCGCTGGCGCTGGTGGTGCTGCTCTATCGCAAACGCGAGACGCTCGACGCGCTCGCCTGGTCAAGCATGCGAGGCTGAAGCAAACGTGATTGACGTTTGGCGCACAACACTGGGATTCACTGCGACGCTGGCGCAGGACGCGGTTCACACGGGCGCCGGCGCTGTGGGCGCGATTCCTCATGGCGGCGGGTTTTTCTTCCTGGCGCTCCTGTTGCCTGCGCTTTCAGTCGTTCTGTGTGGCGTGTACGCAGCCCTGGGCGTCAAGTCCAAACTCCCCGCGTGGACGACCGTCGTGTGTCTGACGCTGGCGTTTATCACGATTCTGGTTGGGTATATCCAGTTGGGCCCCGATTCGCCGCGAATTGCCTTTGGCTTTCACTGGTTCAATCTCTCGTGGGGGAGCGCCCCCGGGCAGTCGCTTGTTGCGGACTTCGCGCTGTATATCGACGGACTCTCACTCCTGTGGATGCTCTTCGTCACGGGGCTTGGCGCCCTGATCGCGCTCTATTCCAGCGAATATATGGCGGGGGACAAGGGCTATGCCCGCTATTTCGCTGCTTTTTCACTCTTCGTCTTCACCATGAGCTGCCTTGTGCTGGGGGACAACCTCCTGTTCATGTTCCTGGGATGGGAAGGCGTCGGGCTTTGTTCGTATCTGCTCATTGGCCACAACTACAAAAAGCCCAGCGCTGTCGCTGCCGCCAAGAAAGCTTTCATCGTCAATCGCATTGGCGACTTTGGCCTCATCGTGGGCCTCATGCTCACCTTTGTGAAGTTTGGCGCGCTGCGCTACGAAGACATTTTTGCGCAGGTCGACGCGATGCGCGCGTCGGGCGTCGATATCCCCATGTCGATCAAAGTCATCCCGCTCCTCTTCATGGCGGGCGCCTTTGGCAAGAGCGCCCAGCTGCCTCTCTATGTCTGGCTTCCCGACGCGATGGAAGGTCCCACGCCGGTCAGCGCCTTGATTCACGCTGCCACCATGGTCACTGCGGGGGTATACCTCATCGCCCGCACGATGCCCCTCTTCACGCTTAACCCCGATGCGCTGGCGACCGTCGCGTGGGTTGGCGGGTTGACCGCGCTCTTTTCCGCGACCATCGGGATGGCGGTCTTCGACATAAAGCGCGTGATGGCGTACTCCACCGTGTCGCAACTGGGCTATATGTTCCTTGGCCTTGGCGCCTTGTCCGCCTCGGGCGCCGCGTATCACGTCTTCACCCACGCCTTTTTCAAAGCATCTCTGTTCCTCTCCTGTGGGGCCGTCATGCACGGGTTCGCGGGCCAGCTCGACCTTCGCAAACTCTCAGGTCTGGCCAAACTGCCGGGCTGGCGCATCACAGCGTTCACCATGCTCGTTGGTTGTCTGTGCCTTTCTGGTTTTCCCTTCACCAGCGGGTTCTTCTCGAAGGACATGATTATCGCTGAAGCGTTTGTCACACCCGGGCCGGGGTATCAGGCGCTGGGGATCATCGCGCTCATCACAGCGGGCATGACCGCGTACTACGCCTTTCGCGTATTTTTCCGCGTCTTTCTAGGGCCTGTCGAGTTTGAGCCGGGCGAGGAATACACCCCCGGTGAACATGCGCACGACGATCACGCAGTGGATGACGGCCAAGACACAACAGCGCACGCGAGTTTCCATCCCCACGCGCCAGGCGTCGCGATCAATCTTGTCCTGACGCTCCTGGCGATTGGCGCGCTCGCAGCAGCGGCGCCCTACTTCATGCACAAAGAGCACGGCGGCTGGGTGGGCGCCATGACGCATGGCTCGACCGCAGCTATCGCGGAAGAATCACAGACTATCTTTACAGCGCACACCGGCGCTGGGGCAGTCGAGCATGTCGCAGACGAAGAGACCCTCTCCATCCTGGGCATGACTGTTCCTCATGTTGCGATGTATTTCATCTCCAGCGGGTTTGCGATTGTCGGGCTCGCGCTGGCGTGGGTCCTGCACATGACAGGCCGTCGGTCCGCCGCCAGCGCCCCTGTCGCGGACGCGCTCAAGCGCGCCCTCGGTCCTGTCGGCGTCTGGGCGGAACACAAGTGGTACGTGGACGAGCTCTACGACTGGCTTCTGCGTAAACCGCTGCGCGTGCTGGCGTGGATCTTCGCGTATATCGACATGCTGTTCGTTGACGGGCTCGTCTCGCTGGCTGGTGTCGGGCCAAGAATTCTCGGCTGGATCATCCGTCCCAGCCAAAGCGGCGCCCTGCAGGGATACGCTGCGGGGATGGCGGCGGGGATGATTCTCTTTCTCCTCATGTTGTGGGTGATGCTCTGATGACCCTTGCGCTGCTCATCCTGATTCCCATCCTTGGCGCCGTCGTCGTGGCGCTGTCGCCCGAGCGGCAGGCGAAAGGGCTGGCGCTGTTCTGGATGCTCGCGCAGCTGGCGGTTGCGGTCTTTGCAGCGCTGCGCTTTAACTGGTCAGACGCGGGCGCGTTTCAAATGCAGGCGTCATGGCCATTCTTTCCCACACTAGGAATCACCATTTCTCTGGGCGTCGACAGCGTTGCTTTGCTGCTTGTGCTGCTCACCGCTCTTCTGGGCCCCCTGTGCGCGCTGGGATCCTTCACCGCGATCAACACGCGCCAGAAGACCTACTATGGCTGGCTGCTGGGACTGCAGGCTGCGATGACGGGTGTCTTTCTCGCCCGCGATCTGCTGGTCTTTTATACGTGCTTCGAGTTCACGCTGCTGCCTATGTACGTGCTCATCAGCCTCTATGGCTCGACCAACCGCAAGCGGGCTGCGACGCGGTTCTTCCTCTACACGTTTACAGGGTCGATCATCGCGCTGACGGGCTTTGCGTACCTGGCGTTCGTCTCGTCGCAGGAACATGGCGGCGTGTGGTCGTTCGACATCGCCACGATCGAAGCCACCGCTCAGGCGCTGCCCGCCCGCGTGCAAGGCGTTGTGCTGCTGGCGCTCTTAGCGGGCTTCGCGGTCAAAGTGCCCCTCTTCCCCGTGCACACCTGGCTGCCTCTTGCGCACACCGAAGCCCCCACCGCAGGAAGCGTGCTGCTTGCGGGCGTCATGCTCAAGCTGGGAACGTATGGCATCTACAGATTCGTCATTCCCTTCCTGCCAGACGCGGTGGCGCAGTGGGCGCCGACTATTGCCATATTCGCTATTATCGGGATCATTTACGCAGGGCTCATCTGCTGGGTGCAGCGTGATGTGAAGAAGCTCGTCGCCTATTCCTCCGTCAGTCACCTTGGCTTCTGCGTGCTCGGGCTCGTCGCCGCCAACACCGTCGGGCTGTCGGGGTCGGTCCTGTACATGCTCAACCACGGGCTCTCGACGGGGGCGCTTTTCTTTCTCGTCGGCATGATGTACGAGCGCTACCACACACGCTCGCTTGACGACGTGGGGGGACTGGCTGCGAGAATGCCCGTGTGGGCGTTCTTCATGGTCTTCTTCACGCTTGCGAGCGTCGGGCTGCCCGGGCTCAATGGCTTCGTGAGTGAGTTCCTGACAATGCTGGGCGCGTTTCAGTCTGGCGCCTTTGTCACGCTGGGAGACGCGCCGGGCGCCACTGCAGGAACACTTGGACCCGCGTTCGCCATTGTCGCTGCCTTTGGCGTCGTCATCGCTGCAATTTACCTGCTGTATATGGTTGGAAAGATCGTGTTTGGCCCGCTGCGCGAACCAGCCGACCACCACGCCCATCCAGTGCTGCCCACCGATCTTTCACTGCGAGAAATCATCGTCCTCACGCCGCTTGCTGCGCTGTGCCTGGTGATCGGGTTTTACCCGTCGCCCATCTTGCATTCGCTGGAGGCGCCCACAACGCACATCGCGCAGCTCGCCCAGGCGGCGCAGGATCGGCGTCTCGCGACGCATGATGTCGCGCTGCTCGAATCGGCTGGCGTGCACGTTGCGCCCGCGAGACTCGACACGAGTGCGCGTCCGTCCGCCGCTGCGAAGGGAGGGGAGTGACGCCGATGACGCCGATGACGCCAATGGTCGAAAAACTGCAACATTTGCATCCGGAAATGGCGCTGTTCGTCACAGCGTGCGTGGTGCTGCTGCTTGGTCTGTCGTCTGCCAGCGCGCTGCGGAAGTCCTGCGCATGGGTCACGGGGATTGGGCTCGTCATCGCGTTTTTCCTCTCGCTTCGGGCGCCAATCGACACAGCAGCGGCGCTGCCAGGATTGCAGCGCTACGCCAAGACGCTCGTCGCAGGGATCGGGCTATTGCTGCTGCCCCTGCTTTCGGGGGTTGCGGACGATGGGCTTTCGCGCGACGAAGGGCATGTGCGCTTCTC
>Ga0114931_10004970_pt1 | contig 16499 bp, 29 predicted proteins | sample 2SBtaG_FD_89579 | JGI IMG/M metagenome (GOLD analysis project Ga0114931, IMG submission 89579) | Deep subsurface microbial communities from Kolumbo volcano to uncover new lineages of life (NeLLi) - 2SBTROV14_V59a metaG | ecosystem: Environmental > Aquatic > Marine > Volcanic | place: Kolumbo...
GAACGGCTGGCGGCACAGTCGAACTGAAGCCTTATTTTAATTCGGCCGTACTTTACCGAGTAATACCGATGATTGAAGAACATGCATTTGCAAATTACATCCGCATTCTCGGCAAAGGTCGCAAAGGTGCGCGTGCCTTAAGCCAGGCTGAGGCTTATGACGCCATGAAACAAATTTACTACTACGACGTCGAAGCTGAACAACTGGGAGCCTTCCTGATGCTGATGCGGGTGAAGGAAGAAACCGCCGAAGAAGTCGCCGGCTTTGTCAAGGCGATCCGTGAAAGTATCGCAGTTCCCCAGGTCTTGCCGTCAGTTGCCATCGACTGGTCCAGTTATGCCGGCAAGCGCCGGCAACTGCCCTGGTATTTGCTGGCTGCCCTGGCTCTGGGTAAAAACGGTTACCCGGTCTTCATGCATGGCATGCATCGCGACGATGAACGAATTTACACCCGCCAGGCACTGGCAGCACTTGGCCTAGCCGAGGCGGAAAGTTTTAACCAGGCGATCTACCTCATCGAGCAAATCGGCTTTGCCTATATGGATATCGACAGGCTGTCCGTGTATACCTCCCAGTTAATCGAAAAACGTCAGTTGTTAGGCTTACGTCCACCCCTGCATACTGTCGCGCGAATGCTAAATCCGTTTTCCGCGCCGTTGATGTTGCAGGGCGTGTTTCATCCCGGTTACGCCGAAACCCACCAGCAGGCTGCCAAACTTCTGGGACAATCGCAGGCGCTGGCTTTCAAAGGAGAGGGCGGTGAAATCGAACGTATCCCGGAAAGGCCGGTGACCTTGTATGGCCTGAGTAATACTGAACTGTGGCAGGAAGAATGGCCGAGTTTACTACCGCCGGACAAGTACGTGGCGGATGATTTTCCCGACTGGGCGCATTACCGCGCCGTGTGGAATGGTGAGCAGCAGGATGACTATGGACTGCCGGCTATCATTGGCACCATTGCCCTGGTGTTACGCGCCATGGGTAAAACTGACAATGTTATGGATGCCCATGAGCAGGCGGAACAGCTGTGGCATAACCGCCATGCCACAGGGGCTGACAATAGGGTAGTCACTGCCACTGGACTCAGGTTATAACCATGATACTCAGCATGAATATCATCGACGATATCGCCGACACCTGTGCCGGCACCCAGGTCAGTGTTGGGCATGATTTATTATTGAAGAAGCTGGCACGTATCCTGCCGCAGTTATCATTTCAACATGTGCTGACTCGCGGCGGCTGGCATCGAACCGGTGGTATTCTGGACAAGGACGGAAATCGTGTGGCCGATAACCTGCGTGAATGGGTGGAAACCCGGTCTGCAGGGGACGTCAATAATCTGCTGGATCAATATGTTGATGCTGGTTACATCGCAACCCGTTTTAAAGGACAAACCCTTTATTTTGTGGCGCAGACCGGTGAGTCAGCGCAGGATTTTCTGCAACTGGAAGTAGAGGAGCTACAGGAAGTGACAGGCCACAGCTTGCTGGATACTGAAGTCATACCCGACAACATCGAAGGCATTATCGATCCCGCGAATGTGGTTCGACTGTCGCCGCAACCGGTCGGTGAGCCGCGCTATGTGTTTCGGCGCATTACCCCGGTGGCGGAATTCATGCACATCATGTCGCAGCACATGCTGAATCGAGGAAATAAATACACGTTCCTGAAACGCTTCATGCAGGACTGGGATCACAGCAGTTCCCATGAATCCGGACCCTTCTGCCATCACTGGGTGCTGAGCCTGCAGGAATATACCGATGCCTATGGCGAACCGGTCTTGCAGGCAAAACCGGTGAGCACCTTTAATGGTGAAGTGCCGCTGATGAAACTCAACGGCGTGCACCGCGGTTCCCGGCTGGCAAACCTGGTGCACGGTTTTGACCATGATATGGGATACCCCATGGCCTGGTATTTTTATATGCTCAGCCATTCTGAAGTGCCGCACCAGTTGGCAGAGTCTATCCATCGGGATCTGATGGGTGCCTATGACTATCTGCCGGCCAGAGACCTGAAAATACTCAAGGACTGGTCAGCGAAACCTTACGGGGTTTGATTATATTTTTTTGCATCGGGAGACACTTATGCAGGAAGAAGTATTTCATGAAGTTGCGGATGAATTTATTTATCTCGCCAATGATATGAGCGAAGACTGGGCCTTGCCTCTGCTCAGTGCAGCCATCATGTTTGCAGCGGCCCGGTTCAATGCATTTAATTTCCAGGCCAGCGATGGCAACGCCGAAAATCGTGAAGCCGCTATCCAGTATTACACCGAGCAGTACGGCAAGATGTTGCGCGAAAACCTGCAGGAGATGGCTTGAGTCGCATCTGAGATAATGCACGCAATCTAATTAACATGAATATCTGGACCCTGAACAAGCACAAGCACATCAAGCTTCTGTTATTGAATTTGCAGAAACATCTGGGTAATGATCACTTTCAGATGGTCAATAGCGAGTATGATGACTTTTTCGCCATCGAACTGGTCAAGCCGGATCATCCGGAAGTTCGTGCCTATATCTATATTCATGGTCAGCAGCACCATTACTATGGAATTCACCTGGAATATCCCTGGCTGGACGAGAATGGCATCGATGACGTGCTGCAGGATTATGAAGATCTCTCAATTAAGAAGATCATCACCATCCTCGCGTCCCACTTCGAGGTGCCGACTTATGCTGATAATTACGGTGCTGCCAGGATTCAATAAAAAACTAAAAGACTGTCACAGAGACACGGAGACGCAGAGGATTCACAGAGTGAATGTTTTGTGGGGTAGGGAGTCCAATGTGACAAGCGAACACGGGAGCAGATTATGTTTATTGCCATGAATCGATTCAAAATTAAGATAGGTATGGAAGCGGATTTTATCGATATCTGGAAACAGCGGGACTCGCACCTGGAAGACGTGCCGGGCTTTACTAGTTTCCATTTACTGCAGGGACCCAGTTCCGACGACTACACCCTGTTTGCCTCACACACCATCTGGGAATCGGAGCAGGCCTTCGAGGACTGGACCAACTCGGAAGCCTTCCGCAAGGCCCATGCTCATGCCGGTGAAAAAACCAAAGATGTGTATCTCGGCCCGCCACAGCTGGAATGGTTCAACGCGGTTCTGTGAACCGCGTTGAAATTTAGAATTTATAGTGAAAAAGCATTAATCGGCTTACGCTGCGCTAAGTCGATTTTCTCTAACCCCTTCTGTATCAGGTATTGGTGATGTTCCTTGGTTTTCACCTTAAGGGATAGTTGAGAATGTCCTGAAGCCTGGCTTTCGCCAAACGCGAATGCTCTCTGTCGGCCGGCCGCTTAGCTTAGCATTAAGTTCAAAAAGCTTGATTATACGTACGTTTTGGCGTACGCTCAAGTCAGAGGTTAATAATCATGACAATATTAAATGCAACTGAGGCAAGATCTAAGTTATACAGTCTTATTGATGAGGCCACCAGTACTCATCAACCTGTTGTAATTACAGGAAAAAGAGGCAATGCAGTATTGGTTTCAGAAGAAGACTGGAATGCTATTTCTGAAACACTCCATTTATTATCTGTACCCGGAATGAGAGAGTCTATCCAGGAGGGATTAAAAGAAGACCTATCTGAAAGCTCCAAGGAACTTGATTGGTGACTTGGGAGATAGTGTATACAAAACAGGCTCAAAAGGATGCTAAAAAGCTTGCTTCTTCAGGGTTAAAAGACAAAGCCAAATCTCTTTTAGATATAATTCAAAAAGACCCTTACCAGAACCCACTGCCATATGAAAAGCTGGTGGGTGATTTATCTGGCGCATATTCACGACGCATCAACATACAACATAGACTGGTATACCAAATATACGATAATGAAAAAATCGTAAAAATTATCAGGCTATGGACGCACTATGCATAAGCAGAACATATCATGTCAATTAACTGTTCAAGTGAGACGCTAACCGGACACTTCAGGAAGCAAGGCGGGTGACCCACTCATTGGCCCAGTGTGCTGCCGCAAGCGGATGATTAGTGATACGTCGAGAATCCAGGGTGCAGACATCGCCGACACGTTTTGCGCCCGCGGTATAGAAAGCGTTTTCCATCAGGAAACCGGCCTGGGCAAAATACTGGTAACCGCTATCACCCAGGGCGATTACGCCATAGTACCTTCCACTGAGATCGACGGCCTGGTCGTCCAGTGCATAAAACACGGAATGGAGCTGGCGTGGCAGTTCTCCCTGATCTGTGGTCGAATAGCAGAACAGTAGCACCTCGTTTCGGTCGTGCAACAGGTCCCGGGGGCCGGGTTCATCATTGACCCGCACCTCGTGTCCCTGGTGCCTGAGCACATGAGCGACAGCATGGGCGGTTTTTTCTGCCGTACCATTCACGCTACCGGCCAGCATCTGAATTATTGCCATGGTAATTCTGTTCGCTGTGTATCAAAGCAGTCATACACCATCAAGGTGTATGCCCAATGGGATCAGGCGCGCAACAAGGCCTTGGCCAGGCGTACTGACAGCTGGTCTTCCGTGAATTGCGGCTCATTAGGTGGGTACAATGAGTCTTCATCGAATTCAAAACCGTTTCCACGCGCCAGGCTAAACATCTCTTTGAGTTTTTCGCAGGCTTTCAATTGTTCACCGACAGCAGCGTCGGATCTGGCTTTTTCGGAGAAGGCGGAAATCTGTTCAATCGACATAGTGATTACTCTCAATGATTAGTTAGTATAAATAAATGTGTTGGGCCAACTGCATGACATGCTGCATGCAACACCCGCAAGTCAGTGAGCAAAATTCAAGCCATGCACCCGCATTTTAAAAACCAGATACAAAACAACAACATAAAAACCAGGCGTGGCGACAGGTTTCAGTATCGAGCTAACAATGTCGTAACAACTACAAAAACTTTATCTTGCTAACATAGACGGCTGGACTGGTATACCCGTTATGGCAAGCCAGGGGGCTACTCTTCCCAACCTTCATCGTCCATGGTGTCAAACCGATCATCGGCTTTTGAGGTTTTCTGTCGTAGCACTCGCTCCAGCATGGCTGAGGGTGTGCCGTTGAGTTCCTGCTGTAACTCCTCGATGATTTCTTCGATCTCCGGTCCGCCCTTGACCACGATCGGGTGAGCTCCCAGTGTGATTAGCTGTTTGGTGGCAGATCCGCCTACGGAACCGCAATACACCAGGTCGCTACCATGCAACCAGGACAGCTTGGGTCTGAGCTTGTCTTCGTTGCCGTCCTTCTTTTCTTTGGGGAAGGTTTTGGTAGCCATCAGTTCTGCCTGACCACCGTTGATGCCAAATACATGAAAGCCACGGGATGAGCCAAAGTGCTGGTTGACACTTTCTCCATCCGAGGTGGCAAAGGCGACCATCAGCAGATTTTTATCGGTTACCGCTTCCGCTACGCTACCCAGTTCAGCCTGTTTTGTCATTGCTTTGCACTCCAGTCGTAAACTATTAACTGTTTCCCAGCACAAATCATTCCAGCCGCGGTGTTTTGTGGCGCATAAATTCAGCATGCCCTGAAATTAACATGGCACAGCGTTTGCGTGTCTATTGCCAGAGGTTCATGGAATACAGAAAACCGTGGCTGGAAGCTGCTGGCAGGTATTAAATAATACAACTCAAATCTGTATTGTCGGATTTGCTACATACACCGACAGTCGGCCCGGGACCTGATAGTGAACGAAACGATTAACCAACCCCTGGAGAGCGATATGGCAAAAATTGGCCTGTTCTACGATTCGGACACTGGCAATACCCGCAAGGTTGCCAAGATGATTAACAAATTATTCGATGAGGGTGATATCGAGCTCAAAAGCATTACCAAGGTAACGCCGGCTGACTTCGAAAACTATTCCGCTTTCATCCTCGGTACGCCCACCCTGGGTGAAGGCGAACTGCCGGAGAACTGGGGCGGCTTCTTGCCGGAACTGGAAGGGATGGATTTCAACGGCAAAACGATCGCATTGTTCGGTCTGGGGGACCAGGAAGAATACGCCCATGAGTTCGTCGACGGGCTGGGTATCCTGTATGAAATGTTCGAATCACTGGGCGCATCGTTTATCGGTTTCTGGCCACTGGAAGGTTATGAGTACGATATATCCCGTGCCGAGCTGGACAGTGAATTCTGTGGCCTGGTGCTGGATCAGGATAATCAGTCAGACCTGACGCAAGAACGGGTGGAAACCTGGATAGCACAGGTGAAACCGGTATTGCTGCAGGCAGTGGCGACGAGTGAAGCGGCGTAGTGTAACTGTAACTGGAGTTAGTAAGATGAAGTTAACCGATATCAATTTTGATGACGAAAGTTTCAAGGCCTGTGTGCTGGCTACCGGGATGAAAAATGCTGAAGAGGTGATCGAGCTTAACTGTCGTAAACAGGGCATAGAAAACTGTGGTGGTATCGAACACCTGGTCAACCTCAGGTCGCTGGATCTGGCCCGCAATGAGATTACTCGTCTCGACCTTTCGCATAACAGCCAGCTCGAAGAGGTGTACCTGGGCAACAATGAGCTCAGCTCACTGGATATCAGCGGCTGCAGCACACTGATACACCTGGAAGTGTTCATCAATGAACTGGAGCAACTGGATGTTAGCAATAACTCGCTGCTGGAAGAAATCTACGCCAACAAGAATGACCTGGAGAGCATCGACCTGAGCCGGAATCTGGAACTGGTGGATCTGCGACTCAGCAACAACGAACTGTCCGATATCGACGTTTCAGTCAACACCAAACTGGAGCGCCTGGATCTGGATAAAAACCCGTTGAGTGATACCTTAAAAAACCAGCTGCAACAACTGGCAGGGATGCAGGTTCAGCTGTAATAACGAGGCCACAGAACCGTGAATCTCGGGTCTGTGGCGCTTGTCTTCAGGAATAAGTGACTCTCTGTTCAGTCTTCATCGTCACCGCGATAATTTTTCAGCCGTTGCCCTGCTGTCACACCGAGAATTTTTGCCAGCCATGGCGGTGGCGAACCGGACATGACCTGCTGGAATTGTTTTATCACCTCCGGCGCTTCACCGCCTTCGATTCTTTTTAGCGGATAAATGCCGGCGCGGATAATTTTCGCTGCTGCCGGTCCCCCCACTGAAACCACGTATAGCACATCGCAGTCTTTAACAATACTGGCGCGAAACGCATTACGATCATCGGACAGATCCGCCTCGGCGGCGGAGCGAATGTCGATCAGGCGCATGTCGGTGGCGGATACCTGGTATACCAGGAAACGCAAACAGGATCCAAAGTGACCGTCCAGGTTGTTACCGCTGTTGGAAGAAATGCCTACGCGAATCGAACCGGGGATGTCACCATCCTGGTAAGCTTCCGGTTTTGGCAGATTATCGTCTTCATCGGTTTCGCCCCACAGGATTCGCACGGCCAGCTTCATCGGATCGAGACCGATACTGATATCCTCGCCATCTTCTTCCCCATCCAGGCTACCCAGTCCGGTTTTTAAATCAGTTACCGTAATGCGCGAGAGTTTCTGTAGATCCAGTGGCGGTCCCAGTCGATCATTGAGCACTTCGATCAGGCTGGGTAAATCAATATCCGGCATGCTGCGCGCCGCTAATGCGATTCTTAAGGCTGTATCACGGTCGATGTTTAATCCGCTCACGTTTCGTATCCTTAAAGCTGAATTTGAACCAGTCCCGAGGCTGCCGACTGCTCTTCCGGGGTTTTTGCCTTGACAGATAAAGCGTGTAACTTGCCACTGGTTATTTCGTTCTTGAACAACGCCAGTACGGACTTCTGCCGTTGCAGGGTATTCATGCCCTGCAGCGCTTCGCTGATGATATACACTTCGAAACTACAGTCTTCACCTGCGACATCGACTATGGCATCCGGGTACAGCTTACTAATGCGATCTACGATTTCAGCTTCGGTTATTTTATCATCGCTCATTGCACTGCCGCTTCCAGCAGGGGCATGAGATCGCCGCTGTTATACATTTCCTCGACGATATCGCTGCCGCCGATGATTTCACCCTTGATGAATACCTGTGGGAAAGTCGGGAAGTCGGACACCTCCGGAAGCTTCTCCATAATGAATGGCGAAGCCAGCACATTGACATAGGCAAAATCCACACCGGTGGATTTCAATACCGATGACGCTTTGGCGGAAAAGCCGCAACTGGGCGCGTCCGGCGTGCCTTTCATATAAATAATTATCGGGTTTTCAGCCAGTTGTTTTCGAATTTTATCTTCAGTACTCATGTGTAGACCTTTTTCTTTACAAATTGACTTTAATGGCATGCCAATGGCTTCAGGCACAGGCATACATAGGTTTTAAAAATTTTAAAATCGGCAGAGTAGTGGCACTATCCAGGGCATTGAAACCATCCAGTGTCTGTTTGTCGATGTCGGCCCCAGCCTGCACCAGTTCCCGGACTATGTCGAACTTGCCGCTGGATGCAGCATAGATCAGGCAGGTGGCGCCATTCACATTCTGGTTATTGATATTGCTGCCGGCGCGGACCAGCTCGCGAACCATCATGGCCTGGTTGCTAACACACGCGAACCACAGAGCATTGTTTTCATCATCGTTGATGAGATTGACATCGGCGCCAGCCGACAATAACTGATGGGTTTTCTCCATATATCCCTGCATGGCTGCCAGCATCAATGGCGACATGGCATTGTCGATACGGCTATTGATATTGCTACAGTCAAAACCGTGCAGGTTTGCCCAATCAGTTAAAACTGCTGGTACGGGCTTAATCGCTGACACGTATTACGGCCCGTGTTATGCAAATGCACCGACAAAGCCTTCGCTGAAAACCGCTCGACTCGGTTCGGACTGCATCTGGTAGTTCGCCCAGGCTTCCCAGCCGCCAACCAGGTGACTGACGCGGGAGAATCCCAGGCGCGAAATCATCTCCGCCATTTCGCGGCTGCTATTGCCGTGATAACAGTAAATGAGTATGGGCGGATTGCTTTTACGCTGGCGTATCAGTTTGCCCATGGTGGGACCGTCGATATGCAGGGCGTTTTGCATGTGCCCGGTTTTGAAACTGTGGATGTCCCGGATGTCGATCACAATCGCATTGGGTTGTTTAACAAAACTTTCTACCTGGTTTACATATACGTCTTCGTATGACATAGCCAATACCTCGATTCCGGGATGGGAAAAGTGTTACGTTAATCTCTACAAAGCAAAGCGTATGCCATTCGGCGTATTTATATTTATGCTGCTGTTTATAAAAGAGTTATTGAATAAAGCCGGGCAAAAATCCTGTGTAGCAAACCGAACAATGTCTTCATTGCAGGATGTGTTGTAACAAACAATTTAAAAGCAAAAGATTTGTCACAGAGCCGCAGAGAACACATAGAAACTAAAAAATCATCAATTAAGAAATGTAGACTTTATTTACAGCCATATTCATATGCTTTTCTCCGTGTTCTCTGCGTCTCTATGGCAAATCTGTTTTAACAATGTTCGACTTACGTCAACACCGCTATGCCTTTGTCGGATTTGCGACAATGCGTATCCCGAATAAATCAATATAAAACAACATCTTATGATTTGGCACAGGGGTTGCTATTACCCTGTTAAGCCAGGCATTTGTACGCGTTGATGCCGAACAACAACACAGGTAGTAACCATGAAAGCCAAAGATATTGCTGAATTGCTGGACGAACCGGCTTGTACCCACAACAAGAAATCCAAGTCCGGTTGTGCCAAGCCCAAACCGGGTGCGACCGCTGGTGGTTGTGCTTTTGATGGCGCCCAGATTGCGTTACTACCTATCGCCGATGTCGCCCATATCGTGCACGGTTCGATTGCCTGTGCCGGCAGTTCCTGGGACAACCGCGGTACCCGGTCTTCCGGTGACAAACTGTACAAAATCGGTATGACCACCGACCTGACCGAACAGGATGTCATCATGGGTCGGGGTGAAAAGCGCTTGTTCCATTCCATTAAGCAGGCAGTGGAAGATTATCAGCCGGCCGCGGTGTTTGTGTACAACACCTGCGTACCGGCACTGGTAGGTGACGATGTGGATGCCATCTGTAAATCCGCTACTGAACGTTGGGGCACACCGGTCGTGCCGGTGGATGCCGCCGGTTTTTATGGCACCAAAAATCTGGGCAACCGCATTGCCGGTGAAGCTATGGTGAAATATGTCATCGGCACTCGTGAGCCGGATGCCATCCATGCGACCAGCCTGAGTAAAGATATCAAGGTACACGATATTAATTTAATCGGTGAATACAACATCGCCGGCGAACTCTGGCATGTATTGCCGTTGCTGGATGAACTGGGCTTGCGCGTACTATGCACCCTGTCCGGCGACGCGCGTTTCCGCGAAGTGCAAACCATGCACCGGGCCGAAGTGAACATGATGGTGTGTTCCAAGGCCATGATCAACGTAGCGCGAAAATTAAAAGACAATTTCGGCACCGACTGGTTTGAAGGCAGTTTTTATGGTGCCACCGATGTGTCTCAGGCCCTGCGTGATTTTGCCCGCCTGATCGGGGATGAGGATTTGTCTGCGCGTACAGAAGCCTTGATTGCACGTGAAGAAGCGCGCCTGGATGAAGCCCTGGAACCCTGGCGTGAGCGCCTGCGGGGTAAACGGGTATTACTTTATACCGGTGGGGTTAAATCCTGGTCGGTCATCTCTGCTTTGCAGGACCTGGGTATGGACGTGGTGGCAACCGGCACCAAGAAATCCACTGAAGAAGACAAGGCGCGCATTCGTGAACTTATGGGTAAGGATGCGGTGATGCTGGAAGACGGAAATCCTCGCGCGCTCATTAATATTGTTCGGGAACAGAAGGTGGATGTGTTGATTGCCGGCGGGCGTAACATGTACACCGCCTTGAAAGCCCGCATTCCTTTCCTCGACATTAACCAGGAACGGGACTTCGGTTATGAAGGTTATACCGGCATGATTGAGCTGGCACGGCAACTGGCACTCACCATCGAAAGTCCGGTATGGGAAAAAGTGCGCCGCCCCAGTCCGTGGAAAAAATTAACGCCGGCTGTAGCCACACAGTCGGTTAACGAGCATGGGTCAGTTGCCATGGATGGCGACGCTTTACCCGAACCAGCAACAGCGAGGTCGGCGTAATCATGGCCAATATCGAGAAACGTAGCAAAGCCCTGTCCGTCAGCCCGCTGAAATCCAGCCAGACTATAGGTGCGGCCCTGGCCTTTTTAGGCATTCACCGCGCTATGCCAATGTTGCATGGCTCGCAGGGTTGTACCGCCTTCGGCAAGGTTTTTTTTGTGCGCCATTTCCGGGAACCCATTCCATTGCAGACCAGCGCCATGGACCAGGTAAGTGCGGTCATGGGTGCGGATGACAATGTAACCGAAGGCCTGAAAACCATTTGCGAAAAATCTTCACCGGCACTGGTGGGCGTACCTACCACTGGCCTGGCGGAAACCCAGGGCTGTGACGTGAAGCGGGCTATCTATACCTTCCGCGAAAAATATCCTGAATACAATCACATCCCGGTAGTCCCGGTTGCAACACCGGATTACACCGGCTGTATGGAAACCGGTTATGCCGCCGCGGTGGCTGCAATCATTGATGAGCTGGTGCCATTGGCGGAAGAGGCCGGCACCCAGCCGGGACAACGGAAAAAACAGGTGACGGTACTGGCTGGTTCCCATTTAACCCCGGGTGATCTCGAACTCATCAAGGACATGATTGAAATGTTTGGCCTGCGTCCGGTACTGATTCCGGACTTGTCAGATTCACTGGACGGTCGCCTGACCGACTCCGACTTCAGTCCCCTGACCATTGGCGGCACCACGGTGGATAACTCAGTACCCTGGGCATGTCACTGGCGACCCTGGCCATCGGTCCGTCTATGTATAAAGCTGCAGATATATTGCACAAACGCACCGGTGTGCCGGATCGGCGTTTCGATCATCTCATGGAGCTGGATGCGGTGGATGAATTCGTCCAGGCACTGGCGGAGATTTCCGGCGAACCGGTGCCGGATAAACTGGAACGGGGTCGCGCTCAGTTACAGGACGCCATGCTGGACACCCATTTTATGCTCGGCATGACCCGGATGGCGGTGGCCGCCGATCCAGATCTGTTAAATGGCTTCAGTCATTTACTGGAAGGCATGGGTGCACAGGTAGTTGCCGCGGTAGCACCAGCCAATGCACCGGCGCTGAAAAAAGTCGCCGCCGAAACCGTCAAGCTGGGTGACCTGGAAGAGATGGAAAAAATGGCGCGCAACCAGCAGGCGGAACTCATTATCAGTAATTCCCATGCAGTGGAAAGTGCCGAGCGACTGGGGCTGCCCTTATTACGCGCCGGTTTTCCACAGTACGATTTATTAGGTGGCTACCAGAAAGTCTGGATCGGTTATCAGGGCACACGCCAGACATTGTTCGATCTTGCCAATATCCTGTTAACCCTGGAACGCGGTGAAATACATCCTTACCGCTCTATCTACGCACAAAAGCCGGAGTACTATGATGGCGCTGAAAAGGCGACTGAAGATACTGGATTGCGACACTGATACCACTGCAATAGAAGAGACCGGGATAAAAGTGGCCTTTGCCAGTAGCGATATGAAACAGGTAAACCAGCATTTCGGTTCGGCGCAGGCTTTCGTGATTTACGCCGTGAACCCTGACGCCAGCAAGATGCTGGAAGTGGCGCAGTTCACCGATCTTGCCCAGGACGGCAATGAAGACAAACTGGCGGAAAAACTCGCCGCCCTGGAAGGCTGTATCGCGGTGTATTCCCAGGCCGTGGGTGCCTCGGCAGTACGCCAGTTGAAAACCCAGGGCATACAGCCGGTCAAGGTGACTGCCGATACCGAAATTGCCGATTTGCTGGAATCCATCCAGGATGAAATGCGTAGTGGTCCCGGTACCTGGCTGGCGCGGGCGATTGAGTCGCAGAAGCCATCCAGCCCACACCGGTTCGATGATATGGAAGCGGAGGGCTGGGATGAATGAATTAAACGGGCAACCGGGCATGCTGGAAGAAACCGGTCAGGTGGTCGCCATTGAAGGCCGTTATGCGGTGATCGAAACCCAGCGGCGTTCCGCCTGTGGCCAGTGTCACGTGGGCGACGACTGCGGTACCTCAGTGCTGGCGGGACTGTTTAGCAAACGCCGTAACCGGGTGCGGCTGAAGAACCATTTGAATTTGTCTGTCGGCGACGTGGCGGTGATCGGTATCAACGAATCCGTATTGTTATCGACTGCGGTACTGGCTTACATGTTACCGCTGGTATTAATGATCCTGTTGGCCATGTTCGCCAGCCTGGCCGGACTGGGTGACAACATCAGTTTTATTGCCAGCATGCTCGGATTGTTTGTGGGCATGCAGGTGACTAACCGCATCATGGGCAAAAAAGATTACCAGACGCGGGAAATTGTATTACTACGCAATGCCAACGAGTCGCTTGTTCGACTGGTTGAAAAACACACTGTTTAAATTCAAGAGGAAACTGTTATGAGCGAAGCTGCTGCTGTATTAATTCCCGAAGATGACCCGATCCTGGATTCTGATTTCGCTATCGAAATGATCCGCCAGATGCGAGCCATCGATACCTACGGTACCTACGACGACTGGACTACCAGCAAAATCCTGGAACCGTTTGTACTGACCAAGGAAATGAAACGGGAAATCCCCGTCATCGGTGATCCCGATGAAATTACTATCGCTCGAGTGAAAGCATTCTATAACGCCATCGCAGCTATGATCGAAAAAGAATGCGGCCTGATGGCGGTACCGATGATGAATTTGAGTCATGAAGGTTTCGGTCGTGTGATTATCACCGTGGGTAAACTGGTGGTAGTGGATAAAACCCTGCGTGACGTGCATCGGTTTGGTTTCCCTTCTATGTCAAAAATGAAAGACGAGGGGGATAAATTGTTATCGGTAGCACTGGAGATTGTTGGTAAACACAGCGAAGTTGCCGGATTGTAAGAGGCTTGATGTATGACTCCTGAAGAACTGAAGACACTGAAAAAACAGGCCAGCAAGGCCAAACGCATTGCCACTGAAAAAGCCGGTGAGCTACACGACCTGGTGGAAGACAGTCTGCCGGCGGGTTTCGAAGCCTTGCCGGCAATGGCGGATGAATGTTATGCCGCCTGCCAGGCATGGGCCAAAGCCAATGCTGAATACCAGGCTGCTGAAGAAGCTGTGGCTGAGTAGGGGAGACGAACATGGAACAAATTACTGGCATTACGCGCGGCGGCACCGAATGGATACCGGCGTTTATCATCGACCTGAACCAGGCTAACTGCATTGGTTGTGGTCGTTGTTACAAGGCCTGTCCTCGGGACGTGTTTGAACTGGTGGATCGTGAAGACGTCGAGGCTCTGTCTGAAGACCTGGACGATGATGATTACTACGACGACGATGAGGATGATGGTTTTTCCGATGATACCTCCATGGTGATGTCATTGAAAAACATGATGGACTGTATCGGTTGCGAAGCCTGCTCCCGCGTCTGCCCGAAAAAATGTATGTCACATGAACCCCAACCCGTGAGTGCCTGAAATGCCTAAACCGAAGAAACATGTATTCGTCTGTACCCAGCAACGTCCCATGGGGCATCCGCGCAGCTCCTGCGGCGAGCGCGATTGCGCCGCGATCATGGAAGAGTTTCTGTGGCAGACCCAGCAACGTGAGCTGTTCAATAGTATCCAGGTTACGGCCACCGGTTGCATGGGGCCCTGTAGTGAAGGTCCCACGGTTCTGGTTTATCCTGAAGGCGTTATGTATGGTGGTGTTAAAAAGGAAGATGTGAATACCATTTTTGATGAGCACCTGCTGAATGACAAGCCGGTTGAGAGCCTGTTCATGACCGAAGATTTCTGGAGCTAAGTTTGAATTCAGCGCAGCTACTGGAAGAACGGGTTGTTTTCGGCCGTGATATACCTGCCGATGTGAATGCCTGTTTACAGGAAGCAGTTGCCTGCGCCGATGATTTTGAACGGGCACGGGCATTGTTTTACCAGGCCCGCGATATGCAGCCGGATCAGCTGGAAGTGTATATCGCGCTGTATAAATTCTGTTTTTACCGTGGTCACCTGGCCGAAGCGGAACAGGTGGCGCTGGATGCGCTAATGCAGTCAGCCAAACGTGGCGGCTTTACCGCTGACTGGCAGCAATTGGAAAACGATTCCACCGACTGGTCCTTGCACGGAGGTGCAGCACGGATTTACCTGTACAGTTTAAAAGCACTGGCGTTTATTCGCCTGCGCCTGGGGCAGCAGGAATCGGCGCGACAGGTGCTGGCCAAGCTGCAACAACTGGATCAACATGACCTGGTCGGTGGTTCTGTTATTGTCACCCTGGCGGACGCGATATGACGAATGCAATCGAACAACGTATACAGCAACTGGCCGGTCTGGCAGAAAACGTCTGTGCCGCCTTGCGTAATGAAGTCTTCAACCTGGGTTTGCCCCTGAACTGTATCGATCCGGATATCAGTCGCGCTGATTATTCCTTGAGTCGGGACCCCGCCAGCGGTGAAGATGCCCTGATTGGTATCTGGCGGGATCACAAAGGCCAGAAACAGGGCGAAATTTTATTCCATGCCGACGGCAGTTTTTTTGCCGAATACGATGTCATCCGTGAGCACCCCAGGAAGCAGCGCTGGTTCGTAGAAGCGGTGACAGCCTGGGGGCGCGACGATATGATCAAGGCAGAACCTCGATTACTGCCATTGGCTGAATAAAGGTCTATAAACCGGTCTGATGTTGCCGAGGGAATTAACAATTATGCAGCCCTGCAGGTGCGACTTTTGTGGCACAGATATCTTCAGTTGTAGTTCGGATTGTGCGACTAAAGTCGCACCTACAGTTGTACCAGAATAAATAACATAACCATGCAACAAACCCGCGTGATTTTGTTTCACAATCAGTCCACCAGCGCACGCCTGCGTTTTCTACGGTTTCCCTATCACAGCGTCTGTGCCTTCGAGCCACTGCCCAGGCTGGCAATGTTAATGGATGAAGAGGATGCACCAATGCTGGCTATCCATCCGGCGGCTGTGATTCAACAAACACAGCAGAAGCTGGGTTTGCGTAAGGGAGAACTGGAAGCGGAAGGGGAGTACCACGCCTGTGTGGATGTCGCCGGTGGTCCGGTGAATATTTTGCTGGCACGTTTTACCAGTATCGACCCGCCATTCGAACTGGCGCAAGCCCTACAGGGTGAATTTGTCGATCTGCCCCAGGCCAGGGATTTGCCCCAGGTGGAGCTGGAATTATTACGCAAAGCCTATGAACTGATCATAGGGGGCTAATGGCACAGAAGTTGCCTTTAGTTGTATATAAATGAATAAATCAAGATACAGGGCTGTATATTAGTGCGGGCGCATCATCATGGCGCCGGCTATGGGGCTTTTTGGTGCAATAAGAGCATGTATTGCTTTCAACCGGCCAGTTCATGGTCGATACATTATTTTCCAGGGAAAGTGCATCCATCCATCGCTGCTTCCAGCTGCGTGACCTCAGACAGTCTACGAAAAATATCCTTCAGTCATGATCGATTTACCTGAAGTAAGGTGATA
>Ga0114931_10004971_pt1 | contig 16497 bp, 15 predicted proteins | sample 2SBtaG_FD_89579 | JGI IMG/M metagenome (GOLD analysis project Ga0114931, IMG submission 89579) | Deep subsurface microbial communities from Kolumbo volcano to uncover new lineages of life (NeLLi) - 2SBTROV14_V59a metaG | ecosystem: Environmental > Aquatic > Marine > Volcanic | place: Kolumbo...
ATCTCGACGAATGGGCAACGAAACTGGGCGTCACGCAGGAACTGGAACTGGTGAGAGAGAAATTGCGAGAGGAGCCATCGTGACACCTTTGTTTTCCCTACTTCCCGTAGTTCCACTTTTTAACTTTGGGAACTTTATCGCGGAAAACTCCGACCCAGTACTTTGTGCCGTCACTTGAGACCTGGTAACCCCAGCCGCAGAGTTTACTGTCGGATAACATCCACTCACGATGACCGCTGGAGTTCATCCAGCCGTTCATCACGCTTTTCGCACTGGAATACCCGTAGCCAATAATTTGTTCGCCGCCGCCGTGCTCGAAATAGTCGTTCTGTGCCATATAGTTCGCCCAACGCTGGGCGATGATGCAGCACTCTCGTTAAGTTTGAGTTTACCCAACCCATTTCGATGACGACTTTTCATCGCTTCGACTTGCATTTCCTTGATGACTTCGTATTCCTTGACCAGTTTGGGTTTGTCTTCGGGTAAGGCGAAGACGAAAAACAAAAGTAAATTCATGGGATAGTCCTTTGAGTTGTTGGCTTCACGCCATGGGTCGTCATGTTCGGTGAACACTCTGGTCTCGAATAGCAGCATCCGATGATTAACACAGAAAATAAACCAAAAAAGCCCGTTACAAAATTTGCAGATCGACATTCTATACCGTGACGAAACCAACGCAAGTTTCAGAAAAAATATTTTCCGATATCGAAGATTTTTTATGCGTCAAAGCAATGTAGGGTCGGCTCTTCCGACAGCAAAGGATTTTATTCACAACACATATGATCGGCTGAGCCTATTCTACCTTTCTCACCACAACGATAAATAAGGCTCGACGATAATCATTGAAGACGCGATTGACGTTGAGAGAAAAAAGAATCCCCGAGTTTTCCATCGATCTTGGCGCAGTTTGCGAGGAGTTGGTAGAGTACGTTCTTGTTCATTCGTTGCTTGTTTCGTTATCTGTAGTGCTGACAACGCTCTGCCTATTCCAGTTCTGAATAATAAATATATGCTATGAGGCTTAATAAAAAACTCAAGAATGCCGTTGGTAATGGAAAAATTGGATCTGTTATCAAATTGTTAGAGAAGGGGGCAAGCGTGAATGCTAGGGTAGATGATTCAACATTGCTTCACTCGGCATCGCGCGATGGTTACGAAGAAATCGTCTCAACACTCATCAGTGCTGGTGCAGATGTCAAAGCCATAGATGAAGATGGCAGAACTCCGCTCCATTGGGCAAGGACACCTTTAATAGCCCAGGTTTTAATAGAGTACGGAGCTGATGTTAACGCCAAAACAACAGTAGCTCGTGATCCCAGGGATTTTGGATATTTAGACTACACACCACTTCACGACGCAGCCGGACGGGAAAACCGCGGAAAAATTATAGTCGTGTTGGTAAAGGCAGGAGCAGACATCGAAGCAAAGAATAGCTGGGGTGAAACTCCTTTGCATTGTGCAGCAGGATCTGGATACGTCGAAAATGTCGAAGCGTTGATAGACGGTCATGCAGACCTAAACGCAATTGATGACGAAGGGCGAACGCCTGTAGAAAGTGGGATGAGGGATTCCTGGTGCGAAAAAACACCCGTCTTTTTTCCACAATGCATCAAAACGCTGGTGGATGCTGGGGCTGAAATTTCCTCTGATAATCGAAAACGCCTGCTGTATTTTTAGAAGTGACCTCCACCGAATTCAATAAAGCGACTTAGCAAGGTTGTCATCCCATCATCTGCGATCGACAGAGCCAATCTTACGGTTCTTCAAACCGTTCCATTTTCAAGTTCAACCATTCGAGTGCCGTGCCGTGTAGCATTCGGGCTTTGGTAGCATCGTCGAAGTCGCTCTCTTCGATGAGTTTCCCGGGTTCGAGTTCGCCTAACGGAAAGGGATAATCGGTTCCCAGCGCAATGCGGTCGGCTCCCATGAGTTTGACGAGATATTCGAGCATCAACGGTTCATGCACAATGGAATCGAGATAGATTTTATCGAGATATTCCCTGGGATCGACGTCATTATCGACCGCGCACAAATCGGGACGGACTTGAAATGCGTGCGAGATACGTCCAATGGTCGCTGGGAATTCGCCGCCGCCGTGGGCAAATGCGATGCGCAGTTTGGGAAGTCGTTCCAACACGCCGCCGAAAATTAACGAGCAAATGGCAAGAGAAGTTTCTGCCGGCATACCCACCAGCCAGGGAAGCCAATAGTCGGTCATGCGATCTTTGCCGAGGATGTCCCACGGATGCACAAACACCGCGGCCCCCAATTTTTCGGCGGCTTCCAAAACAGGAAAGACCGAATCGTCGTTCAGATTTTTCTTGTTGATATTCGTGCCAATTTCAACCCCCTCAAGGCCGAGTTCGTTCACACAGCGTTCGAGTTCGACAACTGCAAGATCCGGCGACTGCATGGGCAGCGTGCCCAATCCCACAAACCGCCCCGGGAATTCCGCGACAATTCCTGCAATCTGGTTGTTCAGAATTCGCGAAAGGTCCAGCGTGTGTTGCGGCTTTGCCCAGTAGTTGAACATCGCGGGAACCGTCGAAAGCACTTGCACCTGCACGCCGTGAGAATCGCATTCGGTCATGCGGGTTGGTGCGTCCCAGCAGTTCGCAGTAACCTCGCGAAAGAATTCGTCGTCGATCATCATTCTTGCACAACCTGCACGGTGATGATCCAGCCGGACGAACCCACCGTAACCGTAACGCTCTTTGAGGTCGGGCCAGTTTTTTGGCAGAATGTGTGTATGAATATCGATCTTGAGCATGATCGTTTTTTGTAGGAGTTACTTTGCAGGAACCGGCATGACCGCGTTGCAGTGGGAACAGGTACGATTTTCCTCCGACGCGAAAAATCGTTCGAACACCGGTGGGAGATCCTTCTCAATGTTTTTCAACTCGAAATACTCGTCGTACAGTTTGGTGTGACATTCCCCGCAGAACCATAATAGTCCGTCCTTCTCGCCAGATTTCCGTTTCTGTTCCACAACTAATCCGACGGAATTCTCGAACCGATTGGGAGAATGATAAACTTTGGCAGGTAGCAGAAACATTTCACCCGCTTTGATGGAGTAATCGACCGGTTCGCCATCCTGCATGGTTTTCAGCAGCATCTCGCCTTCGAGTTGATAGAATAACTCTGGCCCTTCGTTGTAGTGATAATCCTTGCGAACATTCGGCCCACCCACCACCATCACGATAAAATCTCCCTCGGGATAAATCTGCTTGTTACACACCGGCGGTTTGAGAGCATCGCGATGTTCGTCAATCCATTGTTGAAAATTGATGGGGGGCATGATGGCAGACATGAAATTGACTCCGTATGAGTGAAAACAAAGATCGGAGAACGACGAAACCCACTGCCGGTATTCTAATCGGTGGAAGGTCGAGAAGAAACTCAGTGTGGGTTTATGAAAATCGATCTGAAATCAAAGAATTAGAAGAGAGAAGGATAATCTCGATGGCCTTCAAAAATACGAATGATCTGAATTCCGTCCACAAACGAACGATAAAGCACGATATAGTTTTTTGAACCTGGAAAATTCGAAATCCTTCGCCGATTTCATCGTGTTGCGAACCAAGATCTGGATTTCCAGCGTAGCATGTTGCTTTATCGAGAAGATTTTCGATGAGCTTGTCAGCAGCAGCCGGATTACTTCTTTCGACAGCGATATAATTCCAGAGATTTAGGAGATCGGCTTTAACATCGGGAGACCAGATTGCCTGGGACATCAGTTCGCATTCTTTGCGGATTGTTCCCGAGCCTGCGAGCAAAATTCTTGAAGTGGAATTTCACGACCTTGCCCGTTATCTAATTGCTCTATCGCGGGCTGAATATCTTTCTGAACTCTCCCAAGATCGCTTTGATATTTCCGAAACTCCTCGACACATTCCGCGACAGAGACCTTTACCTCGCCATTCGACAATCTCTTCCTGGCAAATGTGAGAAACTCCTGCAATTCGGAAGCGTGGGGAGATTTGGTTTGCATCAGATAAGCTCTTCTCGTTAACTATGCGATGGCGAACTTCCTGAATCTATCACACATCTGGCTCATGGTCAAATTGACATATCGCAAACGTCATCAAAACAAAAGAAAACAAAGCGCCAGGCGGAAGCAAGCCCTACGTTACTTGAGTTTATCCTGCAATCGTAACTGTCCACAGGCGGCGGCGATGTCTTCGCCTTTGCGTTTTCTGGTGGTGACGTTGATACCATCTTGTGCCAATTTTTCGGCGAACAGTTTCACATGTTTCATGGAAGATCCCCGAAAACCTGTCTCGCCAACGTCGTTCATGGGAATCAGATTGAGGTGTGCATTGCGACCTCGCAACAGGTTGGCTAGTTCTTCGGCGTGTTTCATCGAATCGTTAATCTCTTTGAGGAGCACATACTCGTAAGTCACTCGTCGGCCCGATCTCGAAAAGTAATACTCGGTGGCTTCGAGGATTTCCCCCAGGCCGATGTTGCGATTCACCGGGACAATTTCGTTTCGCAGTTTATCATTGGTTGCGTGAAGCGAGACCGCCAGGTTGAAGGGTTTTCCGTAGTCGGCCAGTTCGCGAATTTTTTCGGGCAGACCCACGGTCGAAATTGTAATTCGTCTTGGACTCAGTCCGAGTCCATCAGAAGCACAGACGGTTTCCAGCGTGCTGAGCATGTGATCGAGATTCGCCAACGGTTCGCCGATTCCCATCACGACGATGTTGGTCAATTTTTCATCTTTCGGGAGGAGCCGTTCAACATGAAGAATTTGCTCTAGCATTTATGCGGGTGTGAGATCGCGGACAACTCCGAGTAAACCGCTGGCGCAAAACACGCAGCCCATGGCACAGCCAACCTGCGTACTGATGCACACAGTTCTACGTTTCTCTTCTCGCATCAACACGCATTCCACCGATTGACCATCGGAGTATTTCAGAAGGATTTTCTCTGTACCGTCTCTAGAAATAAGATGCTGTTCGATCGTTGCCGAGAACAGAACATAGCGTTGGGAAAGTTTGTCGCGAAACTCTTTCGGCAGGTTCGACATTTCCTCGAACGACTTGGCGCGATTCTGAAAAATCTGCTGACGTAATTGGCTGGCGCGGTAGGCAGACTGCCCGTGTTCCTGGCAGATTTCCTTCAATCGGTCCGAGGAAAATTCGAGAAAAGACGTTAGAGTGGCGATGGACATCGTGCCTCGGTAAAACTCGACAAACAAAAATTTCCGTCCATTCTATCTCTTGAGAAGGCTCGAATCTACGAGCAATCTGGAAACGGCGTTGGTTTTCTTCACGATAGGCGTACTTCGATACTGTTGACCTGTTGTGCAAAGGCTGTAGAATGGACGTTTTGCACGCCGCAATCGGCGTGGATTGTTACAGTTTCATCAAAGAAGCCCGAGGTAATCAGAAAACATGGGACGTGTCGAAAGAACTCGAGAACTGGCCCGGAAGAGATCCCGAAAAGCAAAGCTGAAAAAGCTGCGGAAAAAACTCGCCACAACAAAAGACGCGGGAACTAAAGTTGCCCTCGTCGAGAAGGCAAAAAAAATCAGCCCTTTCTGCGAACTGGGTGAAGAGAGCTAATTCCAGGATTCAGGGAAATTGAATTCACAAAATTGTGTGACACCTTAAGATCTCAAGCGAGGTGTTTTGCCGAAGCAAGTTTCTTGGGCTTGCGGTGGAAATATTGTACGCAAGCTAGAGCTTAAGCTCATACAGACCGCTGTCGAGGAATTCCGATAGGAAAAAGTAGCTACCGCCCCTAAATTTCCCAAAAAACCGAAAATGCACACTAGTACACAACGTTTACACTTGACAAAAGGATGAAGACACGACAACCTATAAACAGGTATGGTGTATGTATGATATCAGCTCGCACGAGCAGAAATCGTGTTGGTGTGGGTTGATATTTCAGCACATTTCCTGTGAAGTTTTTCGCAGAATGTTTGATGGTCTTGTTTTTTTATCGAGTGGAAATTTTTCGAGTGGAGGAAAGTTAAATGGTCAACAATGGTGAACGCCCCGCATTAACCGAGCGTCAGCAGGAAATTTACGATTTCCTCAAAGACAAAATTATGAATCGGGGTTATGGTCCCACCGTGCGTGAAATCGGTGCTCAATTTGGCATCCGTTCTCCCAACGGTGTCATGTGTCATTTGAAAGCATTGGAGAAAAAAGGGTTAATTACTCGAGAACCTCACATGTCTCGAGCGATTCAATTGACCGACAATCCTCCGAGCGAACGGATGAGCGTTCCCTTGGCGGGTCAAATTGCCGCTGGCAAACCGGTTCTTGCGGAACAGCAAAACGAGAAGGTCGATTTCTCGTCGCTGTTCGATCCGGAAACCCACTTTTGTTTGAAAGTGAAAGGGGAATCCATGATCGACGATCAGATTGCCGATGGTGACTACGTGATCGTCACCAAACAAAAAACGGCACGCAACGGTCAAATCGCTGTCGCCTTGGTCGACGATACCGAAGCCACGTTGAAGAGATTTTACAAGGAAAAAGATCGCTTTCGCCTCGAACCGGCGAACAAAAAAATGAAGCCGATTTATTCCAAAAACGTTCAAGTATTAGGTATCGTCAGCGGAGTGGTTCGCCGTTACAAAAAATAATTCCAGACTGAAAAAGCATTCCAAAACTTTTTCGTGATTCGACGACATACGGGGCGACGGGCATCTTGCCAGTCGCTCCGTTTTTTGGTAATTCGTTGAAACGGGAAAATGCCAAGGTACTTCGGGCGATTCCCAGCAGACATTCCTTCTCGACAGTAAAAAAACGAGCAAAAATTGAGCAACGAAAAAAACGATTTCGACGAATTTTTGAATAAATTCAAAAACCACCACGATCTGATGGTCAATGAGTTGCATAAAGTCATTATCGGTCAGGATGTGGTGATCGACCAGATTCTCTCTGCAATTTTTACCGGCGGTCATTGTCTTTTAGTCGGTGTGCCGGGGCTTGCGAAAACGCTTATTGTTAGCACCATCGCTCGCATTCTGGATGTGAAATTCAAACGAATTCAATTTACACCCGACCTCATGCCTTCGGATATTACAGGGACGAACGTGTTGGAAGAATCGGACGCGGGAAAACGCGATTTCCGTTTTGTCCAAGGCCCGGTATTCACAAACATTTTACTCGCCGACGAAATCAACCGAACTCCTCCGAAAACACAAGCCGCCTTGCTTCAGGCGATGCAGGAACGCGAAGTCACCGCGGGTCAATCCACCTATTCTCTTCCAGAACCGTTTTTTGTGATTGCCACACAAAACCCCATCGAACAGGAAGGAACCTACCCGCTTCCCGAGGCTCAACTCGACCGATTCATGTTCAACATTGTCGTCGATTACCCTTCGCTCGACGAAGAGCAGGGAATTCTGAGCACAACTTCCAAGTCGAAACAGCCCGAAATTCGCAAAGTTCTTTCCGCCAAGTCGATCCTCTATCTCCAGCGGCAGATCAATATGATCGAAGTCGCTCCGCTGACAATTAATTATGTGGCGAGGTTGGTCCGTTCCACGCGACCATCTGACGACACTTCACCCCAGTTCGTCAAAGAGATGGTCGACTGGGGTGCCGGTCCGCGTGCAGGGCAGTACTTGCTTGCCGGAGCCAAAGCAGTCGCGGCGATGGATGGAAGACCCTCAATCGCAATCGACGACATTCGCAAAGTCACAGTACCCGTTTTAAGACATCGCCTCTCGTGCAATTTCCAAGCACAGGCCGAAGGGCTTTCTCCGGAAGATATCATTCACAGACTGCTCGAAGAAGTCCCCGAAACGCTTCTCGAAAAATACGAATAGTACTGCGCGCCATTCTGAATTTCAGCAGGATGAATCTTGACGGGCACGACAACGGGGTGCGCATGACGCCACCCAACTCGCAGTTCCATACCGGTTACGGTGCAGGCTTGAAAAAGTCTTCCACGCATCTTCCGGTTTTGATGGATCGGTGTGTGTGATTGAGATTTTTGCTTTCTTCAGCCACAATGAGGGACATTGTATTCTTAACAATCACTTGTAGAGATATTCCCCGTAAACGAAAGGTATGGATCATGCACATCGAATCGCACCGACTGACAAAATGGAAGATGCCGTTACTTTTACTTTTCATCGTCTCGGCAAACCTGACGTATGGCATCGCCAGCGAAAAAGTGAAGCAGCCGCTTCTTGATGCAAAGACACGTCTGAAGAATCATCGACAATTTCTAAAAATGCGTGAGACATCAATCTTTAAGGATCTCAAGTGGCGTTCAATCGGGCCACAAGTGATGAGTGGTCGAGTCACCGATATCGCAGTTCCCCACGGGATTCCTTATACATTTTATGTCGCGACCGCATCGGGTGGTGTTTGGAAGACTGAAAACGAAGGAACCACCTGGAAAGCAATCTTCGACGATGCCCCGTCGGGTTCCACAGGCGCGATTGCCTGTGCGCCCTCGCAACCGAATACCGTCTGGGTGGGGTTGGGTGAAGCGAACATCTTTCGCAGTTCCATGTCGGGGACCGGCGTCTACAAATCGACCGATGCCGGCAAAACCTGGCAACACATGGGACTTGCCGATTCTCAGCACATCGCTCGTATTGTCATTCATCCGACCAATCCGAACGTGGTTTACATCGCTGCTGCCGGTCACGAATGGAATTGGAACGAACAGCGGGGAATCTTCAAAACGACAGACGGTGGAAAAACCTGGAAGAAAGTGCTTTATGAAAACGAAAAAGTCGGTGCGATCGATCTGGCGATGGACCCTTCGAATTCCGAGATCCTTTACGCTTCGATGTGGGATCGTACCCGTTTGAAATGGAGCGATCCCAAACCCGGTCCCGGCGGAGGAATCTTCAAATCGACCGATGGCGGCGAAAACTGGAAGAAACTTTCTCAAGGTTTACCCAAACAAAGCGAAACCGGACGCATGGGAATTGCGATCGCGCGCAGCAACCCGAAGGTGGTCTATCTCCTCATGGATAATCACGAAAAAGTTCCGGTGAAGCGCAAAGGACAACGCGATTCTTATGGTCGCGTTCGCACCCATATCATCAAAGGGGCACAAGTTTACCGTTCTCATAATGGCGGCGAATCGTTTACGAAGGTTAGCTCGGGACGAAATTTGCGTCGCGTTTTTTCCACCTACGGATGGGTCTTCGGTCAAATTCGCGTAGACCCCAATGACGAAAACACAACGTATGTTATGGGCGTCCCTCTGATGAGGTCGACCGACGGTGGAAAAACTTATTTCAGCATCAGGTACGCCGGATTGCATGGCGACCATCACGCCATGTGGATCGACCCGAATCGTTCCAACCACATTATTAACGGTAACGATGGAGGATTGAATATTTCTTACGATTTTGGAAAAACATGGAAGAACATCGAAAATCTCCCTGTGGTTCAGTTTTACAACGTCGCCTACGATTGGGCTAAACCGTTTAACGTTTATGGTTCCATTCAGGACAACAACAGTTGGAAAGGTCCGGTGACGTTTCGCCCCGGCTTCAGCCGCTCTTCCAGTCGGTGGGTTCGTTGTCCCGGCGGTGAAGCCAGCTATCACGCGGTCGACCCCAACGATCCCAACATTCTCTATTCAGAAAGTTTTTACGGTCGTATTCAACGATCGACCTTAAAACCTCGTCGAACGAAATCCATTGTCCCCAAAAGCGAAAAGGGTGAACCTCGTTTGCGTGGCCAGTGGTTAGCACCATTCCTCGTTTCGCCTCACAATTCCAAGGTGCTCTACCACGGAATGCAGTTCGTTTTCCGTACCGAGGATCGGGGAAATACCTGGAAGAAAATCAGTCCCGATCTCTCCCACAACGATCCCAAAGCGAAAGGTGATATTCCCTATCAGACAGTGACGACGATCTCCGAATCGCCGCTGAAAGCAGGGGTGGTCTACGCAGGAACCGACGACGGAAGATTGCACATGACTAAAAATACTGGCGGAACCTGGAGCGAAATCTTAAACGGTATTCCCAAAGACAAATGGATCTCCCGCGTGGTTGCATCCCAATACGATGTCGCGACGGTTTACCTTTCCCAGAATGGGAAACGCGATTGTGACTTTGCTGCGTATCTTTTCAAGTCAACCGACTACGGTCAAACCTGGACCGATATCGCCGCCAACATACCCGGAGGACCAATCAACGTAGTCAAGGAAGACCCCAAAAACAAAAACATCCTTTATGTGGGAACGGATCTCGGCGTTTACGTCACAATCAATGGTGGAAAAGAATGGCATGTCCTCGGTTCGGGTCTGCCGATCACCTTCGTCCATGACCTGGTAATTCATCCCCGCGACGACGTTTGCGTGATCGCAACTCACGGAAGGGGGATGTTCTCGTTCGACGTCAAACGCTTCCGCAGAAAACTAGAAGACATGACACAGACACAACGATAGCCCCGAGAAGTTCGTTTCAAATGAAAATTTCGGCGATGCGTTGGCCCGTTTTGCCGTCCCACAGTTCGGGAATTTTCCCCTGCTTGGGTTTTCCGTTCAAAATGTTCCGCACTTCGGTTTTGAGAAGTGCCATGTCCTTGCCGATTAAAATGTTGGTTCCCTGATCCAAGGTCACCGGGCGTTCGGTGTTTTCACGAAGAGTTAAACAGGGAACTTGTAAGTAAGTTGTCTCTTCCTGCAATCCCCCCGAATCGGTAATCACGAACTGCGCATCCTTTTGCAATGCCAGACATTCGAGGTAGCCTATCGGTTCCAGCCATTCGATAGCTGAGAAGTCGCCCAAAGAAATACCGAACTCTTTCATGCGGTCACGAGTTCGAGGATGGAGTGGAAAAAACAGTTGGCACTCTTGGCTGATTTCACCCAAAGTGCTCACGATTTTCTCCAGCGTTTTTTTATCGTCCACGTTCGAAGGTCGGTGAAGCGTCACCAACGCATAAGGGTCATCGGTCTTAGCGTTCTCCGGTGTCCTGGCTTTCGGCAGGAGATGACAAAGTGTATCGATCATCACGTTTCCCACGCAACGAATTTTTTCGTCACGGATTCCTTCCCGAATCAGATTTTCGTTGGCATCTTTCGAAGGAGTCAGCAGCCAATCTGCCAGTTGATCCGTCACCAGCCTGTTGATTTCTTCGGGCATGCGTCGGTCGAACGAACGCAACCCGGCTTCGACATGGGCGACTTTCGGATTCAACTTGCTGCACACCAAACTCGCGGCTGCTGTGGAATTCACATCACCGTAAACCATCACCCAATCCGGTTTACGCTGGAGAACGGTTTGCTCGAAACGAATCATGATTTCCGCCGTTTGGGCAGCATGAGACGCGGAACCGACCCCGAGAAAGACGTCCGGTCGTGGAATGTCCAACTGCTCGAAGAAAACATCGGACATGTTGGCGTCGTAATGCTGACCGGTATGGACGAGCGTTTGCTCAACCTGCGAAATAGCGGCGAACGCCCGCATGACTGGAGCGACTTTCATAAAATTAGGACGGGCACCGACGACGTGCAGAATGTGCATGGAGTTCTACGATCTTGTTTCGAATGGGAGTGACGACATTCAAAGGATATAACGCATGACACACGACAAGGTCAACTCAGCCGGTTTTAGATGGGATTCTCCGATCGCCCGTAACCTGCCGAGAAAGGAATCGGTTTTCTTTCCAGAACATCCTTCATTGGAACCAATTCGAATTCAAGCGGCGCATAATCGGTGATTTCTATAGTATCCCATCCGATTCTCACCGACCGATAGATTCGTGGACCGTAACCCCTGTGGCTTCCGAGGAAACCTTCTTGGCCAAAGTATAGGCACTTCGCATCGAACGTGTCGTCGAGCCGGAATAATCCTGCATCGAGAGAAGCCGGCTCGGTGTTGTTTCTCAATTGAGGAGATCGATGTGCTCGGACCGAACGATAAGTATTTCGCAACTCCGCATCGGCGGTATAGGTACAAGAACCCGGATCGGCGAATATATCCACCCCATCGAAGTTCATTTCAATCGCCAATTGATCGCAATGTGCATGGCCACCCACACCGTTTTGACCGACCGACCCACAACGAACAGCGATGTAACATCGCGAAGACTTCCAAATGTAAAGTCCAAAATCGGGATAAGCATAGGTTTCAAGATGTTCGAGAATCCTTGGGTCTTCGATGGGTATGTGATAGGAGTCTGGACGATATTTTTCGCTGTCTTCGAGTTCGGTTGGAAGAGTAAAATGTCTGCCGAACCGCGGCGTTTTGTCATCCGATTTTTTTCTTGCGGGCACATTCCATTTGCATCTCGATGACGATCGAAACGATGAAATCATTTTCGATTCGAGATGATGATTGTCGAACCGCGATTCGTCCTCAGCAAGAAATAATCCCTCAATGGCTGCGAGAACGCTACGGTAATCGAGACGGTTTTCTTGTAGAACTTGTGAATTGTTTTCCTCTTCGACTTTCCACTGGGGATTCAGCTTGAAGAATCGTCCGCTATCGTTATCGCCCACCTGATGAAGATTGCCATTGGGTTTGGTGCAATGCTGGATGAAGTTCCCCATTTTCGAAATTTTTTCTGCAAGTCCGCCTCGTTCAGTTTGCCATCGATCGCAATGTGGGCGATGTTCGTCGCTAAAACGCGAGGAATCGATCGCATCATGTAATGCAATGCACCATGTGAGCATTTCGCTCGAGAGACAGTGATAGCAAGTCGAACCTTCGAAGTTGGCACCGTCGGGAAGAAATTGTCGATCGATTTCCCGAAGCAGTTCCGACCAGGAAAAGTTCAACCAACGGTTCGTTTCCATATCTGAGGGGAGAAAAGCTGATGTAAAAAACAGTCCCGCGAGATTGGCGAGATAGTGATTTCCCACAACTTCGCAAGTGTTTTCAAGATTTTCGAAAATGTGAATTGCATGGTCGTAAACAGAAGCTGCAAAGATTGCTTCAAACTCTTCGTCTAACTTGACTCCGGCTGCTAAAAACAAATCTCGTGCCAGTAACCAGTTGGCGATGCGAATTCCTGCGTCCATCGAACAATTCCAATTCACCCCGAAACGCGGCGGATTGGTGGCGATGAAATCTAAAACCTCGTTGCGAAATTCTCTTTGTAATTGGTGGCAGAAGGAGTTTGCGTCCGCATTGTCGAGATTCCTCAAATTGCAGATCGCCATCTGCGGTAAATGTTGCATCCGCGCGAGTTCCCAGGGAATTTTGACATCCACGCCTGGCATGTGTCCTAACGGAATATCTTTGTACCAGGTTTTATCGCTCCAACGGTAACCTGAGATGAAATCCCGCTGCCAGTCGAAGGGGATGTAATCATCGTCGAGCAAATTCCAAACCATGCGAGAGTAAGAAAGATTCTCGTTCGAGATGCGACCCTGTAACCATTCACCCTGCCGGTCAACTTCAACTTTTGAAGTTTCCGAGTCGTTGAAACCCCGAAATCCTCTACATGTCATTTCGTAAGAAACTTGGACCCAACCGGACCCAAGGAGATCGAATTTGTGTTCGAGATAATTCTGACAAGCCAGTTTGGATTCTCGCAGAGGTTGCTGACAAAAATCAGCGTTCATTCCGGGAAAATAACTCTGTAATTTTTTTTTCTCGACAGCCCACTCTGAATAAGTGCATCGATTCGCATCACGACTTCGTTTTGAAATGTTGGAAATCTCAGCCACTGTTTTCTTCAGAAATTTTTCTACCAACCGATGCGGTGGGTGTCTTAGAAATTTGTGCAAGAAACCCGCTCTTCGTTTACTCAATTTATCTTTCGAACGAATTGTCGAAGATTGCGTCATCGAATTGGTCGATCTTTCAGGCATTGGCAAGCAGGCTGGTGTTGTCGGGTAACGGTCTGGTCGATAAGAGATATCGCGATTTGAGAAACATTCCCACGTTAATAGCTCCCGCCGAGACAAACGTGGCGATCGCCGCTCCCAATCCTCGATACTCGGGAATCAACAACAGGTTCAAAACAACGTTCAATAGGCAGGCCGACGTGGCGAGATAAAACAAAAATCGATAGAGTTCGTACCGAAATAACACGTTGGCATACGGGCTAAAACAGATGGAGATTGCCGCAACAAAACAGAGTGCTCGAAAAATCAGGATGGCACCGGGGTATTTTCCGCCATCGATCCAGGGAATAATCCACTCCGACAACCATCCACCCAGGAAAACGACAGGCAGTACCATAGCCACAATACGAAAATGTTTACGAAACAATTTCCGCAGTTCCGAAGAACGATGCGCGGCCTGTGTCTTGGGTAAAAAAACGGTGTGAAGCGCCGTGAGTATGACGAGGACCAAACTGAAATATCGAAAGGCCGATCCATAAGTCGCCAGTTCGAATCGCGAGACCAATCTGTCGAGCATGAAGATGTCGGTTCGCAGCAGTAATGCGACTGCGAAAAAGTAACCGATCATGTATCGGTACTTGCTCTTCATCATAAGTTTCCCAAGACGAATCGTCTCGTCGATTTTCAGAAATTCTTTCCAATCGAGTTTTCTTCCGAACCACAACGCAACGACCATTGCCGTGCAGAGCGATTGCGCGAACAAAACCGTTCCAGCAGAAAATGGAACGCGTTCAGGAAGAAGAAAAAAAAACAGGACCGAGATAAATAATAATGTGCGCAGAAATTCGGCCAGCGAAAGTGCGAGAAAATTCTGTTTGTATTGGTAGTGCGTTTTGGTGAATTCCAATAATCCGTTGGCAACGGTCAGTGCAACCAGTATGGCGATGACCCGGGGTTCGATTGCCCCCAAAGCAGCGACAATCGACAAAGCCACCCCCAGAAACCATAACTGAAGAACCAGAAATCGCTGCGGTCGATTTTCCAGACCCAGTCGTTTATGTCCGGCGATGTAAACTCCGTTCATATTGCTGGAGATTCCCTGCACCAGCATCGTGGAAAATGCCATCACGACCGTGAACAGAGAATACTCGTTCTCCGGCAGGAAGCGAATCAGCAACAATCCCGCAAGCCCCATAAGAACTTTGGAAACCAAATCGAAACCGAAAACAAAAAGGACGGGTTTCATGGAAGCGAGCGTTGTTCGGGATGAACTCACGTTGCGGAGAAGTACGACCGCGGAAGTTTGACAGAATTTCCTGCTTATGAAAAGACGATTTTCCCAAAGCCGCGGGAAAAGATGCAGAGCGAGCCGATTAAATCTCTCGAAAAAACCGTTGACCCTTCGATTCGAAACGGGGCAGAGTGCCAAGCTCGGTCATCTCAACTTCTGCGGTGAAGTTGAAGCGGTCTTTCATCTCTCTGGCGATGGAATCCCTCAAGCTGTTCGCATTGACTGTCTCCAGCGGTTCGATTTCGAATTTGAGCTGCTGCATCGATCTCTCGGTGAATAACGTGATGCGAAATTCTGCAACCTGCTCGAACTCTCTGAGAAATCCTTCCAGACTCGATGGAAAAACGTTATTTCCTCGAATGGTCATCATCTCGTCGGTTCGTCCGAGGATACCCCCATCGAAACGGACGATTTCTCGCCCACACGGACAGCGACTCGTATCGACTTTTACCAAATCGCCTGTGCGATAGCGGATTAAAGGCGAACCGGCCCTGCCTAAATTCGTGATGACCAGTTCGCCGACTTCGCCTGGCTCTACCGGCAGTTGCGTTTGAAGGTGAATGACTTCGCAAAGGCATTCGCTTTCCAGCATGTGCAAGCCGCCGGGATGTTCCACGCATTCCACGGCCAGCGAACCGACTTCCGTCATTCCCCAATGATCGAAAACTCTGGCACCCCACTCCTTTTCCATTTTCTTGCGTACTGAGGCCACGCTTCCTCCGGGTTCCCCTGCCACAAGTAATGCCCGAACCGAATTGTTTTTCAGTTCGGTGTTTTCATCGCGAGCAACCTCGGCGAGTCGCAAAGCGTAAGTGGGGGTACAGCATAAAAAAGTAGCTCGATTGTCGTCGATCAGTTTTAATCGGGCCTGGCTACTCATCCCTCCACCAGCCAGACAGAGATTTCCCAGTTGGTTCGCGCCTTCGAAACCCGCCCAAAAGCCGATAAACGGACCGAACGAAAACGGGAACGCGAGAATATCTTCCGGAACTAAACCGACGATACGGAAAATCTGCGCCCAGCAGTCCTTGAACCACTTCCAACTTGCAGTGGTATCGAGCCAGCGCATGGGTTGCCCGGTGGTGGTTCCCGAAGTTTGGTGCATGCGCGCATATTCAACCAACGGGAACGTCAGGTTCGATCCGTAAGGGGGATTCGCTTCCTGATCTTCGACGAGTTCCTTTTTGATGAGCAAGGGAAGATGTTGCAAATCATCGAGTGAGTGAACTTCAGCAACTTTCACACTTGCATTACGGAATTTTTTTTTCCAGAAGCAATTCGTTTCGTTGACAGTCTTCAAAAGGATTTGCAGACGTTCTAGCTGGAACGCTTCCAGTTCATTCCGTTTCAGGTTTTCCGGTTGTGCAAAATGAGCGGGCATGGTGGGAGCCTGGGTGACTTCATAAGGAATTTGCACCCTATTGGATCAAATCGCCAATGTTTTGAGAAGAGGAGAGTCCTGAGTG
>Ga0114931_10004972_pt1 | contig 16495 bp, 16 predicted proteins | sample 2SBtaG_FD_89579 | JGI IMG/M metagenome (GOLD analysis project Ga0114931, IMG submission 89579) | Deep subsurface microbial communities from Kolumbo volcano to uncover new lineages of life (NeLLi) - 2SBTROV14_V59a metaG | ecosystem: Environmental > Aquatic > Marine > Volcanic | place: Kolumbo...
CGGCGTCGCGCAGGCGGCGCGGGCGATCGACAGCGGGGCGGCGACACAGAAACTTGAAGCTCTTGTAGCAGCGGGCTGAGATGGAATCGAATCGGCGATGAGCGTGCTCGACGACATTGTGGCAGCGAAGCGACGTGAGTTGGAGCAGCGGATGCGCGCTCTGCCGCTCAGTACGTTGTTGGAGCAGCCGACAATCCCCACGCGCGATTTTGCGAGCGTGCTCGAGATGCCGGGCATTTCCGCGATCGCCGAGATCAAGCGCCGCTCGCCGTCGAAGGGCGTGCTGCGCGAGGAGCTCGACGCGGCGGGCTTGGCGCGCGAGTACGAGGTTGGCGGTGCGCGTGCGCTGTCTGTTCTGACCGAGCGCGATATTTTCTCGGGCAGCGATGATGATCTCCGAGCCGGGCGTGCGAGCGTCGGTTTGCCCGTGTTGCGCAAGGACTTCACGCTTGACGCGTATCAGGTACACGAAGCCCGCCGGCTGGGCGCGGACGCGATTCTCCTGATCGTGCGCATACTTACCGACGCGGAATTGCGGGGCCTCATTTCGCTGGCGCACGAGATCGGCATCGCCGCGCTGGTCGAGACGCACGATCAGCGCGAGCTCGACCGCGCTCTCGCATGCGGGGCGCGGATCATCGGCGTCAACAATCGCAATCTCGATACCTTCGACGTTTCGCTCGAAACTTCACTGCGCCTCAGGCCGACGATCCCCACCGACCGCATCGCGATCGCCGAGAGCGGCATTCATACGCGCGACGACGTGCGGCGACTGGCGGACGCGTCGTTCGATGGCATTTTGGTGGGCGAGTCTCTGGTGCGCGCGGCCGACCCCGCCGCGAAACTGGCGGAACTGCTGGGGAGCAGCGCATGAGCAGGCTGGATGAATACCGCGCACGCGTGCGGCAAATAGACGAACTGATCCTGACCATGGTCGCCGAGCGCATGCAGCAGGCCTCCGAGATCGGCCGCATCAAGAAGGAGAACGGCATTCCGCTGCGCGACTTCGAGGTCGAGCGGGCCGTGCTCGACAGTGCCGAGCGTCGCGCGAGCGGACTGGGCTTGTCCGCCGAGCTGGCGCGATCCGTGATGCGGGCGCTGATTGACGAATCGCGCGCCCGGCAGGAGCGCGAAACCTATTCGAGCTATGCCGGTTCGGCCGAGCGTATCCTGGTCATCGGCGGGCGCGGCAAGATGGGGCGCTGGTTCGTGGACTTCTTTCAGAACCAGGGACATCGCGTGGACGTGTTTGACACGGCCGAGCAACAACCGCCCGGCGGGTTGGGCGAGCGGCTGAGCGGCGCGACCTTCGCCGTTATCGCGACGCCGCTCAATACCGTCCCCGATATCATCGAGTCCGTCGCGCGCTGCGGATTCGCCGGAACGCTGTTCGACGTCGCGAGCCTGAAGGGGCATCTCAAGCCGGCGATCGCGGCGGCGCTGCGCGGCGGTGTGAGCATCACCAGCATCCACCCGATGTTCGGCGCGGAGGCCCGCACGCTCAGCGATCAGGTTATCTGCCTGTGCGATTGCGGCGATGCCGAGGCGACCGAGCGCGTCCGCGCGTTTTTCGCAGACACGGCGGCGTCGCTGGTCGACCTCTCGCTCGATGAGCACGACCGGATCGTCTCGTGCGTGCTGGGCCTGAGCCACTTCACCAGCATACTGTTCACGCGCGTGCTGATGCGGAACGCGGACAGTTTTGGGCTGCTCAATCGCGTCGGCAGCACGACGTTTCATTCGCAGATGGCGACGACCGCGACCGTGATGCGAGAGAACCCTGCGTTGTACTACGAAATCCAGCGCGTCAACCCATTCACAAACGAACTCTACGAATCGATCCACGACGAGTTGGAATCGCTGACCAGCGCCGTGCTGAGCGACGACCGTGACGCGTTCGTCCAAATGATGGCGAGCGGGCGCGACTGGATGGAGAGCCGATGACGCGTATCAAGATTTGCGGCATCACGCGTCGTGAAGACGCGCTCGCGGCGATCGAAGCCGGGGCGGACGCGATCGGGCTGGTCTTTGCCGATTCACCGCGGCGCGTCTCCATCGACCTTGCTTGTGATATCATGGAGATTCTGCCGCCGTTCGTTTCGCTAGTCGGCGTGTTTGTCGACGAAGACAATATCGTTGTGCGAAACATTGCCGAACGGCTGACGCTCGACTGGGTGCAGCTTCACGGAGACGAGTCGCCGGAGTATTGCGACTCGTTGTGCCTGAAGGTCATCAAGCGCTTCAACGTGCGGCCGTCGGACACGGCCGAATCGCTGCGGAACGTGATGGATCGTTACCCCGTCGCGGGGCGTTTGCTCGACCCCGGACGTGGAACGGGCGCGACGTTTGACTGGAAGCTCGCGCGCGGCCTCGCAGGCCCGCTGATTGTCTCGGGGGGATTGACACCCGAGAACGTTGCCGACGCGATCCGCGTGCTGCGTCCGTTCGCCGTCGATGTCGCCTCCGGTGTCGAATCATCACCGGGTGTGAAGGATGTCTCAAAGATACGAGCCTTTGTTGCGGCCGTCAGGAGGGCCGATGCCGATGACGCCTGATTCGCGCGGATATTTTGGAGAGTTCGGCGGCAAGTTTGTCCCCGAGACGCTGATGCACGCGCTCGATGAGTTGACGCGTGCGTACACGCGCGTCGGGGACGACGCGGCGTTTCAGTCGAATCTGGATTCGGTGCTGAAGGACTACGTCGGCCGTCCGACGCCGCTCTATTCCGTCGAGCAACTCGCAGGCGCGCTCGGCGGGATCAAGGTTTATCTGAAGCGCGAAGATCTCGCCCACACCGGGGCGCACAAGATCAACAACGCAATCGGGCAGGTGCTGCTCGCACAGCGCATGGGAAAACGCCGCATCATCGCCGAGACCGGCGCGGGTCAGCACGGCGTCGCGACCGCGACCGCGTGCGCCCTGCTCGGGCTGGAGTGTCACGTCTACATGGGCAGTGAGGATGTGCGGCGTCAGCATATGAACGTGCTGCGGATGAATCTGCTCGGCGCGGAGGTGATCCCCGTCGATTCGGGCAGTCGCACGCTCAAGGACGCGATTAACGAGGCGATTCGCGATTGGGTGACCAACGTGGAATCGACGCACTACGTGATCGGGTCGGCGGTCGGGCCGCACCCGTATCCCCAGATGGTGCGCGATTTTCAGTCCGTCATCGGCAACGAAACACGTTCGCAGATCATAGAAAAGGAGGGTCGGCTGCCCAACGTGGTCATCGCCTGCGTCGGCGGCGGGTCGAACGCGATCGGCATGTTCCACGCCTTCCTCGACGATAGCGATGTGCGCTTGGTCGGCGTCGAAGGCGGCGGTCGAGGGCTTGCGTCGGGAGAGCACGCCGCAACGCTCAGCGGCGGAAAAGTCGGCGTGCTGCACGGGGCCCGCAGCTATCTCATGCAGGACGACGACGGGCAGGTGCTCGAGACGCACTCGGTTTCCGCCGGGCTGGACTATCCCGGCGTCGGACCCGAGCACGCCTTCCTGCGCGACAGCGGGCGCGTCGAGTACACGCTCGCGACCGATGACGAAGCGCTCGCCGCACTGAAACAATTGTCGGAAACCGAGGGGATCATCCCCGCGCTCGAAAGCGCCCACGCCGTCGCACATCTCGTCAAGGTCGCGCCCGAGCTATCTACGGACTCGATCGTCGTCGTCAATCTCTCCGGCCGGGGCGACAAAGACCTCGAGATCGTGCGGGAGGTGCTGGGATGATTCGACAGCGTTTCGATGAGCTTCGCAGCCGCGGCGACATGGCGCTCGTCGCGTACCTCACGGGCGGGTTCCCGACGATGGAGACATTCGTCGAGCATCTGAAAGCTGTCGCCGACGGTGGCGCGGACGTGATCGAGATCGGCGTGCCGTTCAGCGACCCCGTCGCCGACGGACCGACCATTCAATTCTCGTCGCACGCGGCGCTCGAAGCGGGCGTCACGCTGCGGCGAATCCTCGACGCGGTCGCCGATCTCGAGCCGGCCTGCCCGCTGGCGATCATGTCGTATCTAAACCCGCTGATGGCGTTCGGGCGCGACGAGTTGCTCTCGGATATGAATGCGTCGCGGATCAGCGGCATGATCGTCCCGGACCTTGCAGTCGAGGAGTCCGACGAGTGGCTTGGCGCGACCCGCTCGGCGGGAATCGAACTGATCTTCCTCGCCGCTCCGACCAGCACAGCCGAGCGCATCGCGATGATCGCGCAGCGCAGCGAGGGATTCATCTACGCCGTGAGTCTTGCCGGCACGACTGGCGTGCGCGACGACCTCGCGCCCGGCTTGCCCGAGTTTCTCGGGCGCATCCGTTCACAAACCGACAAGCCCGTCGCTGTCGGTTTTGGAATCTCTAAGCCGGAGCAGATCCGATCGTTGCACGGCAAAGCCGACGGCGTGGTCGTCGGCAGCCGACTGATCAATGCGATACGAAACCACGAGGATCTGGCGGGCCTCGTTGCATGCCTGAAAGAGGCGACAAGGAGTTGAAGCAATGCTGGTGGTAATGAAAAGCGACGCCGACCGGGAAACGGTGCAATCGGTCTGCAACGCGATCAAATCGATGGGGCTGAACCCGAATCCGATCCCCGGAAAGCTGCGCACCGCGATCGGAATCACCGGCAACATCGGCCCGGTCGATCCGTCGTGCCTGACCGCACTGCCCGGCGTGGTCGAGGTCATCCGCGTCACGCGGCCCTTCAAGCTCGTCAACCGCGAGATGAAGCCCGACGACACGGTGATTCAGATCAACGGCGTCACCATCGGCGGACCCGACATCGTCGTCATCGCCGGGCCGTGCTCGGTCGAGTCGCGCGAGCAGACGCTCAGCCTCGCCGAACAGCTCAAACCGCTCGGCGCGAATATTCTTCGAGGCGGAGCGTTCAAGCCGCGCACCTCGCCATACGCGTTTCAGGGTCTCGGCGAAGAGGGTCTGCAAATCCTCGCCGAGGCGCATGAGCGCAACAATCTGCCGGTGATTTCAGAGGCGCTCAGCACCGGCGACGTCCCGCTCGTCGAGAAATACGTCGACATCATTCAGATCGGGGCGCGCAACATGCAAAACTACGCGTTGCTCCGCAAAGCCGGCATGAGCAAGCGGCCGGTGATGCTCAAGCGCGGCATCGCCGCCACGCTCGAAGAGTTCCTGCTCGCCGCCGAGTACATCATGGCTGAGGGCAATCCGAACGTGATCCTGTGCGAGCGCGGCGTGCGCACCTTCGCCGACTACTCGCGCTTCACGCTCGATCTGAGCATCGTTCCGGAGATCAAGCGGCTGAGCCACCTGCCGATCCTCGTCGATCCGTCGCACGCGGCGGGCAAACGCGATCTGGTAATTCCGCTGGCGCGAGCGGCGATCGCGGCGGGCGCGGACGGCGTGATGGTGGAGGTGCATGAGAACCCCTCGCAAGCCAAGAGCGACGGCGCGCAATCGCTGACGGTGGACATGTTCGCAAAACTCATGGAAGAGATTCGCATCATTACGCCGGCGGTGCGGCGCGAGACAGCCCGCGTGTGAGTCAGCGAATGAGTGTGCCGGACCTGCCGAACATACCGTGCTGGTATCGCCGCCTCGCGTCGCGTGCTTCGCCGACCCGGCTTTTCGAATCGCTCTATGCGTCGGAGTCTTCGGCGTTTCTGTACGAATCACTCGAAGCGCACGGCGGCCGCGGGCGCTATTCGTTTCTCGGAGCGCGGCCGCGTGCGGTGTTCCAGGCGTGCGGCGAGGATGTCACGCTCCGCATCGGCGAAAGTGTGCATCGTGAGCACGGTCCACCGCTAGAGATTCTACGCCGGATCATGCCCGAGCGATCCGATGCCCCGCCGGTCGCGCCATTCTGCGGCGGCGCGGTTGGATACATGAGCTACGACACGATGCGCTGGTGCGAGCGCATCCCCGAGAACAACCCGGACGACATCGGCGTGCCGGACGCTCATTTTCTCTTTCCCGAGGAAGTGATTTGCTTCGATCATCTCGAGAAGCTTGTACATGTGCTGCTGTACTGCGACGCCGGTCATGAGGCGCGCTTCGCGGAGATCAAGTCGGCGATCGAGCGTTGCGGCCCGGACGAGCCGCACGAGCTACCCGACGAATCACAGCTTCCCGAATCCGCGCCGCTGACGTCGAACCTATCACGCGAGCAGTTCGAAGCGATGGTCGAGCGGGCCAAGGAGTACATCCTCGCCGGCGACATTTTTCAGGTCGTGCTCAGTCAGCGCTTCGAGTTTCCGCTGACGGTCGCGCCGTTGGAGTTGTACAAGACGCTGCGGCTCACCAATCCGTCGCCTTATATGTACTACTTGAAGCTCGATGACCTGCACATCGCCGGCTCGTCGCCGGAAATCCTCGTCAACCTGATCGGCCGCAAGGTCGTCTCGCGCCCGTTGGCGGGCACGCGCCGCCGCGGCCGCACACAGGAGGAAGACGAGGCGCTCGCTCGTGAACTGCTGAACGATCCCAAGGAGCGCGCCTAGCATGTCATGCTGGTCGACCTTGGCCGCAATGACCTCGGCCGCGTGTGCGAGTTCGGCTCGATCGACCTGACCGAAACGCTCGAGATCGAACGGCATTCCAAGGTGATGCACCTCGTCTCGAACGTCGAAGGCTGGCTGCGCGACGAGCACGACGCGTTCGACGTCTTTCGCGCTGTCTTTCCCGCCGGCACCGTCTCCGGAGCGCCCAAGGTCCGCGCCATGCAGATCATCGAGGCGCTCGAGCCGGTCAAGCGCGGCATCTACGCCGGCGCGATCGGCTACTTCAGCCTGCTGGGCGATCTCGACTTGTGCATCGCGATCCGCACGATCGTAATGCGCGCAGGCCGCGGCTACATCCAGGCCGGTGCGGGCATCGTCGCCGATTCGGTCCCGGCGCTAGAGTATGAAGAAACGCACAACAAGGCGCGGGCGCTGCTGCGTGCGGTGCAACTCGCGGAAAGAGCTGCGCGGTAGAGCCTTGCTCGCCGGCCCGAGCCGGGGGTCGTCGGTACGGGTGGATGAATCTTCACCACGAGTGAGCGCGTTCGCGAGTGCGCAGTCCCGAGAATCCCTGGAGAACACCCGTTTCTTGGGGGGAGTCGCGCCGTGCAAGAACGAGGGCTCAGCCCGCAGGACACTCGCGGATCAACGTCGCGGGCAAACCTGAAATGGGCCGAAGAGTCCGCCGCAAACGTGGAAATCGCCGAGTGACAACATAGCAGTCCGCCGCGAAAGTAGCTTGGGTGCGGAGAATCGTCCCTGACGCCGCGGAAACACAGCCGAGGGCGGCTGTGCCACACTTTCGCGGCGGCCTGCTAACGCTCGGGCTCTGCCCGCAGTGTCGCGATCCAGAGATCTCTGCGCTGCACGTCGAAGCCTTCAATGACGACGCGCTCGCCGCGCTGCACGCCTTCGAGCGCCAGTCCGACGTCGGCGAGCGTCGGCACGCTGACGCGATTGACGCGCAGCAGAATGTCGCCGGGAACGATTCCCTTGCGCGCCGCAGGACCATTGCGTTCGACGCTCTTGACGACGATGCCGACTTCGTCAGCGAGATTGTATTTTTGACGAACGCTGTCGGGGAACTCGGTGAGCTCCATTTGGAACAGATTTGAAGCGAGCGTCGCCCCATCGGGCGCGGGAATCGCCACGAGCGGGACGCTGACCTGCTCGAGCGCGCCATCGTGATTCACAGCTAGCGAGACTTCCGAGCCGGGCTTCTGGTTGAGCAGTTGCACGTAGTAGTCGATCGCGTCGCGCAGCGGATGCCCGTTGAACTTGACGAGTCGATCGCCGCTCTCCAGCCCGGCTTTTCGCGCGGGGCTGTCGCTGCGAACCGCGAGCACTTTTGCGCCGGGGCCGCCGACTTGCAGACCGAAGCGGACGCGCTCGTGCCGCTCGATATCGAGCATGCCCGGCAGCAGGCTCCAGAGCCGATCGACGGGAATCGAAAACCCGACGTTCTGCGCGTCGCCGCGGATCGCGGTGTTGATTCCGATTACCTCGGAATTGACGTTGAGCAGCGGGCCGCCTGAATTTCCGGGGTTGATGGCGGCGTCGGTCTGGATCAGGCCGGTGTACTCGACGCCTTGGCGGAAACGCAGATCGCGATCGAGCGCGCTGACGATTCCCGCCGTCACGGTGTGTTGCAGCCCGAGCGGATTGCCGATCGCGATCACCGTCTCGCCGATCATGATGTCGCTGCTGCGGCCGAGCTTCAGATAGCTCAGCTTTCGTTTGCCGCGGACTTTGATCACGGCGAGATCGTGCTCGGGATCGACGGCGACGATGCTCGCCGAGCGCGTCCTTCCGTCGGAAAACGTGACGCGTATGTCGGTCGTCTGCGCCACGACATGCGCATTGGTGACGATGTAACCCAGCTCGTGTACGACCACGCCGGAACCCACGCTGTTGACGCGCTGCTCTCGGATTTGCGGGCGGGCTGCGCCGAAGATTTCGTCCCAGACCGAGCCGTAGCCAAACGTGCGGACCTTCTGCACGCGTGTGGTGGAGATGTTGACGACGGCGTCGCGGGATTTTTCGATGACTTCGACGATCGGCGATCGACGCCGTTGCCGATCCGCGTCCTGCGCGAACGCCGTCGCGGTCAGCGCCGCGGCGATCAAGACTGTCCCGACCGGTTTCATCCGCAAATGCATTTCGACCTCCAGCTCCCGACACGAATAATGTAGACGACTGATGATTGTAGCGTCGGTCAAAATCACGGTGAAACCGGCCCGCGGCGACGGGGGTTGCCCACGCTGCTGCGGCCAAGCTCTTGTGGCACCGGTTTTTCAACCGGTGGCGCAGCGACGCCGGCTGCGTCCCCCGCCCCGAGCTTCGCTACGGGACGGGGCACCCAGCTCTTGTGGCACCGGTTTTCCAACCGGTGCGAACGAAGATGCGGCGGGTTACTTGACAGTCCAACGCCGTCGCCGGAAGCTAGCCATTGCGCTCGGCGGTGTTGATTTCGTCGCGCGACCGGAATCGAAGCAAGGAGTTTGTGATGGCCGTACGCATCGGGATCAACGGGTTTGGGCGAATTGGCAGGTTGGTGTGCCGCTGTGGAATCGGCGATCCGAACGTCGAGTTCGTCGCCGTCAACGACCTGTTCGCGCCGCAGGCCTTGGCGTATCTGTTCAAGCGCGACTCGACGCACGGCGCATTCGAGAGCGACGTGCGCGCCGACGAAAACGGAATCATCGTGAACGGCAAGACGATCCGCTGCTTCAGCGAGCGCGACCCCGCCGCGATCCCGTGGGGGGATCTCAAGGTGGACTACGTGGTCGAGTCGACCGGGCTGTTCACGAAGCGCGAGACCAGCGGCAAACACCTCGCCGCCGGTGCGAAACGCGTCGTCATCTCCGCTCCCGCCAAGGATCCGGACATCCCGACGTTCGTGCTCGGCGTCAACGAGGAGAAGTTTGACAAAAATGCCGACAAGATCGTGTCCAATGCGAGTTGCACGACCAACTGCCTCGCCCCGATCGCCAAAGTTGTCCACGACGCATTCGGCATCGAAGAAGCGCTGATGACCACCGTCCACGCCGTCACCGCGACGCAACCCACCGTCGACGGCCCGAGCAAGAAGGACTTCCGCGGCGGGCGCGGCGCGTTTCAGAACATCATTCCCGCCAGCACGGGTGCGGCCAAGGCCGTCACGCTGTGCATCCCCGAGCTGAAGGGCAAGCTGACCGGGATGGCGTTTCGCGTCCCGACTCCCGACGTGTCGGTCGTCGATCTCACGGTTCGCACATCGAAGGAAACGTCGCTAAACGATATCGCGTCGGCGATGCGATCGGCGTCGGAAGGGCGGATGAAGGGGGTGCTGGCGTTCACAGACGAGGACGTGGTCAGCTCAGACTTTGTAAGCTGCTCCTACTCCAGCGTTTACGACTCGAAGGCGTGCATCGAGCTCAATAGCCGTTTCTTCAAGCTGGTGAGCTGGTACGACAATGAATGGGGCTATTCGAATCGCGTCAACGACTTGGTCCGATATATCGCCAAGCAAGATGGATTGATTTAGCCGGGCCAGGTCGTACCATTTAACCCTCAACAAGAGCCCATCCGGCGCGGATGGGCTTTTGTGACTTGTGGGTGAGTTGGATGGCGAAAAGGACGGTACGCGAGTTGGACCTCGAGGGTCGCCGGGTGCTGGTGCGCGCCGACCTGAACGTCCCGCTCGACGCGGCCGCCGGCATCAGCGACGATCGGCGGATTCAGCTATTCCTCCCCACCTTGCGGCACATCGTCGCGCATCGCGGCCGCGCCGTGCTGATGAGCCACCTCGGGCGTCCGAAGGGAGATCACGCAGCGGATCGAAAGCTGTCGCTGGCGCCCGTGGCGAGCCGCATCTCGGATTTGCTCGGGACGGCGTGCGGGTTCGTCGAGGACTGCGTTGGGGACGATGCGCTCGCCGCGACACGCGCGATGGGCGACGGCGACGTATTGCTGCTGGAGAACCTGCGGTTTCATCCGGCCGAAACGATCATCGACAACGCAAAGAAGAACCCCGACGGCAAGTTGACACCCGAGCAGGCTGCACTGCGCGAGTCGTTCGCCGCGGCGCTCGCCGCCAATGGCGACCTGTACGTCAACGACGCGTTCGGAACCTGCCATCGAAATCATGTCAGCATGTACGACGTGCCGCGGCTGATGGGCGGCGGGCGGCGGGCGATTGGATTCCTCGTCGAAAAAGAATTGGAATACCTCGGGCGCGCTCTGGAATCGCCGCAGCGCCCGTTCGTCGCGGTGCTCGGCGGCGCCAAGGTCAGTGACAAGATCGGCGTGGTGCGCAGCCTGCTCGAGCGGGTCGATCGGATTCTCATCGGCGGCGCGATGATGTACACGTTTTGGGCCGCGAAGGGGATCGCCGTCGGCAAGAGCTTGTGCGAGCAAGAGCGGATCGAACTGGCTGGCGAGCTGATCTCGGCCGCTGGTGACAAGCTCGTGTTGCCCAGCGACACCGTCTTCGCCGACCGTCTCGAGGCGGGCGCCGCTCGGCATGTGGCGGTGGGTGAAGTTCCGCCGGAGCAGATGGGGCTGGACGTCGGGCCGGAAACGGTGACGCGCTTTTCGGAAATTCTGCGCGGGGCGCGGACGATCGTGTGGAACGGGCCGCTGGGCGCGTTCGAGACACCGCCGTTCGACGCGGGGACGAACGCGATCGCGCGCGTGATTGCGGAAGCCGGCGACGCGGGTGCGGTGACGGTGATCGGCGGCGGAGATAGTGCGTCGGCGATGCAACGAGCCGGCCTCGCGGAGCGCATGACGCACATCAGCACCGGCGGCGGCGCGTCGCTCAAGTTTCTGGAAGGGAAGCGTTTTGAGCCAATTGAGATCATCGACGATGTCTGAGCCTCGCCCGGCGGCGGACGCGACCGTTCGCATCGCGCCCTCGCTGCTGAGCGCGGACTTCGCCCAGCTCGATCGTCAGATCGCGCTCGTGGAGCAGGCCGGCGCGGACCTGCTGCACCTGGACATCATGGATGGGCATTTTGTGCCGAACCTCTCCTTCGGCGTGCCGGTGGTGGCGTCGGTGGCGCGCTGCACGCCGCTTCCATTGGATGTCCACCTGATGATTTCGGAGCCGGGTCGTTACGCGGCGGCGTTCGTCAAGGCGGGCGCTTCGGGCATCACGTTTCATATCGAAGTGGTCGAGCGGGCGCCCGAGATCGTCAAGTGTATTCGCGATCTGGGCGTGCGCGTCGGCGTGGCGCTGAACCCCGATACGCCGGCCGACACGATTCACGAAATCATCAGTGAGGTGGATCTCGTACTGGTGATGACGGTCCAGCCGGGCTTCGGCGGGCAGCGTTTTCGCCAGGATTGCATGGCGAAGGTGAGGTCGATCGCCGAGCAACTGGGACCGGCCCAATGGCTGGAGGTCGACGGAGGCATCGACGCGGATACCGCCGCGATCGCCTGCGCCGCGGGTGCGGACACGTTCGTGGCCGGCAACGCGATTTACGGGGCCGCGGATCCGGCCGAGGCATTGAAACGCATTCGACGATCGGCGCGTACGTCGGTCGCGCGCGAGTTGGAGCGCTAGCCGATGAGAATCGCGCTGCTACCCTGTTCGCCCACGGCGTGGCGCCGCGCCGGTCGCCTGCTGGGGCGGGTTGAACTTCCCGTTGACGCGGACGCGCTCTCAGAGCGGGTCGCGACGCTGGTCGAACCGCTGCGTGGTCTTCGCTTTGGAAAGCTGATGCACGCGCCGGACGGACTGTGTACGTCGATGGCCCAGGCTCTTACCGGGCCGCTGGGCGCGGCGCCGCGCGTTGTCGAGGCGTTGGCCGAAGCGGATATGGGGCTATGGGCGGGGTTGACGGACGATCAGCTTCGGAAACGCTTCTCAACGGCGCATCGGCAACTGCTCGAAGCGCCGCTCAGCGTGCAGCCGCCCGAAGGTGAGGACTTCGGTCAGGCGTGTGAGCGGGTGCGCGCTTCGTTGGAAAAATCGTTGCGTCGCAACGGGCGTGAGGATTGTGGAATCGTCTTGCGGCCCATGTGCCTGGCGCTGGCGCGCTATGTTCTCGGCGACACGAGAGAATCCGATATCTGGAGCCGGGCGCGCGGCGAAGACCGGCCGGTCGTGATCGATCCGGCGCGGGTCGCCGCGACCGCGGAAAGGTGAATCAGACGAACACGATGACCGAGCAAACCCGACGAAACGTGGACGTGCCGCAGGGGCTTTGGATTCGCTGCGAGCGCTGCGCCGGAATGATCTATCGCCGCATCCTCGAGGAGAACCTGAACGTCTGCCCCGAATGCGACTATCACTATCGCGTCGATGCCCGCACGCGGATCCGCCAACTCAGCGACCCGGACACATTTGAGGAGTTCCTGGCGGACCTGGAGTCCACCGACCCGCTCGAGTTCACCGACCGCATCCCCTACAAGCAGCGGCTCGAGCAATCGAAGAAGTCGAGCAACGAGCCCGAGGCGATCGTCGTCGGCAAGGGGTTCATCAAAGGCCGGCCGGTGATCCTCGGCGTGATGAATCCTTTCTTCATTATGGGGTCGATGGGGGCCGTCGTCGGCGAGAAGGTTGCCGCCGCGGCTGAACGCGCGATCGAGACGGACCTCCCGCTGGTGATCGTAACGTGCAGCGGCGGGGCGCGGATGATGGAGGGTATGGTCTCGCTGGTGCAGATGGCCAAGACCTCTGCCGCGATCGCGAAATTGGACGACGCCGGCGGGCTCTATATCGTGGCGATGGCCGATCCGACGACCGCGGGCGTGGCGGCGAGCTTTGCGTTCCTGGGCGATTTTACACTTGCCGAACCGGGAGCGCTGATTGGTTTCGCCGGGCCGCGCGTGATTGCGAGCACGATCAAGGCGACGCTTCCTGAGGGGTTCCAGCGGGCCGAGTTCATGCTCGAGCATGGCTTTGTCGACCGCATCGTACACCGCAAGGATCTGCGCAGCGAAATCGCGCGAATCATTGACTACTGCAAGCCATACCAATAGATCCCGGCGTGGGACATGAAGAAAACGGAACAGCGCCGCGGCCCCGAGGCGCGCGGCGCTGTTCGCCTGAGTCGTTGTTGTGCGAAACGCGTCCTCGCCGACGGCGGAGACGCGAAATGCCAATCTAGCGTATGCGGAACTTGCCGCGTGCGACGCGCTCGACGTTTGACATCTGCGTGAGTGCGATTCCGACGCTCTTGGCAAGCGTCTTGTTCTTGGTCTTGTATCCGGTGCGAACGACGCTTGTGGCAATTTCACCAACGCCCATCACATCGCCTCTGGCCGACAGCACCCGACCGATGTACTCCTTGAGCGAACCGGCCCGCGGACCGTGTCTGCCGCGCCCGCGCCCGGTGGGCGCGGCGATCGGCGCCTTCGCATCGGACATCACCATTTCGATCGCCGAGATCTTTCGCTCGATGGCGCTGCGCTGCACGACGAGCTGATCGCGGGCTGCGGCGAGCGCGGCTTCGACGGAGAACACGGGACGCTTGCTCGCGGCTCGCGTGACACCGTATTTCGCGGATTTGTTGGTCTTGCGTTTTCCTGTTTTCTTCTTACGAGGCATGAAACTTCTCCGAACAGAACTGATTTTCAGGCCGCATCGACGACCCCAGCACGGATACTACAGCGCAAGGAACAGGTGTCAAGCAAGTCTACTGGAAGAAAAAGGGCGGCCTGTGCGGCGATTTCAACAGGAGTGCGGGGAATGTATCGCCGTTTCGTGGTGACTGGCGTAGCAAACGCGCCTGGTGCGGAATATCCGTATACAAATGACTCCCGTCCACGACGATGCGATTGATTTGTCAGCGCAGTGCATCGCGTCGCGCCGCGATTCGCGCGTAAACCAGGCGCGCCATCCCACGCAGACCGGGGACGCAATAAAGCCATGCGACGCAGCGCCAGCGCGGCAAGCGACGTGCGATTTCGTAGACCGCGTCCGCGCCGCAGCGCACATTGCGATCGCCATCGATGAATCGAAGGCCGCTGCTCAACTCCTCGTCCGCCAATGATGGAAAACGCACAAGCAGCTTCGGCGAGTCGGACGCTGTGAACTCGAACAGGCCCGCCGCATCACGCTTGCGGATCCATTCGATTCGACGGCGACAAAAGCGGCATTGTCCATCGTAAACGATCACAAACCGCTTCAACGCACGCACTGGTTCCATTCTGACGGAGGCCGGCACGGCTAATTCCCACGCCGCGGGTCGACGAGTCTATAGATTTCCCCGCCGCCCTCCACCGGCTGTGCCGTTGCGTTCGTCAAGGCGTACAACTCCCCGTCCGCGTCGAGACCGAATCCGTAAAGGAATCGATTGATCCGCCCATTCGCGTTTCCGGATATCGTGATCTCAGAGAAACTCCACTCCCCTTCGACGGACTCGCGGGCGGCGAAGAGACGGCCGTCGGCCCGGAGAAAGCTGGCGCTGAAATCGCCGAACACGTACTCGCCTCGCAAGGCGTCAATCGCCGCACCGCGGTAGACGTACCCGCCGATGACGGCCCGGCCGGTCCCGTGTGAGTAATCGAGCATGGGGCTAATCAGCGCCGCGCCCGCGGCATCCACATCCGGACAACTCGCGGGCACGATATTGATGTTCTCCGGATCGAGGCATTGCGTCCCCTCACGAATGCGCCAGCCGTAGTTGCCCCCACGTTCGACAATGTCCACCTCTTCGCGGATCGACTGGCCTACGTCTCCCGCGAAAAGGCGCGTGCGGCCGCCCGAGTCCGTATCGAACGAGAACTTCCACGGATTGCGGAATCCGAGCGCGAAGATCTCGCCGCGCGCCGCGGGATCGGAGACAAAGGGGTTGTCCGCGGGGATGGCATAGGGGAGCTCGGGATCACGCGTGTCGACGTCGATGCGGAGGATTTTCCCTAGCAGGCTGGACTTGTCCTGCGCGTTTCCGATGTCGGGTGTGTGACCCGCGCCCGAGTCCGCCACGCCTCCACCATCGCCGATCGAGAAATAGAGGTACCCGTCCGAACCAAAGGCGAGCTGCCCGCCGTTGTGATTCGATTGCGGTTTCTCAACTTCGAGCAGGACGCGTTCGCTCGCAAGGTCTGCGCGACTCGCATCCGTTTGCGATACGTGGAACTCGGACAGTCGCAAAATCGAATCGACATCCGCTCGCGACGTGTCGCGCGCGGGCGTGTTGTAGACGATGAAGAAGCGACCGTTGGCGGCGAAGTTCGGGTGAAACGCGAGCCCGAGCAGGCCGCGCTCGTCATACTGCGTGTCCAGCGGAACGATTTGGTCCGTCACATCGAGGAACGCGCCATCCATCAGCACGTCATTCTCGAGCACACGGATGCGCCCGACCTGCTCCACAACGAACAGACGCTTTGTGCCGTCGTTCGGCGTCACCATTGCGAGCGGAGCGGCCAGCCCGACTGCGACCAGACGCAGCGAGACCCGCACCGCGGGGTCAGGTTGATTTGCCGGACAACCGACGATGCCGCCGCAGACGAGCGGAACCAGCAAACAGGCGAGCCTTGGGCGCGTTCCCGGAAATGTTCGTGATTTCGGTCGCGAGATCCGAGTGCGGGTTGCATCTGACAAGTCAAACTTCCTCCTACTAGTCGGTATGTGCCACCGGCCCATCCAACCGCATTGTAGCCGCGCCCATGAAGAAGCGTACTCCGATCAGAAGCGCGCCCGTGAGGAAGCGGTTTCGCGGAGGACGTCGCAGACTGGGCTAGCGCTGCGGTGAGGAAGCGGTTTCCGCGATCTCGCGCCGCTGCGAACTATCACGCAACAGAACCAGCGTCGCTACGCCAAACGTCAGGCTCACCCACGTATCCCGCTCAAACGCGATGTGCAGAATCTTGGAATGAATCGGAACGAAGCGATCGGTGAAATCATAAAACGACCCCATCGGCGAGAAGAGGCTTCCGAGATACAGGTGCAGCAAGATCGCGATCGCGACCCAGCTCAACGAAGCGAAATTGCGAGACGTGAGTAGCGGCTCCAGTGTCTGAGCCGCGACCAGACAGATCACCGGCGCGGCCAGCAGGAACAGCCGCGACTTATCCCCACCGGCGAACAGCGC
>Ga0114931_10004973_pt1 | contig 16490 bp, 16 predicted proteins | sample 2SBtaG_FD_89579 | JGI IMG/M metagenome (GOLD analysis project Ga0114931, IMG submission 89579) | Deep subsurface microbial communities from Kolumbo volcano to uncover new lineages of life (NeLLi) - 2SBTROV14_V59a metaG | ecosystem: Environmental > Aquatic > Marine > Volcanic | place: Kolumbo...
AATGCGGGTGTATCCTTCTTTCAATAACGCCACATATTCGGTAGCGTTGATGGGATATTCGCCCCATTCCGGGTAAATATTCGGTTCATTCCAAATTTGGTAAACATGGATGCGCCCTTTATACCGTCGGGCAACGGCTTCCACAAAATCGCCGTAATCGCTGATGTTGTCGGGCGGGGCAAACGCGCCGACCTCATTCCCTTTGGCACGGCTCCATGCGGGGGGATTGCTCAACCGCGCCATAATCTGGATGTCGTATTTTTCTACAAGTGTCACAATTTGGTCGTATTTATCCCATGCGGAATGGTACGGCTCGTGGCGACGGTCTTCAAAATCGCCTTTGCCATGAATTTCAATATCTTCCCATGGAAATTCTTGCCGAATCCATTTAAAGCCCGCATCGGCGACCATTTTCATTGCTAATTCGCGCTTTTCCGGTTCGACTTCTTGCTGCAAAAAGGTGTTTACGCCGTATGGTGACATATCGGCATATTGCACCGGAACCATATCAGCGGTTTTCAGCGGCGGCTGCAACCGGGTGAGCAGGTATTGCATCCCCCCCGAAATCTGTTTCAGCGGTTCTTCTTCGCCGGTGATGAAAAAGAGATAGTTGTGTATCTCGGCGCGATACACCCGTGCCAGCAAGCCTGTCAGCAAAATAATAAAAATACCGAAAATGATTGCGTATTTTTTCATACGGCGGATTATACCACACCTGCCGCGTATTGCGTATTGCAGAAACGTGATATAATGAGTGCGACTGACGACTGACGACTGACGACTGACGACTGACGACTGACGACTGACGACTGATGAAAAACCTCAAAACCCTTTCTCGATGGTTAACCCCCGGCATGGGGATAAAACGATGGCTGGTGATGCTGTTGGCCGGCATCACAATTTTAGCGTTGGGCGGCGCGCTGTTTTTGCGAGATTTGTATGCCGCCAGCGGTTATCCGCCACTGGTGCGGGTGTTGGCGCTGCAAGCGCTGCCCCGTGGCTTGCGTGCGGCAATTTTCGGCGGGTTGGGTTTGGGCTTGGTGGGATGGTCGCTGTACCGATTGAATCAAACCGTGTGGCTGGCTTTTCTGCCCGGCGAACCGGATGCCGCCGCTATGGCAGACAGACTGCATCGTGCCCGATACCGGCGTAAAGGCCCGAAAATCGTCACCATCGGTGGTGGCACAGGGATGAGCACGCTGCTGCGCGGCTTAAAACACCACACCGACCACATCACCGCCATTGTCACCGTGGCGGATGACGGCGGCTCATCGGGTCGGCTGCGCGAAACGTTGGGCGTGCTGCCCCCCGGAGATATTCGCAACTGCATTGCCGCTTTGGCCGATGATGACGCGCTGACCACCCAACTTTTTCAGTACCGGTTTGCCAAAAATACCAAAACCGATTCGGACGCAGGCGTAGAGGGCCACAGTTTTGGCAATTTGTTCATCACCGCTATGGCGGGGGTAACGGGCAGTTTCGAGCGCGCCGTTGCCGAAAGCGGGCGGGTATTGGCAATTCGCGGGCAAATCGTACCCGGCACGCTGCAAAATATCACACTGATGGCAGAAGTTGCCGCCGAAAACGGCTCGGCGCAGGTGAGCGGCGAAAGCGCCATTCCCCATACCCCCTACCCCATCGAGCGTGTCTATCTGAAACCGGAAAATCCACCCGCGTTTCTCGGTGCCATCCGTGCTATTTTAAATGCCGATTTGATTGTGCTCGGGCCCGGCAGTCTGTTTACCAGCCTGCTGCCCAACCTGCTTATTCCCGGTATTGCCGATGCCATTCGCGCCAGCGACGCGCCGAAAGTTTACATCGCCAACGTTGCTACCCAACTGGGTGAAACAGAAGGGTTTTCGCTGGAAGATCACATTCGTGCCCTGGAAAACCATCTTGGCGCGGAGTTTTTCAGCCATATTTTGGTGAATGACAATCTGTCACACCCACTTCCTGCAAGTTGGACAATCAATTTGGTGATTCCCCCAAATGCTGATAAAATCGCTTATGGCTTAGTGACTGCGGATGTAATAGATGCCGAAAGACCGTGGCGGCACGACCCGCAGAAACTTGCCCAAGCATTGATAACATGGTTTCAATCGGAGATGCAACGAGGCGTCAAGTAATTCGTCCGCGGTATCTCCGTTTTTTCAAAACAACCCCATACAAAAAGCGAGGTTAGATAATGGCTACAAAAGTAGGTATCAACGGTTTTGGGCGCATCGGGCGTCAGGTATTCAAAGTTATTCGCGATAAATACCCCGATACACTGGAAGTGGTTGCCGTCAACGATATCGGCGACCTGAAAACGATGGCACATCTGCTGAAATACGATTCAAATTACGGCAAATTTGATGGCAACGTTGAAGTGGTTGACGGTGGATTGATGGTTGACGGCCGGCTGGTAAAAGTGCTCGCCGAACGCGACCCCGAAAATCTGCCGTGGGGCGAACTCGGTGTGGATATTGTGGTTGAATCCACCGGCTTTTTCCGCACCGGTGAACTGGCTGGCAAACACATCAAAGCCGGCGCGAAAAAAGTTATCATCAGTGCCCCGGCAAAAGGCGAAGACATCACCATCGTTTTGGGCGTAAATGAAGAAAAATACGACCCCGCCAACCACCACATCATCTCCAACGCCTCTTGCACCACCAATTGTCTCGCACCGGCGGCAAAAGTGGTCAACGATAAATTCGGCATTGTTAAAGGACTGATGACCACCATTCACAGTTACACCAACGACCAGCGCATCCTCGACCTGCCGCACAAAGATTTGCGCCGCGCTCGTGCCGCCGCGATGAACATCATTCCCACCACCACCGGTGCAGCAAAAGCCGTGGCACTCGTCATTCCCGAATTACAGGGCAAATTCGACGGTTATGCACTGCGTGTGCCCACCCCCACCGTCTCTATTGTGGACTTTGTGGCAGAAGTGGAAAAAGACGTTACCACCGAAAGTCTGCTCGCCGCGCTGAAAGAAGCAGCCGAAAGCGACCGAATGAAAGGCATTTTGGAATTCAGCGAAGAGCCGCTGGTTTCAATGGACTACAAAGGCAGCTCGGCTTCCAGCACCATCGATGCCGATTTCTGTCAAGCACTCGGCGGAAATATGGTCAAAGTTGTCACATGGTACGATAACGAATGGGGATATTCCAACCGCGCCGCCGATTTGGTCAACATGGTTGCGTCAATGATGTAAATTAAAATTGATTGGAGATTGGTGTTTAAAATTAGAGACCGGCGCTTCGATATTTTAAAGTCGCTCGCCTATTGCCGGGATGCGTTTTCCGCTGATTTCGACCCTTCAATACACTTTGCCGGGTACTCAGGATACAAAACCCGCAACCGTCAACGGAACCTAACAGCAATCTCCAATCAGCCAACCGGAACCAACCGGAGGTCAACATGAATAAAAAAACGATCACTGACATTGATGTTTCCGGAAAGCGGGCATTGGTGCGGGTAGATTTTAATGTTCCATTGCAAGACGCTGTGGTTACCGATGACCGTCGCATTCGCGCCGCCCTGCCCACCATCGAATATCTGCTGAAAAATGGTGCCGCGGTAGTGCTGATGTCGCACCTTGGCCGCCCGAAAGGGCAAGTGGTGGACAGTCTAAAAATGGATCCGGTCGCAGCCCGGCTATCCGAATTACTCGGCCGGCAAGTGAAAAAACTGGATGATTGTGTCGGTGAAGCGGTGGAAACAGCCGTGAACGCGATGCAACCCGGTGATGTCATCTTGCTGGAAAACACACGCTTTCACCCGGAAGAAAAGAAAAACGACCTGCAATTTGCTGCGCAACTGGCAAAACTCGGCGATGTGTACGTTAACGATGCGTTTGGCAGTGCGCACCGAGCGCATGCCAGCACCGCCGGCGTCACCCAATTTTTGCGCCCTGCCGTTGCCGGATTTTTGCTGGCAAAAGAACTGGATTATTTGGGAAAAGCCCTGTCGAATCCGGAACCGCCGTTTTTGGCAATTTTGGGCGGCGCAAAAGTTTCCGACAAAATCGGCGTGATTGAAAACTTACTGCCAAAGGTAGATGCCCTGCTCATCGGCGGTGGTATGGCCAATACATTTTTCGCCGCGCAAGGGCTGTCTATGGGTGCATCGCTGGTAGAAAAAGATGCCATCGAAACGGCAAAATCACTGCTTGAAACTTCCGGCGACAAACTTTTTCTGCCGGTAGATGCAGTCATCGCCGATAAATTTGATGCCAACGCCGATGCTCGCATCGTTCCGGTGGACGAAGTTCCCGCCGGTTGGATGATATTGGACATCGGGCCTGCTACCATCGCCCATTTTGCCAACCGGTTGGCGGCGGCAAAAACTGTGGTGTGGAATGGCCCCATGGGCGTGTTTGAATTTCCTCGTTTTGCCGAAGGTACATTTGCCGTGGCACGCGCACTGGCAGATTTGAATGACGCGACAACCATCATCGGCGGCGGTGACAGTGCCGCAGCCGTGCAACTATCAGGTTTGGCAGATAAAATCAGTCACATCTCCACCGGTGGTGGCGCCAGCCTTGAATTTTTAGAAGGCAAAACACTCCCCGGCGTTGCCGCGTTGGACGAAAAATAAACGATTGTGCGGTGTGTCGAATATGGCACACCGCATTTTCTTCTGATGATGACTCAATTGTCTCGCGCGCCTCTGTCGGCATTGATTCTCCCCCTGTTACTGCTGATAACCATTTTTGCGGCAACACCAACCGCGTTTTCGGCTCAAGCAGCAGAGCCGAGGGCATTGCTTGGCACGGCGACCCCCTCCCCCACGGCAACCTTTTCGCCCACCCCCTCCCCTACCCCATCGCCCACAGCGACGTCCACTGCTACTGCCACATCCACCGCCACGCCGACGGCATCACCCACCGCCACCGCCTCGTTTACCCCAACCGCAACACGCACCCCAACCCCCACCGCGACCCCCACGCCACAGCCCACACCTATCGCCGGGGCGGAAGAAATTGTGGCGCACGTGCCAATTCTAATGTATCACTATCTTTCAATCCCGCCACAAAATGCCGATATCTATCGCAAAGATCTGTCGGTGACGCCGGAGAATTTCGAGGCGCAGTTGGCATATCTGAAAGAAAACGGTTATACCACCATCCATTTGCGCGATTTGGCGTATGTGCTGGCCGGCTGGCGGAACTTGCCACCCAAACCCATCATCATCACTTTTGACGACGGATATGTCGATAATTACACCAATGCCTTCCCATTACTGAAAAAATATGGGTTCACCGCGACATTTTCAATTGTTACCGACCCGTTCGACTTTGGCGACCCACGTTATATGTCGTGGGATAATATCATCGAAATGCACGCTGCCGGGATGGAAATCGGCGCCCACACCAAACGCCATTACGATTTGCGCACCAACGATATGGATTTGCTGGTGTATGAAATTTTAGGTTCAAAAGAGGCTATAGAGGCGCGAATCAATGAGCCTGTGCGTGTTTTTGTTTACCCATCGGGGAAATATACGCCGCTCACCGAAAAAGTGGTTGCATCGGCGAACTATTGGGTGGCTCTGACCACCGCATACGGGGCAGAGGAAACCTTCGCCACTCGATTTGAACTGCCACGCATTCGCATGCGCGGTACAGATACCATCAAAACATTTGCTGCAAAATTAGAGGAAATCCCGTGAACATTCATTTTGACTGGCTGGCACCGGTTTATGACCGGGTTATCGGTGAACATAATATCGATTTATTGAAAGAGGCGCTTGATTTGCCGCCGGATGGCTGGTTGTTGGATGCAGGTGGCGGTACCGGCCGTGTTTCGGCGCGATTGCTGCCATTTACCGGCAGAGTTGTCATCAGCGATTGGTCCAAACCGATGCTGAAGCAGGCGCAGGCAAAAGGAGGGTTGCTGCTGCTCAACGGGCGAGTGGAACGTCTCCCCTTCCCCGCCGAGCAATTCGACCGCATTTTGGTGGTGGATGCGCTGCACCATTTCCCCGACCAACATGGCGCGATTCGAGATTTGATACGGGTACTCAAGCCGGGCGGGCGATTGGTTATCGAAGAACCGGATATAAATTTACGTACCACCAAAATGATTGCGTTGATGGAAAAAATCACGCTGATGGGCAGCCATTTTCATTCCCCGGCAGAAATCGGGGATATGATGGCACAAAACGGCTTGCATGTGCGACAATTACACGATGAGCGAATTTCGGCAGTGGTTGTTGGTGAAAAGTAAACACAATGACTGCTGCCCGACGAGCATCACCCACTATTCCCGCACAATGCCGTTACCGAGCCGCTCACCTGCCCTATCTGTTTCCAATTCTCCCCGTTTTCTCCCCAATAGATTGCACCGCTCTGCGTGCCAAAAATCAGGTGTCGAGTTTCGGCGGGTTGAGCGAGAACGGTGATATACTCCGGGCTGGGCAGCGAAACCGGTTGCCACCGGTTTTCCGGTTGTGCTTTCACAAAAAGCGTACTCCACGAATTTTCTACCCAATTACCCGGTGGCGTTCCACTGGCAGCCGCAAAATAGCGACCATCGGCGGAAATAATTGCGTCTATGTTGTAAAATAGGTCTATTTCTTCCGTTATTTCTTCCCAGGTTGTGCCATTATCGGTAGAAAAGAATATTCCGGCTTCTGTTCCGGCTATCCAATGCGCGGGTACAGTCGGGTGGGCATGCAGGCGATGCACGGTTTCGTCCAGCGCTTCATCGGTGGGCGACCAGCGAGCGCCCCCATCGGTTGAGAAAGCCGCCCCGCCGTTTTTTATGCCGACCATCACCGTGTGAGTGATGGGTGAAAGTGCAATTGTGGAAATCAGCGGCTCATCGGCGAAGGGTGGGGGATACCATGCATCAACCGGATTGGCGGCATGCAGAGCTTCTGTGAGGTTTTGCCACGTTTCACCCGTGTCCGGCGAGCGATATAATTCGCAATTTGCCGTCCCGAGCCACATGTTTTGTGCGTCCCATGTTACCGTGGTTGGTGAACCGCCGAAAATCATCTGCCACGATTCGCCATCATCCGCCGAGCGAAATACCCCTTCACCGGCAACAGCCGCAAAAACCGCATTCGGTGAGAGGGCAATATCCACGATTCGTTTGCCCGGAAAAATATTGTGTGGCGTAAAGCTGTCGCTGTGAGCAGTTTTTTCCAGCCGGTAAAGTCCCAGTTCTGTGCCGATAAAAATTGTTATGGTCATATTGCCGATTGTCCTGAAAGTATTTTCATCGCTATAATACACGCAGATACTGCTGCGGGCAAGCATCAAAACTCAACACCACAAGAGGAACGATGACAAAATTTTCTACTTATAAAGAAGCGCTGAATTACATCTATAGCCACACCAATTTCGAGCGCAAACAGATGCCTAAATATGATATGACCACGCTTGATTTATCTCGAATTGAGACATTAACGGCAAAATTGGGCAATCCCCAGCAAGAATTTCCGGTGATACTGATAGCCGGCACGAAGGGGAAGGGTTCCACGGCGGCAATAATCGAGCGGGTTTTGCGTGCCGCGGGTTTTAAAACCGGCTTGTACAGTTCGCCGCATTTGCATTCATTCCGAGATCGCATTCGCGTAGCGGGGGAAATGGTTTCGGAGACGGAAATTATCGAAAGGGTGAACCGGTTGCGCCCCCATGCCGATGGTATTTTGGGATTGACGGCTTGGGAAGTGATGACCGCACTGGCATTTTTAACATTTTCCGCAGAGAAAATTGATGTCGCGGTGTTGGAGGTGGGGTTGGGCGGGCGACTCGATGCCACCAACATCACCGAGCCGGTAGTTTCGGTTATAACCTCCATCAGTTATGACCATACGCATCTGCTGGGGAATACACTTGCCGCCATTGCATATGAAAAGGCAGGCATCATTCGGCAGAGTGGGACAGTGGTGAGTGCGCCACAATTTCCCGAAGCGATGACGACCATTGAAACCGTGTGCGATGAACGCGAGGCGGCGTTGACGGTGGTTGGCGAAGCGTTTCCATGGCGTATTGGGCGAGTTTCGTTGGGGGGGCAATCATTTTTTTGGAAAAACACCCGATATTTTCTGCCGCTTTTAGGTGAACATCAAGTAATCAATGCTGTTACCGCGTTGACCGCCATCGAAAAATTTGCGTCCAAAAGGGCGTGGGATATTTCCGATGCGTCGAAACGACAGGGTGTTGCCGGGGTAAAATGGGCGGGGCGATTGGAAATTTTAAGCCACAACCCGCTATTACTGGTTGACAGCGCCATGAACGGCGATTCGGCGCGAAAATTGCGCCAAACATTGGACGCATATTTTCCGGGCAGGCGGGTGTCGTTCATTTTTGGGGCATCTCGCGACCACGATTACAAAGCCATGCTGACCGAATTGTTGCCCATCAGCACACGGGTGATTGCCACCCAAGCAAGCCATCCGCGGGCTGTTCGCCCCGAGGTATTGGCGGCAACCGCACTCACGCTGGGAGCAACCATCGAAACTGCACCGACCGTGTCGAAAGCACTGGCGGTGGCGGTAGAAAATCTTGGCGAAAGAGATTTAATTTGTGTCGCAGGCTCGTTGTTTTGCGCCGCAGAGGCTCGGTATATATGGCAACAAAAAACCGGACAGCCGCTGCCGGCAACTGACCCGGTTTAGGTTTGGTGAACCGCGGGGGAGATATGGCAGGGCAGAGAGGTTATACCGGTTTTTGGGCGATGGCAATTAGGGAAGTGCCGAAAGGTAAATTGAGTGCTTTTATCAACCGCGCTTCAACCTTTCCAACCATGGTGAGCACAGTGTTTACCGGTGGTGATGCCGGTTCCATTTCCACTTGGTATTCTTCTTCTTGCAAATGGTGTGATGCCAATTCCGGTTCGTTTCGCCCACGCCGAAGCATAATCAGTGGCGCGGCAAGGGGAAAAACGAAAAAGTTGTTGTAACTTAACCGTTTCAAACTGAATCCGGCTTTTTGCATTTTTGATTCCAACTCGGCGGCGGTATAGCGACGTTTGTGGGCGTTGATGTCGTCGTTGTGCGACCAGAGGAACATAAACGCCGGTACGGTGACCACCATATGCCCGCCCGGTTTCAGCACACGAAAAGCCTCTTTCAGTACAGCCATATCATCATCCACATGCTCAATCACATCCAGTGCGGTTGCCACATCAAATGTGCCGTTTTCAAACGGGAACGGGTCTTGCGCATCGAACAAATCCACGTCATAACCGCGCAACCGCGCTTGCCGCACCGGGCGCGCATCCACTTCTAGCCCTTTTACGTGCCCATATTTACTTAAATGGTGGATCATATTGCCTGCGCCACAGCCGATATCGAGCAGTTGCAGCCCGGTGGTACGCGGTAAAACCTGTTTTATCAGCGTGTTGATGACCAATGTGCGGCTGGCAAACCACCAATGGTCATCCTCCGGGATATGGTCGGGAATGGGAATATCGGCGATGGGGGGAAGTTCAATATTTTCTGACATGTTTACCTCAAGATGATATGCTTATTCGTTGAACAGCGCGCCGACACTGACGCCCAAATGGATGCGGCGGATGACTTCTGCCAGCAACGGCGCGATGGAAAGGATAGTTAATTTTGGAATATGTTTGTACGGCGCAACCGGCACAGTATTGGTGATAACCAGTTCTTTGATGGGTGAATTTTTCAGCCGCTCGGTGGCGGGGTCGGAAAGCACGCCATGTGTGACCGCGGCGTAAATATCGGCTGCGCCGTTTTCTTTGATAAAGTTTACGGCGTTCATCATTGTGCCGGCGGTATCAATTTAGTCATCAAAGATGATGCAGTGTTTGCCCTTTACATCACCGATGACATTGAGCGATTCTGCCCGACTGCCGTCGCTGAGCTGGATACGCCGTTTTTCGATGATTGCCAGTGGCACATTCAACGCTTGGGCAAAGTTACGCGAGCGTTTTGTCGCGCCGATGTCTCCGGCGACCACCACGGTGTTTTCCAGATTTTTGCGTCGCATGTAATCGCTCAGCAAGTGGAAGGCGGTCAATTCATCGCCGGGAATGCTGAAAAAGCCCTGAATTTGTCCGGCATGCAAGTCAACCGTTAAAAAACGATTTGCGCCGGCGGTGGTAATCAAATCTGCTACCAAACGGGCGGTAATGGGTACACGCGGTTGGTCTTTTTTGTCTGTGCGTCCGTAACCGTAATATGGAATCACTGCGGTGATGCGCCCCGCCGAGTCACGACGCAGCGTGTCAATCATTATCAGCAGTTCCATCAAATTATCGTTGGTGGTGACGATGTTTCCGTTTTCATCAAATGACGGGGAAATGGGTTGCACCAAAAAAACATCTTTGCCGCGGACACTGGAATGCAGGCGGCAAAACGTGTTTTGGTTCGGAAATTTAAAGACATCCGCTTCGCCCAGCGGCACCGAAAGTTCTTCGCTAATTTCTTCTGCCAAGGGGCGATTGGCATTTCCGCTGTACAGGGCAATTTCTCCGTACATAATCTCATCCTCACTAATTCGGTTGAAATTCACGACGTAAGATGCTCATAATGTGATGATTGATGAATTTTCCTTCCGAAAATCCGGCTTCGCGCAACGTGCCTTCCAGCACAAATCCACTTCGTTCATAACATTTTATGCCGCCGATATTATTTTCATACACCCGCAGATAAATGCGATTTAGATTTAGGGTGAAGAATCCGTATTTCAATATCAAATTGATAGCTTCTTGGCAATGGCCTTTTCCCCATTCCGTTTTGTCGCCGATGAGAATACCGAGTTCCGCCACTTGGTCGAGCCGGTTTTTCACGTGCAAACTGATGGAGCCGATGTGCTTTTGGGTGGCGGTAATTTCGATGGCAAAATTGACGATGTCGGGGTCTTTGCGTTGCGATTCGTACCAGTCGGTTTCGTCATCAATGTTCAACGGTAGAAACCACAGCAAGTGGCGGGTAACTTCCGGGTCGTTCAGCCATTGCACGTAATGCGGCAAATCATCGCGGGCGATGGCTCTGAGGGTGAGGTTCTTCCCGTTGAGCATAAAGGTCTCCTAAATGGTGGGTATCGTTCAGCAAAATTAAACGCACAAAAGTTGAATAAACATCCACGATGGTGAGTGATGCGTTGCTGAAGGTAAAGGTTAACCGTCCGCCGTGCGTAATTTTCAGCCAGTTTTTTAGCATTTGGTTGAGTGTGCCACCATGAGAAAATATTGCGGCGGTGTGTCCCGGTTCAATCGCTGCCAAGATAGTATCCATTGCCTGTTGCACCCGGGCGGCAAAATCAATGTCGCTTTCGATGCCTTCCATGATGGGGCGGGGGAGGTTGTGTATCCAGGCATGGTCAAGGTGTGGAAAGCGAGATTTGATTTCGGCTTTGGTTAATCCGGATAATGGACCCAAATCTTGCTCTTTAAGCTCATCTACGATGGTTAACGGCAAGTTGCGTTCGATGCTAAAGTATGATGCCGTTTGCGATGCACGCACCAATGGGCTGGAAAAAATATACGACACATCGAACTCGGCGGCGATGCGGCGACTAACAAGTTGCGCGTGCAGATGCCCCAAATCGCTCAATGGCGAATCGAGCCAACCTTGCACACGGCCTTCTTTATTTGCTTGTGATTGCCCATGCCTGATGAGCAGCAAACGCTTTTTCAAGCGAGTTAATCCTCCAATAATTGCTGAACAGCATTATAGGGGGATAAGGTTCTATTTACAAGTTTGGTAATGGTTTCTGAAAGGGTGCCGTCGGGCAGTTTTGTTAGCAACCGACGCAGCAACTCGGTTTGCAAGCGTTCTTCCAATTCTGCCGAGAGACGAGCGCGGTTGCGGTCAATTAGTTTGCCGGATTGGGTCAAATGGCGATGGTGGGCGTCAATGGCGGTAACAAGTTCGTCAATGCCTTCGCCGGTAATGGCGGTGGTTTTTAAGATAGGGTAATCCCAGTCGTCGGCGGGTGGGGCAGGGGCGGGCGGCTCTGGTGTGGTGATGGTCATCAGCATGCCATGATGCAGCATTTGCCCGTCGGTGGGGTTGCCCAAATCAAGCATGGCACGCAGTGCGGCGACGGTATTATTTGCTCCGGGTTTATCGGCTTTATTTACGACAAAAATATCGGCAATTTCCAGAATACCGGCTTTGATGGCTTGAATATCGTCGCCCAAGCCGGGAGCTTCCACAACCAGCACGGTGTGCGCTGTGCGGGCGATGTCTACTTCGCCTTGTCCCACGCCGACCGTTTCAATTAGGATGACATCGAATCCGGCAGCATCGAACACTTTTATGGCATCGTACACGCCGCGTGCCAGCCCACCCAAACTACCTCGGCTTGCCATACTGCGGATGAACACGCCGGGGTCGCCGGAAAGTTCGCGCATGCGGATGCGGTCGCCCAAAATTGCGCCGCCGGAGAACGGGCTGGTGGGGTCAACGGCGATGATGGCCACCGTTTTTTCTTGCCGGCGCAGCGCTTTTGCCAATTCGTTGACCAAACTCGACTTGCCGGTGCCCGGTGCGCCGGTAATGCCCACCAAATGGGCGTTTCCGGTGTGGGGAAACAGGTCGGTGAGCGCTTGCTGCGCTTCCGGGTCTTCATTTTCAATACGTGAAATAAGCCGTGCGATGGCACGGCGGTTTTTTTGCAGAACTTTTTCGGATAGCGTCATTTTTAATCGAAGGTCACATGAGTGTTGATGAAATTTACAATTTCCTGCGTGGGTGTGCCGGGGTTGAAAACGGCAGATATTCCGGCATTTTTCAGTTTCTCGATGTCTTCATCGGGAATAATGCCGCCGGCAACAATGAGTACGTGTGCCATGTCGGCTTCTTTCAATTTTTGGGCGATAACAGGTAGCAGTGCCATATGTGCCCCGCTTAAAATTGATAGTCCCACCACATCCACGTCCTCTTGCAGGGCGCTTTCGACGATCATTTCCGGTGTTTGGCGTAAGCCGGTGTAAATTACTTCCATACCGGCATCGCGCAGGGCGCGGGCAACCACTTTCGCGCCGCGGTCATGTCCATCAAGCCCCGGTTTGGCAACCAACACGCGGATTTTTCTTTCTGGCATAATCTCCTCCGTTTTAATACAAATGTGTGCAAACAGCTGTTTACATCAGATAATTGCCTGCTCTTGATATTCTCCAAAAACGTCACGTAAAACATCCATAATTTCTTGCAGGGTGGCATATTCTTTAACCGCGTCTAAAATAACGGGCATCGTGTTTTTGTTCCCTTTGGCGGCGGCGCGTAAATCAGCCAGCCGAGATTTAACTGCGCGGTTGTCGCGGGTGCGCCGAACTTCGTTTAGCCGTGCCACTTGCACTTCGTATCCCTGCGGGTCCATCTCCAAAATGGGGATTTGCAATGCTTCGTCAGAAGTATATTCGTTAATGCCCACCACAATCCGCTGCCGGGTATCAATTTCGTGCTGATAACGGTATGCGGCATCGGCAATTTCTTGCTGGAAGAAACCGGCTTCGATGGCGGGCAACACACCGCCGAGCGCTTCCACTTTTTCAAAATAATCCCATGCTTCGGCTTCCATTTCGTCGGTCAATTGTTCGACAAAATAACTGCCACCCAGAGGATCCACTGTGTTAGCCACACCGCTTTCGTGGGCGATGATTTGCTGGGTGCGCAGTGCGACCCGCACCGCCATTTCGCTGGGGAGTGCCAGCGCTTCGTCCATCGAGTTGGTGTGCAGGCTTTGGGTGCCGCCCAACACCGCCGCCAATGCTTGAATTGCCACCCGGGCGATGTTGTTTTCCGGCTGTTGAGCGGTCAGGCTGGCGCCGGCGGTTTGGGTGTGGAAGCGCATCAGCCACGAGCGCGGATTTTTTGCGCCGAATTGTTCGCGCATCACTTTTGCCCAAATGCGCCGTGCCGCGCGGTATTTGGCAATCTCTTCAAAAAAGTCGTTGTGTGCATTAAAGAAAAAGCTCAAACGCGGCGCAAACGCATCCACATCCAGCCCGCGTTCAATTGCCCACTTCACATATTCAATGCCATCACCAAGGGTGAATGCCAATTCTTGCGCAGCGGTACTGCCTGCTTCGCGGATGTGATAGCCGCTGATGCTAATGGTGTTCCACAGCGGCAGATGCTCTGTACCAAATTCGATAGTATCGGTGACCAGCCGCATACTCGGTTTGGGGGGGAAGATGTATTCTTTTTGGGCGATATACTCTTTTAGGATGTCATTTTGGATGGTTCCCGCCAGTTTTTTGCGGGGGATACCCCGTTTGTCTGCCACCGCGATGAACATTGCCCAAATGACAGCGGCTGGGCTGTTGATGGTCATACTGGTAGAAACTTGGTCAAGGGGCAGTCCATCGAGCAATACTTCCATATCGCGCATGCTAGAAATGGCAACGCCGCACTTGCCAAACTCGCCGAGTGCTTGCGGGGCGTCGGTGTCGTACCCGTACAGTGTCGGCATATCAAAGGCGATGGATAGCCCGGTTTGACCCTGTTCCAGCAGATATTTAAAGCGGCGGTTGGTTTCTTCTGCGGTGCCAAACCCGGCGAACATGCGCATTGTCCACAGTTTGCCGCGATAACCGGTAGCATGCACACCGCGGGTGTACGGGTATTGACCGGGGAATCCTTCTTTTTCCAGATATTCATCTGGCGAAAAGGATTTTGGGGTGTACAGCCGCTCAATGGGGCGGGAGGAGGTGGTGATAAATTTTTCCGCCCGCTCTGGACGTGCCGATAGCGTTTTTTTCAGTGTGGTTTCTTCCCATTCTTGCTTGCTTTTTTCAAACCGAGAAATGTCGTTGTTGCTCATAGCCTTCTCCCTGACCTAAATTTGGGCAATAACGGCGACGTTTGCCAAAATTGTTTTGTTGTTATCGCACAAAAGAGATAAAAATATCAGAGCATGATACACAAAAATGTAGCATGCTCCATATTATAATGCAAGATGAAAAAGTTTTAAAAAAGAGAGGTTCTTTTAGGCTTTGCCGGCTATTCACAGCGGTGGCATTGGATTGCCCCCTTTTCACAGCGAAGCAATTCTTTGCTCGCAGCGATTGTTGCGTTGCGCATGCAATGCCAAACCGTATGAATATTCAAAGAGGCAAAAGAAAGTATACCGATAAAAGGTTTGTCGGGTTAGCCCAACAGTAACAAGTTAAGGGTTTTTGCCAATTATCACCGGGAATAATGTCCCAATAATTTCAGGACTTACGCAGTTTTCACCCTGAGTAGCCCGTCAGGGCGTATCGAAGAGTGAAAACACCGTAAACACATCCTGAGTAGGCGAGTGCGTTTCACATTTTGGGCGGGATTGATATTCGCCGACCTACCGGAATTTCGCCTCGAATTAAAATTCAAGGCTCAAAATTTGCCTGAAAACTGAAACGCACCCTGAGTAGGCTCGACACTTTGCCTCTTCCCACAGATATTGAGGGGCGAAGTCAATGTGAAAACACCGTAACCACATCCTGAGTAGGCTCGACCGCAGGGAGAGCCGTATCGAAGGGTGTGGTTGGCAACTGATTTGCGTAAGTCCCAGAGCTGACAAATGTACAATTTTTTACCTGCATCAATGCCTCGAAACAATTTTCGGGACGGGGTATTCCGGAATGACATTTCATTTGACAGACATACAATTTCCTTAACTTGTTACCAATAGGGTTAGCCCAACACTTCTTCTACTTTGTTCATCAGTTCCAGCGGACTGAAGGGTTTGGTAAAATACCCATCTGCGCCGACCTCTCGTCCGCGCTGAATGTCTTCTTCTTTGTCCAGTGCCGTCAACATCAGAATGTGTGCCCCTTTGGTGCGGTCATCGGCTTTCAATTGGCGGCAGGTTTCAAACCCGTCAATAGAGCTGTTGGGCATCATCACATCCAGAAAAATCAGGTCAGGTTGGTGTTCACGGGCAACTTCCAATGCTTCGTCGCCGGAAGCGGCTTCCAGAATTTGGTAATCGCCAATGCGGATGGTGACGTTCACGAGTTCTCGGATTTTGGATTGATCATCGACAATCAGTATTTTCTTCATGGTGTTCTCCCTTTTATTTGTTCAATGCCATTTTAATGCGGCTCAGATATTCTTCGGTGCGGAAAGGTTTGGTGATAAAATCGGTGGCGCCCAGCGAAAAGGTTTTTTCAATTTGCGCTAGTCCGGATTTTGCCGAGACGACAACGACCGGAATAGATTTTGTTGCCGGGGTATTTCTTAAACGGCGTAACACCTCTTCTCCGGTCATTTTTGGTAACATTAAATCCAAGATGATCAAATCCGGATGCTGTTCAATGGCGGTTTGCAGCCCGGTTTCACCATCTTCGGCGGTGATGATATGGTAAGATTCGCTTTCTAATAAATGTTGTTCAATTTCTATGATGCTTGGGTCGTCTTCGATGAGTAAGACGGTTTGTTTATAAGAGGCGAGAGGCAAGGAGAACTTGAAAGTTGTTCCTTTGCCTTTTTGGCTGGTTAACCAAATTTTTCCGCCGTGTGATTCGATGATGTGCTTGACGATAACCATGCCCAACCCGGTGCCTTCGATGGCAGTTGAACTGGCATCGGCGCGC
>Ga0114931_10004974_pt1 | contig 16490 bp, 9 predicted proteins | sample 2SBtaG_FD_89579 | JGI IMG/M metagenome (GOLD analysis project Ga0114931, IMG submission 89579) | Deep subsurface microbial communities from Kolumbo volcano to uncover new lineages of life (NeLLi) - 2SBTROV14_V59a metaG | ecosystem: Environmental > Aquatic > Marine > Volcanic | place: Kolumbo...
GGGGAGCCTTTCGGCCAGTGAAGTAGACACTCTTCGACAGTGGATCATGGATTTGGGCGGTTCCGACGGGGGAACCCCGGACGGGGGATAGTCGATGCGATTGTTGCGCTTTGCTGCGCTGACAATGTTGCTGATCTCGTGTTTCTTTGCGGGCGTAGCCTCCGCCGATGACGCGGCAGCGGCGTTGCTGTCCTTCCAGGGCCCTCAAGCGTCGAAGGTGCGGCAGACTGTCCAACGAGGCCTGCGTGCAGCCGGCGTTCGGCTCGTTCCGCTGAAGCGGGTCACCGCGGTGCTCAAGAAGACCAAAGGCTATGCCAGGCAAGCGGCCAAGCTACAGGCCAGCGTACTGGTGCGAACGCGTGTCCGGCGTGTGCAAGGCCGATGGATCGCAGACACCGAGGTGCGCAACGCGAAGGGTCAGCGCATCGGGAAGCTCCGAAGCGACTCTTCCAGCGTTGCGCGCCTTTCTAACCGCATCGTTGGTCGACTGATCAAGACCGGAAAGATGCCGATTGCCGGCGTCGCCGCCGAAGGAACAGGGGCCCCTAAGAAGGAACCGCGACCGCCGGCGCCGACCCAACCACGCATCGTCGTCCGGCGCTTCTCTGGCACGCAAGCAGGAAAAATTCGGAGCGCCGCCGTACGCGGCCTTCGCTCGGAACCGGTCGAGCTCTTTCCCCGCAAGCAATTCATCGAGAAGGCCAAGAGCCTAGACGCGGACCTCCAATCGGCTGGTGCTCACGTCGCGCCAGCGAGCGCCCTTGCGGTGAGCGGTCTCATCGAAGGCGACGTCTTGCGGGAAGACGGCATCTGGTCTGCGTACGTTCGCCTCGTCGATGGCGGCAGTGCAACGGTCATCAGTCAGCACTTCTACGACGCAAGCACCTCGGCAGGCCTGGCGAAGGCCGTGCAAGCGAAGGTCGGCTCTGATTTCCACAGGGATCTCAAGAAGCTCCGCGTTGGGGTTCCGGGCGCGGTGTCCGTTGCGCCGCTTGCCGAGGTCACTGCCGCTCCGGTCGGAAAGGCTCCGAACAAGGGCAGGGCGGAGGTCTCGTACGAGACGAAACGGCCCGAGGAGCGACTAGCCGCGGTCGACATCGAGTTCGACTTTCGCTTCGTGCACCGTAGGTTCACGTACAACGATGACCTCCGCGGCGACTTACGTGATTACACGCTCAGGTTCGGTCCAGGCGTGGGCACGAAGTTCCAGTACTACCCCGGCGCGCACTTCACGGCCGGCGTGGGCGCGCAATTCGGCGTCGACTTCGAGTGGGAGCGACTGTTCGATTTCGACTCGACCCGCGCCGATGGCGAGACGTTTCCGACCGACTCCCAGCAGTTCCTGATCGGGTTGCGCTGGCGATACCCGACGGGGCAATGGGAACCGTTCCTCGTCGTTGACTATGGGGTGCACACCTTTCGTTTTGGCGTGTCGGGTCCCCCGGTGCCGGGCGAAGACAACACAGCGGGGATTCCGAGCGTGAAATACGAGTTTGCCCGAATCGGCGCCGGTTTCCGGGTTGGCATCGGCAAGAAGGAGCGCTTCGTCGTGGCGGCCAGCGCGGCCTTCCGCGCGGTGTTTTCGGTTGGCGGGATAGGAACGAATGCGTGGTTTCCCGAGGCCGAGGCCAACGGGATGGATGCGATGCTGATGCTCGGCTACGCCCTGCCGAAGGGCTTTGAAATCCGGATGGGCGTCGAGTATCGACGTTACTGGTTCGACCTGAACCCCGTGCCGCCGGACCCGCCGTACGTGGCGGGAGGCGCGCTGGACCAGTATTGGGGCTTCTCGATCGGCGCAGCGTGGCGCCGGTAGACGAGCACGGAAGAACCGAAACGCGACCTGGGGGCGGCGCTCAAGGCTGCGGTAGGAACGCCAAGTGACTGCGTACGGCACCGACACTGACGCTGGCAGCGTAGCTGTCCCCGTCTAGTCTGGCCGCGTCCTGTCCGCGAACCACTTTCTATACTTTTGCATTCGCGACTGCTGCTCTTGTGAAGCACGCCGCTTACAGGACGCGCGCTCCTTCGATCCTTCGGGCGCCCCCCAGCGCACTTCTACGCAATCGTTTGGGTTGTACGCGACCTCCATCGCCTTCATCCGCGCGACGAGGTCCGACAGGGATAGCTTCCAAGTGCTTCCATCGGATCGGGTGTATACGAAAGACCGCTTTTCGAGCTGCGTACGGAGCGCCTCTCGCGCCTGCTCCACGGCAGCGTCCCGATCGGCCTCTCGGATTCCAAAGCGCTCGGGATGCGCCGCAACGCTATCCGGAAACGACACGACTGCATCGATACTGATCAGTAGGCGCATGTCACGTGACGGCGTGGAGTAGTCCTCCCAGGGACCCGTCGTCAGGAACAAGGCTGCGCCATGCGGCATTGCGATAGGTCTGTCGTCCTCTGCTCTCATGAAGTCTTCGCCGTTCTGCACCGAGCTCCGGCGCCGCTGAACCGATTCTTCGAGTGCGTCGACCAGGCTGGTTTGCATGCGAATGGGGTCCAGCGCGCGCGGATTGATCATGGCCTCCATGGCTGCGTAGAAGTCGTCCGCGGTGCCGCGGTACTGCGCTTTGGACCATGCTCGGACACCTCCCCTGCGGCGGAGCTCGTCATTCGTCGCGATCTTCCATGGCGGCACGAGACCCGGATCATATTGAACCGGACGCCATCCCTTGAACCCTGCACCTACGAGATCCGTCTGCGGCGTGAACAAGAACGAGCCACGCCAGAACCGCCGCCGGCCTACCGTGCCATCGGGTTGCGCGTCCGCGCCCATCAGCACGCCGTAGTCCGCGATCCCTTGCGGCTTCCACCGAGCGACGACCAAGACGTGCCCATAGGGGTCGGCAAATACCGTGCCAGGTCGAATCGCCCGGCGGCTGAGACGCAGCGGATAAAAGTCCGTCTCGTCGTCGTCGGGCAACGTTCGGGGAGTCGACGAATGCACTGTGCCTGCCATTTTGCGTATGAGCCTCCGAAAGGCGCCGACGTCGTCCGCATCGGGCACGATATCGAGATTGCTGAGCACCGTGGCCTCACATCGTGGCGGCTCATCCTTGCGGCCTCTGGTGCACTCCCGGTACACGAATGGCAGCCGAAGCTTCCAGGCAAAGTAGGCGCGCAAGAAGTAGGGTAGGTCGGCGCAGTCGGGCTCGAGGTGGAGCTGCGCATCCTCGCCGGGTATTCGGTAATCGTAAAGTAGATTGCGCCCCGGGTCCCCGATGAGGCTCTGAAGACTTGGCCAGGTCACATCCGCTTCGCTCGGCTCCCGAAACAGCTCTTCGACGAAAGCAGCGTATAGGTTCCGGGTATTGCGCTCCCACTTCGATCGGATGTTCCACGCAGGACCCGCTTGGATGCGGGGCTGCGGTCGGCCCGGGACCTTGTTCACGGTGATGCGCTCGCAAGCGCGCACTTGGTCGCCGTCCGCAAAAACCGCCGTCCATTTGCCAATCGCGGGCTCAGGCACCTCGACCCAACGGCTATGAGGCGGTCCGTCGAGCAGGTGTTCCTCTGGCTCGACCCGTGTGCCATCGGGAGCATAGAGGACCAGAGATGCAAGCCCGGCGTCGCGTTCGCTGGTGACGATGACTCGGAGCGGCTGGGAGGCGTTCGGGCGTCGCGGCGATGCAAAGATCGAGGTCGTTCGCGAATCGCTGCAGCGGCCTTGCGGCATGGCGATCGGAGCGCTTGGACGAAGCTCGGCGTTGGCGATCAGCGCGGGTCCGGGCGTGCGACCATGCACGGTGAGACGGGTGATTCGGCTCAAGAAGTCGCGGCGCGAGCTCCCGGCGCCTAGGGAAAGGTCGCTCAGCGCCACGCGGTCGACTCGGTTGGTCGTCTCCAGCTCGGTTCCTTTGCACGGCGTCAAGAACTCGGAAAACGCGTGGATCGCCATGGGCACGCCTTCTTCGCTCGCGCCGAGGTAGAGCATGATGTGACCCGGGAAGTGCAAGAGCAGGGCGCCGCGGTGCGCGGCCGCTTCCAGCAAGAGGCGCTTCTCGTTGAGGTCTGTGACGGAGGACACATCGATCGAAAACGTGCCAGCCATGGCTTGTCGCGCGCTGTTTCGCGGAAGGTCGATGCCAAACTGCGCAAAGAGCTCGAGCAGAAACCGTGAGCAATCGTAGCCCCCGTCCTTGCCGCCCCAGCCGTATGGCTCGCCGAGCATCGCAAACGCCTGCGTCAGTAACGCGCGCCGGGTGAAAGGCCGAAGCTCGCCTGGTTCGAGACGCGCTTGGACCGCGCTCCGGTCGAGCGCGGAAGAACGGGCTCCGTTCGCGATCCACCCGAGCGCATAGGACGTCCGCGCCAAGTACATCCCATTCGGCCACCGCGCGAGCAGTTGGACGACTTCGCCCGGGCGCATGGTACTGCAGCGGTTGCGGTCGAAGTCCAGGTCGACCGGTGTCGTATAGAGGCCCGCATCGTAGGGTCCGCAGCGCAGAGGCTCGAGCTCATCGATGACTTTCCATTCGTTGATCACGTCGATCGATCCCGGCGTCGCAAACGACGCGGCGATGCCCGAGTCGATCGGCTTGCCATTCCAGCCCACGAGGTGCCCTATGCCGAGCTGCCCTCTCAGATAGGCCAGGCGTTCATCGACTTGCGCCCGGAGTGCATCTGGATCGACCGGCGCAAGCAGGGCGACTCGTCCGCTCGGTTCCCCGTTCGCAGGCTCGGCGAGTGCCAGGTTGTGGCGTCGGATGGCGTCTGCGCCCAGCAGCGGTTCGTCCAGCGGGCCGTACGTCTCGTTGCGGGAGAGCCAGTACTCGAGTGTTTCCTGCTCTGGGGACACATGCGGCAGGGGGGCCTCGACCTTGCGTGTTTCCGGGCACGAGGCGGAGCGCGCCTGCTCCTCCTGCGGCGCCGGCTCGTGGCGCTGACAACCCACGACCCCGCACAGGCACACCGCGGCTAGCAGGGCCGCTGGGAGCTTCATGTGGGTGTAAGCATCCATTGGATGATTTGGTCTTCGACGCTACCGCCGGCGCCCAGGCCGAGGTCCACCTTCTGTGGGAAACCGACGTGCCCCCCACGGTTGGTGACGATCCGCCGAAGTGTGGTCGCATTTTGCAGCCAAGGCCTCACCGTGTCGATGAGGACCATCGGATCCCGCTCGGACGCGATGAACAAGGTGGGCGTCTCGATGTCTCCGAGCACCTTGCAGGCGCTGGTACGGGCCCAGTAGTCCTCGGCCCCTGCGAAGCCGTGACGGGGCGCGATGATCTGTTCGTCCCACTGCTCGATCGTGTCGATGCGCGCAGCCTCGTCGAGAGACAACGGGACTTCGCGGCGCGCAGCGACGTGACGATAGATGTCTTTCAGCCCGCTCAGGACATGACGCCGATAGAATATCCCGCGAGGCCGATCGATGGCGCGGGCGCCTTGCTTCAGATCGATCGGCGAGCACACCGCAGCGGCAGCGCGCACACGCGAGTCCGGGCTCCCGGCCAGATACCGCAGCACCATGTTGCCGCCAAGTGAGTACGCGAGGATCAAGATCTTCTGATAGCCCGCGAGCGCTTCGCTCCGAAGGGTGGCGTCCAGATCATCCGTGAGGCCGGCATGATAGTAGTCCGCGCCCCTCCGGTCAGCGCCGCGCAGGTTTAGCCGCAAGCTGTCGATTCCGGCACGTGCCGCCGCGCGCGCAGCCATGCGAGCATAATAGCTAGTCGCGCTTCCACCGAGTCCGTGCACGATGACGACGATGGTGTCGGATGCGCCCTTGTGACTGAGGCGTCCGCTCAGTTCGAGCCTGCCGATGGCAGGGTCCTCTAGGCTCGTTTTCCAGGGTCGCCACTGCGGAACCTTCGGCGGCAGCAGGTTATGGCGAAGAAACGGGCCGAGGGTCCAAAAGTGACCCTGCCAGCTCATGAGTCATGTGGCTTGAACGCGCTGACGGCAGGCGTTTGGTCTACGCGATGATGCCATGCGTAAAACGGCGGGCGATCCTTGCACATGGGCCGATCGTCGTCGGCGCAGTAAATCCGGACGTGGAAATGGCTTCGGTGAGGCGCACCATGACTCGGCTGCGTGATCACACGTTTGGCGCGCATCAGCACCTCGGGATTCGCGCCTTCCTTCACCGCCTGACGAATCAAAAGCCGCTTCAAAGGATTTGAGACGAAGATGTGCTGTACGTCGGTCGTCGGTTGACTGAGCAATGCTTCGATGAGTGCCCAGTTACGCGCGGCGTCGAACTTGTAGAGGGTGCCCCACTGCCTGCCCATGCCTTTACTGTTGAGCCGGACGAAGAGGTGCGCGCTCAGCGGCGTCGAGCGCCGATCGAGCATGTAAAACCCGAGGTCGACGTCGCGGCCGCTCTGATGCGACACGTGCGGACGGAGTCGGCCGCCTCCCGGTCGCGAGAGATCGCCCACTGTGAGTTGCGCTCGCGGATACCGGAATGCCACCTCATGCGCCGCCCGTTCGATCAAGCGAACGAGCTCGCCCGTGCCTTGACGCGTGTCGCGAGATCCGACTTTGACGCGAAGGTCTTTATCATCGTTGATCCGCACTCCGAAGCGGAGCAGGCCGCGGTTTGGATAGCCTACCGAGACGCTCGGGTTGGGCTCGAGATCCGAAGGCGAGATGCTGCGCGGCATCCGCGCGATTTTCTCGAGGTCTTCGTCCGAGGGCTCCGCGTGGGTCTCGGCGTGCTGCGCCTCCCGTAGAACGGGGTCGCCGGTCATGGGGAGCTCAGCGGAGGCCGAGGTCCCGAACGAGCCCGACAGCCACAGCAGGGACGTCGCGATCAGAGCGCAGAGCCCTGGCACCAGCCTGGATCGCCTACCGCGTTCTGAATGCCTCTTCCCCATTTTTGCGTGCCAAGTGTGGCTCGAATCCCCTCGAGTGCCAGTTTGCCAATTCGACGAGGCTCATGCCAAGGCTGAGAGCCCGTTCAGCCCGTGTTTTTCAGGCTTTTCTGTACCCTGCAGGAGCGTTTTCCCGAAAAAAACTCCAGTTCACACGGTGGCCGGCTGCTTTTGCGTTGCGTTTTCCGTAGGGAGATCGCTTGGAGGCGGGATCTTTGCGCCAGTGAGGTAGCGCGCAAAGAGCCACCAGATGACGCCCAGGCCCCAGACGAGGCCTAAAACGACACCCCCATCGATGATCCCCCGCCAGGGCTGCGGCAGTGAGCGAACCCACCAGATCACCAAGATCAGCCCGCCGATGAAGCTCCAGCTCACCGTCATTTGGCGACGAGTCGAGTGGAAGAGGCTGATGCAAAACGGAAGGGCCAAGATAACCCAGAGGGGCCGGGGGTTTTGCCCCAAATAGATGGCACGAGAAACCACGCGCGGAGAGAATCGTAGCTGAAATGCGCGATATCCCTCGAGATATGCGTTCGCCACGAACCAGGCGATGTAGATGGCTTTCTGGGGCGCGCTCATCAGGTCGTGGGTCCACGGCTCCACTGCAAGCGGCGCCAGCCGCCAAATCGCCCTTCCGAGCAATAGCGTCACCCAGGCGATTCCCCAAGCGGTAAAGAGCTTTTCAACCCACGGACGCATCGATGGGCGCGACGTTAGCAGTCTTAGTTAGGATGTCGACTTGCCCGAAGGGCGCTTGGACCGCCATGCTCATTGAAGTAGAGCCAGCAATTTGAACGACGCGACGTACGATTTGGGCGAAGGCGATGAGCCGGGCGCCAAGCCGCGGCGTCCGGGCTTTCCGGTGGAGCCACGGCGTCTATTGCGGATTTTGGCGGCGAATCGAAAGCCGCTGCTGTGGGCCTTTCTGATCGCTTCGGCGGTTGCGCTGCTGGCCTCCTTTTTCGTGCCGCGGACGTTCGAGTCTTCAGCGCAGCTTCTTTACGAGGGTACGCCGCTTCTCGAGCGCCAAGGGACGGCGCCTACGCCCGATGCGTTCGTTCAGGCCGCAGTGGCGCCTAGCCGGCTTCGCGAAGTGCGTGACCGTCTGGACTGGGATGTCTCTCTGGATGAGCTCGAAGACGAGCTCGAGGTGACGCTCGAAGGCAAAGCGACGATGCGGATCGCCGCGAGAGCGGGAACAGCCGAGGAAGCGCATGCGTTGGCTCAGGCTGCGGTCGACGTGTTTCTTGCGCAGCAAGCAAGCTTCAATACGCAAAGGCTGGAGCTTCTCACCCAGGAGAATCGAACGGCGCTCGAGCGCGCCGAGGCGCGGAGTGACGAAGCAAACGAGGTGTACGAAGCTTTCCGTGAGAAGAGCGGCAAACCGGACTTGATCCACGAGAAAGAGCAGCTCTTGGCGCGCGCCTCGAATCTGCGCTCCCAGGCTGAGGAGGCCGCGGTTGAGGTGGCGGCTCAACGTGCGCGCATTGTGGAGCTCGACAAGGCGCAGCGTGAGCTTCCGCATCAAATCGTGGCCAGCGCGAAAAAAGGCTCCCCCATCGACACTCCGCTTGCCAAAGCGCGTGCCGAGCTTGCGTCGGCCCGTGCTTCGCTGAGTGAGCAGCATCCGAGGGTGCAGGCCCTCAAACAGCGCGTCGCGAGCCTGCAAGCACAGCGAAAGGGCGCAAAAAGCGAGCTCGCGGAGCAAACGATGGTTGCGAACCCGGCGCGTGCCGTGGTGGACCAGCAACTGGCGACGGCGCGTGCCGCGCTGGCAGCGGCGAAGGAACGCGAGTCGGCGCTGCGCGTATTGCTGAAGGCGACCAAGAAAGAGGCGGAGTCGCTGGCCCCTGAAGAAGGCGAGGCCCGTCAAGTCGTACGGGCGGTCGAGCAGGCGGACGCGCGGGTCAAGGAGCTGACCGAGCGCGCAGCGGCGCTCCGAGACGCCGCACTGGCGCCGCTGACGGGCTTTCGCGTGCTGGCCGCCCCGATGTTGCCCGAAGAGCCGAAGCGCTCGAAGGCATACGTCTTGCTGCTCGTGATGCTTCCCCTATGGACCGTGCTCATCGTTGCGTTGGTGTTCGTCGTCCGCCAACTGAGGAGCCTTACGGTGGAAGCGCCGCGAGAAGTGGCGTGGTGGGGAAACGGCCCGGTGCTCGGCACCAGCGTGTGGCCGCGTGACCCGGAAGCGCTAGGGGCGTTCGTCGACGAGCTCGAGGATCACGGTGTGTACGGTGCCGGGCGGACACTCGTCGTGCCCGCGACCGAGACCGAGCGAGAGATCGCATGCTCGTTCGCGATGCGCCTCGCTGAAGCGCCTTGGCTGGCCGCGGCGATTTTGGACGTCGGGGAACACGAACTGCGAGATTCCCCTGCGAAGCCCTTGGTGACCCCGTCGCCAGGCACCCATAGATTTACGCCACGGTCGGTCGCGCCGCCGAGGCGACTTTCGTCCCAAGGAACTCAGTCGGTCGCGGCCGGACGCATCATCCAAACGCCTCCGCCGAAGTCGGACGCTACCCGACCTTCCTCATCGCGGCCGCCGCGCAAGAAGACGATGATCGGGTTGCCTGCGGTTGAGGTGTCCGGCGGGACGCAGGTATCGACGGAGCCACCGACGTCCCAGTCGGCGCCCCGGTCGACGCCACCGAGGGTCTCGACCGAGCCGGTCCAGCGTTCCAGTGGACCCCAGGCGTTTCGGCGCAAACGCGGCGCTCGGGCAACCGTTCGCATGGTGGTTCCGGTCACTCACGGCGACGTTGCCCCGCAAGCCTCTACCGTCCGAGATTCGGGTACCGAGGAAGAAGCGTTCTTGCTGAGCCGGCCGGTGCCGGTCGCAACCGATCCAGCGCCTTCTCCAGCGGGCCAGGCGGTTCACGCGAGTGCTGGGTCGCCACATGCCGCCGCGTCGAATGCCGTGATGCGCGCCGCGGTGAGGCTGCTCGGCAACGACGAGGACGACATGACAGTGCTACGGCGCTCGGAGCCGCCCGTCGTGATGGTTCCCGGAGCAGTCACCGGTGTAGCGCTAGCGTGGAACGGACCGTTGAGCGGCCCCTTGTTGCGCCGTGCTGCGCGTCTGGCGCACCGGGTCATGGTGGTCGTTTCCTCCGGTCTGAGCGTGGTCGAGCTGGCGCGCATCCAAACTCGGCTTGGCCGCGACGAAGGCGTCGGCTACGTGCTCGTCAACGTCGACGATGCCTACATCGACCTCCGCGATCGCGTTGGGCCCGTCGAGGAGTTCTGGGAGGGACACCGAGATGCAGAGTCCAAGAATCCGGGGCTATCTTAGGGGCGGATTGCGGCAGCAATCGCTCTAGTCTATCTAGCTTTCGCCGTGTCCGACACCGACGAGCGAATGAATGTGTTTGCGCCCGTAACCAAGTCCGAGTGGCTTGCCAAGGTCGAGGCCGACCTCAAAGGGGCCTGCTTTGCCGATCTGCGTTCGACGACCCCGGGCGGCCTCTCGCTCGAGCCGCTCTATACGGCCGCGGACGTCGAAGGAGTCAGTGCTCCCGGATTGCCCGGTGTCTATCCGTATCTCCGTGGCGCGTCGCCTCTGGGTGGTTGGTCGATTCGGCAGGAGTATGACGACCCTCGTCCGAGTGTCTGCAAGGAGACGATACGGCGAGATCTCGAGCGTGGAGTCGAGGCCGTATGGCTGCGATTGGGGCCGCGCGGAGGATGCCGCGTGCTGACGATCGACGAGCTCGACGAGCTACTGAGGCCAGTTGATTTGGCGACCACGTCGATTTGGGTGAACGGCGGTTCGGACGCGCTTGCAGTCGCGTCGGGTTTGCTCGCCGTGGCGCAGCGTCGCCAGGTGCCCTACGAGGCGCTCCGCGGCGGCTTTGGCTTCGATCCCATCGGCCTACTGGGGGCCGAAGGGCGCGTCCAAGGCGGCCTCCACGGGCGGTTTGCCGAGCTGCGGGATTTGGGCTCCTGGTGCTCCGACCATGCGCCGGGCCTGCGTGCCGCCAACGTGTCAAGCGATCCATATGAGGGCGGCGGGGCCAGCACGGCGCAGGATCTCGCGTACACGATCGCAACGGGCCTCGAGTACCTTCGGCAGCTCACCGAAGGCGGCCTGAGCGTCGATGCGGCCGCCCGTCAGATCGGATTCAGCTATGGGGTTACGAGCGACTTTTTCGCACAAGTGGCCAAACTTCGAGCCGCCCGGTGGCTTTGGGCCAAGGTGGTGGTCACGGCAGGCGGCGAGCCCGGTGCGGCAGCCATGCACATGCACTGCCGAACCTCTCGCTTCACCAAGACGCGACGCGATCCCTGGGTCAACATGCTGCGCGTTACCGCGGAGTGCACGGCTGCGGTTCTCGGAGGCGCTCAGAGCATTGCGACGCAAGCATTTGATTGTGAGATCGGTTCCGCCCACGAGCTGGCACAACGCGTCGCGCGCAATACGCAGGTCGTGCTGCGCGAGGAATCCCATCTCAGCGAGGTAGCGGACCCGGCGGGCGGTAGTTGGTTCGTGGAGCGGCTCACGAACGATTTGGCGCGTGCGGCCTGGGACGAGCTGCGGTCGATCGAGGCGGGCGGCGGCATCCTCGAAGCGCTCGGCTCTGGCAAGGTCATCGATGCGGTTGCCGAAGTAGCCAACGCAAGGGAGGCGCGGATCGCGGAGCGCAAGACGCCGATCGTCGGCGTCAGCGAGTTTCCGAATCTTCATGAAGATGCGCTCGACCGCGACCTTGTCTCAGCCGAGGAGATTCAGAGCTTGCTCAGGAAGTCGATCGACGCGCTCGACCTGGGCGCGCATCGGGATCGCCTCCTCGCTATCGCGCGCACGGTAAACGATCCGGAACGCGAGTCAGGAGCGCTCACCGAGGCCTGCCTTGCCGCCACCAAGGGCGGCGCCGACATGTACAGCGTGGCGACGGTGTTGCAGCACGGCCAGCCGGACTTTTACGTGGAGCCGATTCCTCAATGGCGACAAGCCGAGATGTGGGAACGACTCCGCGCGCGTAGCGAGCGGCTGCCAACACGTCCCGTCGCATTCTTGGCCAATCTCGGAGCGATGCCGTCGTATCAGGCGCGTTCGACCTGGGCCCAGAACCTCCTTGCCGCGGCAGGTATCGAGGCGGTCAGCCACGAGAGCTCGGACGACATGGAAGACCTCGCCACGGCTTGGGAGGACGCATCGGCATCGCTGGCTGTGATTTGCGGCAGCGACGAGGACTACCAGATGTCGCTAGAGAGGGCGATCGCAGCACTGAAGGCAGCCGGATGCCCGGTGCTTTTGGTGGCAGGGCACCCTCGAGAGCGCGAGGCTGTCCTGCGTGATGCTGGTGTGAGCGATTTCCTGTTCACGGGAGCGGACGTGCTCCGCGTGATGAGCCGGGTCCTGGACTGCGTAGGGGTGCCAGGATGAGTCGCCTGCCGGACTTCAGCGCCATCGAGTTTGATGCCACCTCTGAGGCCTCCGTACCGGGGCTCGCCGACTGGAAAGCGCTCGCCGGTTCGCGTGCCGACGAGCGTTGGAAGACGCCTGAAGGAATTGAGGTCCGGCCTGTGTACACGGCCGAGGATCTCGAGCCCGTTACGCATCTCGAGACGATGCCAGGATTGCCACCGTTCGTGCGGGGTCCGTACTCCACGATGTACGTACGCCGTCCCTGGACGATTCGGCAGTACTCGGGCTTTTCGACCGCTGAGGAGAGTAACGCGTTCTATCGCCGCAACCTCGCGGCCGGTCAGAAGGGGTTGTCGATCGCGTTTGATCTGGCCACGCACCGCGGATACGATTCCGATCATCCGCGCGTCGCAGGGGATGTTGGCATGGCGGGCGTCGCGATCGACTCCATCAAGGACATGCGCATCCTCTTCGATGGGATCCCGCTCGACCAGATGAGCGTCTCGATGACGATGAATGGCGCTGTGCTGCCGATTCTCGCCCTCTACGTGGTTGCAGCGGAAGAGCAGGGGGTGGCGCCAAAGCAACTCACCGGAACCATACAGAATGACATTCTCAAAGAGTTCATGGTGCGCAACACGTACATCTATCCGCCAGCACCTTCGATGCGGATCGTGGCGGACATCTTCAAGTACACCGCCGCGAATATGCCGCGCTTCAATAGCATCAGTGTCAGCGGTTATCACATGCAGGAGGCCGGCGCGACGCAGGACCTCGAGCTTGGCTACACGCTGGCGGATGGCCTCGAGTACGTGCGTACCGGCATGGCCGCGGGCCTCGGCATCGACGAGTTTGCGCCGCGCGTCAGTTTCTTCTGGGCTATCGGCACCAACTTCTTCATGGAAATCGCGAAGCTTCGCGCGGGGCGCCTCCTTTGGGCCAAGCTGGTCGAGCAGTTCGACCCCAGGAACCCCAAGAGCCTGGCGCTGCGCACACATTGCCAAACCTCGGGTTGGAGCCTCACTGCGCAGGACGTCTACAACAATGTCGTTCGCACGTGCATCGAAGCAATGGCAGCGACTCAGGGGCATACGCAGAGCCTTCACACCAATTCCCTGGACGAGGCGATCGCGCTGCCAACCGACTTCAGCGCGCGCATCGCCCGGAACACCCAACTCTATCTGCAGCTGGAGAGCGGCACCACCAAGGTGATCGACCCTTGGGGTGGGAGCTACTACGTCGAGCGGCTCACCCACGAGCTTGCGCTCCGGGCCTGGGAGCACATCAAGGAGGTCGAGGCGCTCGGCGGCATGACCAAGGCGATCGAAGCTGGGCTGCCAAAGCTTCGCATCGAGGAAGCGGCGGCGAGGACTCAGGCGCGCATCGACTCCGGGCAGCAGACGATCGTCGGAGTCAACAAGTATCGCTTGGACAAGGAAGACCCCATCGACGTCCTCAAGGTCGACAATACCGCGGTGCGGGAGGCGCAGATCGAGCGTCTGCGCGAGCTTCGCGCGCAGCGCGATGAAGCCACTCTCAGGCCGAAACTTGAGGCTTTGACCAAGTGCGCCGACACTGGCGAGGGTAATCTGCTCGGGCTGGCGATCGACGCGGCCAGGCATCGGGCCACCGTAGGTGAGATCAGCGACGCGCTCGAGCGCGTCTGGGGCCGCTATCAAGCGACCATTCGGAGTATCGAAGGCGTGTATCGAAGCGAAGTAGGCAAGGACTCGGAAGCCGTGGACCGCGTGCGAGCGCGAAGTGACGAATTCTTGAGGAAGCACGGCCGACGGCCGCGAATTCTCGTGGCGAAGATGGGCCAGGACGGGCACGACCGCGGGCAGAAGGTAATCGCCACGGCATTTGCCGACCTCGGATTCGACGTCGACATCGGACCCTTGTTCCAGACCCCGGAAGAAAGCGCGAAGCAAGCGGTCGAAAACGACGTCCACATCATCGGCGCGAGCTCGCTTGCCGCGGGCCATCTGACACTGGTTCCGCAGCTCCAGCAGGCGCTCAGAGACCTCGGCCGCGAGGATATCCTAGTGGTCGTAGGTGGGGTCATCCCGCCAGAGGACTACGACGCGCTCCAGGAAGCCGGGGCCGCTGCGATCTTCGGTCCTGGCACGGTGGTCGCCGACGCTGCGCTCGAGCTGCTCGATCGGCTCGACGCGCAACTCGGGGGGTCGTGAAACGCCTCAGCGCGCAAGCCTATGTCGACGGAGTGCGCAGTGGCGACCGCGCGATCCTCGCGAGAGCAATTACGTTGGTCGAAAGCGAGCGAGCGGCGCACGCCGAGCTGGCTCAGGAGGTGCTCAAAGCGCTCTTACCCGAAACTGGCGGGGCCTACCGGGTTGGGATCAGCGGCGTGCCGGGAGCCGGCAAGAGCACGTTCATCGACGCGCTTGGCACGATGCTGACCGGCCGAGGACATCGCGTGGCGGTGCTGGCCATCGATCCAACCAGCAGCATCAGTGGCGGGAGCATCCTGGGCGACAAGACTCGCATGTCGACGCTCAGCAACGACCCGAAGGCCTTTATCCGGCCGTCGCCAACGAGCGGGACACTCGGCGGGGTCGCGCGAAAGACACGTGAAACGATTTTATTGTGCGAGGCCGCGGACTTTGACGTGGTCTTCGTCGAGACCGTGGGCGTGGGTCAATCCGAAACCATCGTTGCTGGCATGGTGGATTTTTTCCTCGTCCTGCTGATCGCAGGCGCAGGAGACGAGCTTCAGGGGATCAAGCGCGGCATTCTCGAAGTTGCTGACATGCTCGCTATCAACAAGGCCGATGGCGACAATCGACAGCGCGCAATGCGCGCACAAGCGTCGTATCAGAGTGCGTTGCGTCTCATGCGCCCTGGCAGTGCGCCACCCGTCGTAACCTGTAGCGCGCTCGAGAAAACCGGCCTAAAGGAGCTCTGGCGGCTGGTCGTAGAGAGCCGTGGCGAGCTAGAGGCGTCGGGCGCGTTTCAGCGCAACCGACAGGTGCAGCAGGTGCAATGGATGTGGGACATGGTCGAGGATGGGCTTCGTCGTGCGCTTAGGACCGATCCCGACCTGTCCGCGCTGATCGCGGAGCTCGAAGGGGCGGTTGGCGAGGGACGCGCGACGCCAAGCGCGGCTGCGCTTCAGATTCTTCGCCGTTTTGCAGAACGAGCGGGGGATGTTCTCACGCGCGGCTGAGCTCGTCCGCAGAGTCAGGCTTTTTTGCGCCCGACTTACCGGCCGGCTTGGGCGAGGGGCCCAGGAGCTCCGCGAGCCATCGTAGGTCATCGGCCTGCGCGAGGGCGTGCTTGATGACCATGGTTAGCGGCGCCGAGACCAGGGCGCCGACTGGACCCAAGAGCCAGCCCCAGACGACCATGGAAAGGAGCACGACCAAGGCCGACAACCCGAGCGCTTGGCCCATGACCCGTGGCTCGATAGCGCCGATCGCCAGGTTGATGCCCCCGTATCCAGCGGCAACCACCAGAGCCTCCCCCGGCCCGAGCTGAATCAGCGCGAGCGTGATCGCTGGAACTGCCGCAATGATTTGGCCGACCGTTGGAATATAGTTGAGGAGATACGCCAGCAAGCCCCAGAGCAACGGCACGTCCACGTCCTGCCACCAGCACCAAACGAACACCATCAAGCCGGTCAGGACGCTCATGATGGTTTTGGCGACCAAGTACGTGTTCACCTCGTGAGCCGCTCCGGAGAGGCTCTCGATTTGGCTCGGCGTTGCTATCTTCGAGAGCTTTTCGCGAAGCCCGGTCGACTCGAAGAGCATGAAGGCGACGATCAACAAGACGAGCACCATCTCCGAGACGACCGAAGCGGCATACTGGGCGGTGGTCGTCGCCAGGTTCAGCAGCCAAGTTGGCTCGGAGAAGTGGTAAAGCGATTCGAGGTGGATGCCGTAGCCCGCGAGCCAAAGCTCGAGCTGCTCCATTTGGCCGGAGAGCATCGAGGCGTACTCGGGGATCCGCTGGGTAAACGTGGCGACCGCCGCGGCAAGCGGGACACCGAGCGCAGCGCCTGCAGCCATGTCCAACAAAAGGCCTGCCGAGACCCCCAGCAGCCTCGGAACGCCACGGTCGCAGAGCCACATCACGAGGGGCGCGGTCACGATGGCGATGAATGAGGCCACCAGCACGGGGACCAGTAAGGGCGCAGCAAGCTTGATGCCGGCTCCGATCACCACGATCGCAGCGGCTGCCAGAACGATGCGTCGGCCTTTGGCTATTGCCACCTGCCCAATGTAGCGCGGATCAAGAGCGCGTGCGATCGACCAGCTCGAGCTCGGTTCCGTTGACCC
>Ga0114931_10004975_pt1 | contig 16489 bp, 15 predicted proteins | sample 2SBtaG_FD_89579 | JGI IMG/M metagenome (GOLD analysis project Ga0114931, IMG submission 89579) | Deep subsurface microbial communities from Kolumbo volcano to uncover new lineages of life (NeLLi) - 2SBTROV14_V59a metaG | ecosystem: Environmental > Aquatic > Marine > Volcanic | place: Kolumbo...
ACGCTGTCGTTGTCAACTCGCAGTGGGAACGGCGTATCTACGCCACTCAATTTTCTCTCCCTGAAGAACGCTTTCACTTCGTCCCGTTTCACACAAACAACCTGGACCCTCATCACGAACCACCGGGCCTTGCTGGCCTGGCCGCCGGCAGATCAGGGCGCGACTACAAAACGTTTTTTGAAGCCATACGTGATGTTGACTATCCTTTTATTGTAGTCTCTGACAATGCAACCGTCGCCCCTTACAATTTACCCGACAATGTAAAACATTATCGAGAAATCCCACGTTCTGAATACATCAAACTCCTGCGCCAGGCAAGTTTCATGATCGTGCCGTTGAATGACCTCCATCGCTCAACCGGACAAGTCGTGATCCTTGATGGCTACGCCATCGGCCGACCGGTCGTTGCAACGCGAACAGTGGGTACTGTGGATTACGTAACAGAAGGTGAGACTGGTCTATTCTGTGAACCAAATTCCGTCGATTCATTGCGCACCCAGATTATTCGGATGATTAATGACAAAGAAGCCCGTGAACGCATGGGACAGCAAGCATTGGCGCGTGTCATTCGCGACCATACGTTTGAAGTCCACGTTAAGCAAATGCTGAAAGTCATTCTCTCCGTCGTCTCGGGTGTTGATCCGACACTAATACGAAATGCCTCGGTCTCAGATGGGTGTCCTACGTGTGACATGAAACAACCGCACAGCTTGAAACGCGCGTTACGACATTAGGATAGGGCCGCAGAGCATGGTCGGCTTTTTGCCCTTATTACAGAGGTTAGAAAATGAACAGAAAAAAGGTAATCCAAAAAATATTGGACAAAAAAAAGCTCCTACTTACTTAGAAATAGGAGCAGCATTTGGAGGTACCTTTTTTCATATCAAAGCAAGACAAAAAATTGCTGTTGACCCAAATTTCAGATTCTGAAAAAAGCGCAAAATAAAATGGGCTCTCAAGAATCCCTATAATATATTAGCAAAATATTACGAATTAAGCAGCGATAGCTATTTCGCAAACGTAGAAATTTCTTATCAACTAGACGTGGTGTTTATTGATGGGCTCCATACTTATCAAAAGTCATTAGAGGACGTTAACAATTCATTAAGCAATCTCAAGGAAAATGGTGTAATAGTCATGCATGATTGTAATCCTCCAAATGAAGCAGCAGCATATCCTGCAGATTCTTATAATAGGAATTATCACAAGAGGAGAAACCGATAATTGTTTGAATTTATTAGAACAGGATTTAAATAAAATGACTTATGACGAGCTTTCACACAATAGAAACAATCTTCTAAATCTGAAGGATGAAATTTTCTTATTTGAGTTCTTAAAAACTATTTGATTTATTACATTTTACAGGATTTCCCATAGAATCTTGAAAACCTAACAACCATTTTGCAAAGTCGACGACAGCAATAGTCTCACAGCCCGACTCAAGGTCCTTTTGAATGACTCGAATCTGCGGAAAAACTTTGGTAACAGCAACCGGCAACGTGCTTCAGAATACTTCTCCATAAGGGCCATGTGCGATAATACCGTAAAAATAGTGTCAGATCTTCTATTCTCTTCTCAGGAGTTGAATTGTGGCGAATATCGTTGAGCGCCCGATTTTTATTATCGGGACCGGGCGTTGCGGAACTACCTTGATGTTTAATCTCTTGCACGTCCATCCAGAGCTTGGTTGGCCATCACAACACATGGTGCAAAGGTTTTATGACCGCTATGATAGATGGCAAGGACGTCTTTCACGCCTGCCGATAATTAGCAGATTTGCGCAGCACAGGAAGCGCCATCGAAGCCTTCACGAACCTTATGAGCTCTGGCGTCGCTTTGATCCTGGATTCAACCATCCTTGTCGCGACCTCCGCGCGGAGGATATTACATCAACAACAAGGAACGGCATGCTATCTGTCGTTGAAGAACAACTCATCGATATGGATAAAAACCGTTTCATTACCAAGTATACAGGCTGGTCACGAATTCAATACGTTGATAATATTTTCCCTGATGCCTTATATCTGCATGTAATTCGTGACGGCAGGGCCGTTGCCGCTTCTCTTTTGACGCAATCATGGTGGCACGGTTGGCAAGGTCCGAATCAATGGCGCTGGGGAGCACTAAGCCCTGAGCATGAAACTATCTGGCAGATCTCTGAGCAATCGTTTTTCGTGCTTGCAGGTCTGCAGTGGAAGATTCTCATGGAGAACATCCGTGAGGCTGGTATGACAATCGGTAACCGCTATCGTGAGGTGCGCTATGAAGATATCATAGCGAATCCGGAGAGCGTATTCTCCAGTCTGTTGGAATGGGGTAATCTGACTTCGGATCCTTTCTTTCTGAGTCACATTCGTAAAGCAGTCTATCGCAATGAAAATGAAAAATGGAGAACTCAGATTCACCCGAGCGAAATTAAGCGTTTTGAAACACTGCTCGCACCAGCCTTGGCGATGTTTGGATATGCAGAATAGATTGTTGAATCAATGATGTCAAAACAAGATGTCAAAATTGCGATTGTGACCGGAACCCTTAGCATGGGGGGGGCTGAACTTGTCATCCTCAATCTCGGGCGCAGTCTCGGGCAATTGGGCTATGATGTAACCATCGTCACCACGTCCATGCCCGGTGACTGGTTTGAACAGATCGAAAAAAATGGGATCAGGGCTCTCCATATCGACGGTCGCTTACAGGTTCATCCCTACCGACATGCGTGGCGCGTCGGCCGCCGGTTGAAAGAAGAAAACTTCAATGTTGTCATACTTACCAAGTTTACCAACAGTGAACGCTTCTCTCAAGCCGCACTGAACATGCTTCCTGAACATGTCATTGCGATCCCTTGGATTCATAGCAATACTTGTGATACATACCGAACAGCATTGACCAATAGAAAAGCCTGGAACGTCGCTGTCGCCGTTGGCGTCCGGGTCGCAGCGAACGCCACCCAAAAAAGCAAAAACAAGCACATCCTTCATATTCCAAATGGACTTAATCACCACCGCTTGAGTTATTGCAAAGTTGCCGCACGGCTGCCGAACGCCCCTTCCGTCTCTGCTATCTGGGGCGAATGGAGCAGGTATCAAAGGGCATTTTTAATATCCCAGCAATTCTTGATCTTTGCATCCAAAAATATTTTGAAGTTGCCCTGGATCTTGTTGGTGATGGTCCGGACAAAGAGGAAGTTGTTCGACGCTTCGAAAGGCTTGGCCTGATGGATCGCATTGAGATCCATGGCTCTGTCCCCCATGATGAGATTTTTAATTCCTCTGTAAGGCGCATGTCGTGCTTATGCCCTCTTACTACGAAGCAATGCCCTGTGTGCCGATTGAAGCTCAATTCTGCGGCTGTGTCCCGATCGTAACGAAACTGCCTGGCGTAACTGATACCATCATTGATCAAGGCCAAACAGGTATTCTCGTCGATGCAGATGATATCAACGGGTTTGTCGAGGCCATCGGCGGATTAGTCAATGATCCGATACGCTGGAAAGCAATGAGCGAGGCGGGGCAAAACCGCGCTGGCAAGTTTACGGTTGAAACTATGGGTCAGCGCTTTGACGATCTTATCCAGGCATGCCTACGTGGCAAGTATGCTCTGCATCGTCCACGGCGTACTTGGCTTCCAGTCAATCCTCTATCCTTCACATGGCGCGAGGCCATTCCGCATGAAATTCATCGGCTCGGCATCGGCAATCGTATACGCACATTGTTTGGAAAAAGTTAGTCTGACTCATGGCAATCCACTGGCCGAGATATTCAAGAAAGGCAAGTAGATGATCAAGCAGATTCTAAGAAACCACACAACCAATGGGTTGTACTCATCACTCGGGCATGTCAGGCGTGAACTCCTGACTCTTTTCAAGCATCGAAAAAGCATCCGCCAATCTCGGAAACTTTCAGGTCAGAAACATCTGCGATTGCATGTTGGGTGTGGTAGCAATATAAAGAAGGGGTGGGTTAACATAGACCTTTCCCCTCAAGCTGATATTACCCTTGACCTAAGAGAACCGTTGCCACTCCTTGAATCCTCCTGTTCATTTATCTATTCCGAGCACTTTCTCGAACATCTTGACTACCTGGGCCACGCCATTTCATTTCTCAGTGAATGCTATCGTGTCTTAGAGCCTGGAGGATTGTTTAGCATAGGTGTACCGGATACCGAATGGCCTATAGCGGAATACGCAGGGCAAAGATCTGAGGGTTATTTTTAAATCGTAAAGGAACAGTGGCATCCTGAATGGTGATGCACAGAAATGGAACACATCAATTACCATTTTCGCCAAGGTGATCAGCACCGGTTTGTATATGATTTCAAAACACTCGCCCAAGCTCTAACGAGCTTAGGTTTTCAAGACGTCGAGCGTCGGGACTATGATCCAGAGTTAGACAGCTCTGATCGCAAGATAGGCACCCTGTATGTTAAGGCCCGTAAGGCAGAGGCACAGTAACAGGAATCAACTGGTGAGCGATATTTGTATTTCCATTATTGTTCCCATTTATAACGCGCAAGCGTATTTGTCACAGTGTCTGTCGAGCATTCAGACACAGACTTTCATGGATTGGGAATGTATCTGTGTGGATGATGGTTCATTAGATGATAGCCCACGCATCGTAGAAAGGTTCGCCGCGAAAGATGCGCGTTTCCGGTTGATTCGGCAGAAGAACGCTGGACCAGGAGGGGCACGTAATACAGGATTAAAACAAGCCCGAGGCGAATATTTCACATTTGTGGATGCGGATGACCTCATTCATCCTGAAATGCTGAAAAGGCTTTTGGACTTGGCACAGTTGCATAGTGCGGATCTGGTTGTCTGTGATTACTTCCGTTTTGAATCTGGCAACGATTTTCAAGTAATGGTTGAGAATCCTGAATTATTGACTGGTGAAACGGATGTGCAGCGTTCACCGCTTCTCTCTGAAATGGTAAACTGGAGAAAATTCCGTGTTCATCCCGTTGGTAAGCTCTACCGCCGTGCAGAACATGATAAGTTACGCTTTCCTAATCTTCATGGATCAGAGGATGCTTATGCCAGCTTTGATGTTTACGCACGTTCAAAATGCGCTGTATTTTCTCAAATGCGCCTTTATGGCTATCGGATAGTGGACGATGGATTGACGCGGTCGCTCAGCAAGTATCGCAACTATATAACTGGTGATGCTCAGGTTGCAGTTCATGGTGAGACTCTTTGCAGAAACCATGGCGTGAGAAGCGATATAACAGCACAGCTTGTTAAACCTTACATAATGCGAATGTTCGCTTACCTTAATGAGATGTCAATACACACACAACTAGCCAAGAAAGAAAAAAAAAGCTTGATGGAAATTGCACGAAAAGGCTTCGAGAATATCAAGAAATGTGTTGCGGGAAGATATTCGATTATACCGTTTGTGCACTGTGTACCATATACCTCTGTTCGCATAAGATCTTTATGGTTGCTCATCCTTTGGCAGTGGGTACGAACCTGTATCCTGAAGAGAAGTATTAATTTGTTTCAACCGCGATTTGGCTTAAGGAAATTTGGGTCATCGGACGCCCCGAAATTAAACGTAATGGATAAATAGGTTTTGAATGAGATGAATAGGCCTTTAGTATCAATCATTGTCCCCGTATACAAGACGCCTGTCCTCCTCTTGCGGAAGTTTCTGAGAAGCGCGCTGAACCAAACCTTTTCAGACATTCAGCTTATTGCAGTTGATGATGCCTCGCCTGATGAGTGCCCCAAGATTCTCCACGCAGTGGCAGACGAAGATGATCGAGTTTCTGTGGTGCATAGGAGTGCAAACGGGCGGGCAGGAATGGCCAGAAACGATGGTCTGGATTTGGCTGAAGGCCGTTACGTCCTTTTTGCGGACGCAGATGATGTCATGCAACCGGATATGTGCGAGAGACTGATCGTTTTAGCTCTTGAGCATGAAGCTGATATCGTGGCCTGTACCTGCTCAATCAATGATCCGGAAGGACAAATGTTGGGAAGGAGCTACCTTCCTGAACGCCACTACGATTTGAGATCAGCACGGCAAAGAGCAAGAGCCTACAGGACAATGAACTACGCGCTTTGGAACAAAATTTTCCGATATGAAGTTATCGCGCCTCTCCGATTCGAGCAGTTTGAAGCGAACATTGGTGAAGATACTCTCTTCAACGTTGCTGCTTTGTGCCGGAGCCGAAAAATGGTAACAACGTCCTATTGCGGGTATAATTACACTGTTCATAACTCTTCTGCCACGGGACGAACATCGAGGGGCATGCCCTACTTACGAACGCTTGCCCTCTCTGGAGACAGGATCAAACAAACGCTTTCTTCGGCTGACGGTAGTTCAATAGGCAGAAGATTCGCGGACCGTTTGGCTCTGAAGAGATTTACTACAGGATGCGGCTGGATAGCCGACTACCCAGACTTAAAAGAAAAGGCTTCTATGTGGGAATATTGGCGTCGTCACCTGCAAGAACACCTGCTACCACACTTAGATTCACGTAGAGCCCTTGCTACTTGGTACAAACTGGTGGCCTGCACATTGAATCCGCGAAACGCTTACCGATTTATGCATATCGCTTCGAGAATCTCTGATCCTTTATCCCTGGTTGATAGGCTTGAGGCTAGGATTGTATCCAAGCGAGACTCAAGAATTAGATCATAGAGCGGATTGCCCACTGCAGCTTTCTATTTCTTACTACAAGTGATCCTCAATAATTTGGGAATATCTTCTGGATGAATGAAAATAGCGTATCTATAATTATTCCAACCTATAACGCGGAAGGGTCTTTGCAGAAATGTTTAGACAGCGTTCTGGCTCAAGAATTGCGGGCGGCTGAAGTCATTTTGATAAATGATGGCTCAACCGACGGTACTGCAGCAATTGCGAAGAGCTATGGCGAGAGCATTACATATCTTGAACAGGAAAACGCTGGTCAGGGGGCAGCCCGGAATGCCGGTCTTAGTGTCGCGAATGGCAGTTTTGTTGCTTTCCTGGATGCGGACGATTATTGGCTTCCTGGATTCTTAGAAGTATGTCTTGCCTTTTTGAACAAACACCCGAATGTTGTTGTGGTTAACACTGGGTATATCATAAAGAAATGGGGGGGCGAATACGTGGGCCCCTCCTCTGTTGATAAATACCGCGAGAGTTTCCCGAATGGATTTGTTCTGGATAACTTTTTTGATTTCTGGGGAAAGTATGATCATGTGCGGACCGGTACTGTTGTAATTAGGCGGGAGATTATTGAAAAAGCAGGGTATCAGCGTGCTGATCTTCGTATCAGCCAAGACCTGGAATATTGGGGATATATTGCAACTTTTGGCCTTTGGGGATTTATACCAGAACCTCTTTGGGTGGGTGACTCGGCTTCAATAGCCGGGAGAAAAGGGTGGATCGCGAAATACAGAAAACGCCGAAGTATGTGTCCATCTGTCGAGCAATGGCAAAAAAGAATTATCCCCAGATTGAAAAAAGCAGATTGGGCTGGGTTCCGGGTCGTTAGGGGGCGTGTAGCAGGGACTTTTGCACTGAACAAGATATTGGGTGGTGATGATAATGCTGCAAAAGAAATCGTCATCAAATATGGAGATCAAATGCCGGCCAATTGGTCGACAAATTTGATGAAACGGGGTGTTCGATCGAGCAGTCTTGGATGGGCAGTGACTTGCAACTTTATTCGAGTCCGTGAGATGCTAAAATCATCCTTCCTCTATGCATTTCCTGCTGGTTCACAAAAAATTATCTCGCTTGCGAGAAAGCTAAAAATGAAATTGACCGAAGCGTCTCCTCCTATACCCTCTTTCACCCCTCGATGCTAACCCTTGGAACCATAACAAATAGCTGATAACAAATAACATTTATCTGATAACTGATCCCAGATAACTCCTTCCCGATACCGTTTAACGCACAACAGATCCAAGCCTCGAGTCGTCCAACACTATCGACGTGGGCAACAGAGAAAACACTTTGCGCATAACATGGGTCACCCGCTCTTTCCTCGATTATCGCATTCCAGTATATGAGGCCTTGGACAAATTGGTGTCAGAGAACCTGTGCCTGATCTTTTCAAAGGAATATGTTCCGGAACGGGTTTACGCAAAAGCGAGAAAAACTCTTGGAGAGAGAGCAATCGGTCTTTCAGGGGAATGGAAAATTGGGTCCGAGGATAGAGGAGGATTTGCTAACAGCAAGTTGTCATTCCGATTTCATCCAGCATTACTCAAAATTATTGGTCAGACGAAACCCGAAGTATTAATTGGGGACGGGTTTTTTAAGTGGAGCTTTGCGGCCTTGCTTCATCGGCTTCTGCGCCAAGTACCGCTGGTGATATGCTATGAAAGAACGTTTCATACTGAAAGAAACGCCCAATGGTATCGGACACTGTTCAGACGTGCTGTAGTAAAAGCCACGGATGCGATGTGCTGCAATGGGAAACTTAGTGAAGAATATTGTCAATGGCTTGGTATGGATCCCGGGCGGATAACATATGGGCACATGGTGGCCGACACCAAAGGGCTGGCCCGAAAAGCTTCTGACGTGCATTCTATCATGGTCCAGCGACTACGCAGCGAGTGCCAAATTAGTGGAACTTTGTTCCTCTACGTTGGCTCTCTATCCCCCAGAAAGGGCGTAGAGCAACTCCTGAAAACCTGGGCATTGTTTGAGGCGAAGCATGGTAATGGAGCGACTTTCATGCTTGTGGGAGATGGAGAACTGAGAAATGAACTAGAAGAGTTCTGTAAAGAAAGAGGGCTGAAGGGAGTTAGATTTGTAGGCACGGTGGATTATGAAAAAGTAGCCGAGTATTATGCTGCTGCAGATGTGTTCATAATGCCAACACTGGAAGATAATTGGAGCCTGGTTGTACCCGAAGCCATGGCCTGTGGTTTACCTGTTCTCTGTTCCAAGTACAATGGTTGCTGGCCTGAACTCGTTCATGATGGAATCAACGGGTGGGTTCTTGATCCATTGAAACCTGACGATATCTTGCGAGTGCTGGAATTATGTATTGATAATAGAAAAAAACTCAAAAGCATGGGAGAGCAGTCCAGAGAGATAGGCAGCCATTTTAGCCCTGAAAATGCTGCCAAGTCGATTCTAGAAGCTTGCACGATTGCATTAAACATTCAAAAAGGGCAAGCATGAGTTCAGGACAAATAAATTCAAGAAAACCGCGAATATTAAAAAGGATTTATCGGAGCCATTATGATTTGATCCTTTGGTTGCTCGCACTGGCTCTGGTCGGTCGAGTGACGCTATTTGTACGGCAACGTTCCGATCTCGCATTTCGATCGTTGGACCCTTCTGTACTTATTGATATCTATGCCGCCAGCGAGATGGTTATCGTAGGTTTTTGTGTCTTGGCCATTTTGATGAGCCCACTTACAAAGAGAGCCTTTGTTGTCATAAAGTCAAGCTCGTCTAAATATTTGCTAAGCTATTATCTGGTATGCATCATCAGCTTTAGTTGGTCGTATTTTGCCAAATATACTGTATTTAGATCGGTGGAGATGATTTCGCTAATCATTCTGATTTTCCTCTGTATGGTTAGTTATGAGGATTTTTTTACTGCCGAGAAAGCTTTTCTTATCGGATCGATAATCCTCACCCTTTTTGGAGTGCTCATGCACTTCAGATTGGGGGGGGCACAAATATCGCTCTCAAAACTGCACACAAATCAATATTCGGCCATGGCAGCCATGGCTTTTGTCTACTGCTTGGGCGAGAGATTTGAGGCGGCACGGGTGCGTAAAAGAAACCTCACAAGACTTGCTGTTTTTTTTGGTTGTCTTACTTTGCTGGGGACCAGCGCTACGAGCAATACTGCGGCTTTCGCAGGGGCCGCTATTATATTGCTTCTTGCACGCAAAAGAAAAGTGGAAATTTTCTTCTTCATTTTGGCGGGATCAACCGCTCTTTATTGGGCGGGAAGTCTTAAGGGATTTTGGACGGACATTCTGTTACCTGGAAAGACGGAACATGAAATTTTGACACTCAGCGGTCGAACTTATCTCTGGACCAACTATGTGCGGCTGATTGCCGAAAGGCCATTATTGGGTTATGGCTTTGCGGTGGTAAGTCGCATGGGCTCATTTTGGGGAACAGTCAGTACGACGAATACTCATAATGGATACATAGAAGTCCTCCTTAGCACAGGTATTCTGGGAGGATCTTTTTTTCTAATTTGGATGACTTGGCTTTTCAAGGAACTGGTGCAGGCCTGCAGGATGAAAAGAATTGGCGCTGTAGGTATGATAGGCGCGATTATCGTCGGTTTGGTGAATAACATGGGAAGGACGATGGTGGGTGGGGCATTCGATGCGCCCAGCGCCATGTTTCTCGTTGCGCTAGCCTTTTTTACGGTTCATGTTCGGGTCAATAGAAAAGCATTAGCTTTGAGCTGGAAGCAGACAATTGCAGCCCAAAAATCGCAAGAGGTTGCTTCTTTTCGAAAAACAAATCCTATATCCTATGGTGCACCCAGAAAGCTCTGATGCAAAAATGAAAATCCTCCTTGCGCATAACCGATATGCCATCCCAGGAAGGGGCAGCGGTGAGGAGGTCTCAATCGATGCTATTGCAAGCCTTTTAGAAGAGAGAGGGCACACCATAGTCACGTATATCCGGTCGAGTCTCGAAGTCAGAAAAATGAGATTCGGTAGGCTCGGGCCCTTTTTTAGCGGCATTTACAGCTTTGGTGCTAAGAAGAAAATGGAGCAGATCTTAAGGACAGAAAAACCTGACCTGGTATTGGTACAAAACCTTTTCCCTCTGATCTCTCCCTCGGTCCTGATTGCGTGCCGGACGTCAAATGTGCCCGTTGTGATGCGATGTCCCAACTACCGTCTCATATGTCCAAACGGCCTTTTCATGACAAAAGGGAGAATATGTGAACGTTGCGCAGGCGGCAAAGAATACTGGTGTGTTCTGAAAAACTGTGAGGGGAATATTTTCAAGAGCATCGGTTATGCCTTGCGCGGGTTTGCGGCAAGCCATTTTTCTCTCTTTGAAGACAATGTGGATGTCTTTTTAGTATTGACTGAGTTTGCCGGGAAAAAACTCATCCAGAATGGGTTTTCTCCAGAGAAGATCCAAGTGCTATCAGGTCTTCTGAACCAACAGAAAACTGCAAACAACACCAATGAAAATCCCGGCAAGTATGTGGGTTTTGTTGGACGGCTCAGTCCTGAAAAGGGTGTGGACATGGTAATAAAGGCAGCGAAAAGACTGCCGGGCGTTCCCTTTAAACTGGCAGGAAGCGCTCAGGGTTACTTCAGCGATATCCGGAACCTGCCCGAAAATGTCACGCTTGCTGGGCAATTGAATTCAGAGGATCTATGGGAATTCTACCGCAACGCCAGGCTTCTTGTTGCTCCCAGCAGGTGGTATGAGGGGTTGCCAATGGCGATTATTGAGGGAATGTCTGCTTCTAAGCCTGTCATTGCATCTGATTTGGGAGGGCTCGGTGAAGTGGTTGAAGATGGCACAACAGGCCTTTTATTTCAACATGATGACGTTGAAGATTTTGCCGACAAAATATTTTTTCTTTGGAGCAATCCGGATTTGTGTCGTCGATTCGGCAGAGCCGGCCGGGAAAAGACAAAGAGAGAATACTGCCCGGATGCATTCTATGGGAGATTGACGCAGGCCTTCGAACTTGCATCAAAGATGAGAAGAAATCGTCATTGGAGCTAGATGCTTTTTAATTCCCTAGAATTTTTCATTTTTTTCCTTGCGACGTTGCTCGTCTACTATGTGGTTCCGCACCGATTTAGATGGACCGTCTTGCTTTTGTCCAGTTATGTCTTTTTTGCCTCTTGGCAAGCAAACTATCTAATCATCCTCATTCTAGTTACCCTTGTCAGCTACTTGACCGCTATTGGAATTGGATCTGGCAAAAGCAGGGGGCAAAGGACCGTTCTCCTGGCCTTGTCTGTTTCTGCAAATCTCGGGGCGCTGATATTTTTTAAGTATTTCAATTTTTTTAATGAAACCTTCCGTTCACTGTTTACATGGATTGGGGTAGCGAACCCTGTTCCGCACCTTGAGATTATCTTGCCGGTGGGGATATCCTTCTTTACTCTGCAGGCAGTGTCGTATTCTATGGATGTGTTTAGGGGAGAGATTTCGCCCGAGAGGCACATTGGAAATTTTGCGGTTTATCTTGCTTTTTTCCCCAAGCTGATTGCCGGTCCCATTGAAAGAGCGGGCAATATATTGCCCCAGTTTTACAAAAAGCGATCCTTCGACCCTGAGAAGTTTTTTTCCGGCATGCAGCTTATGGGTTGGGGCTTCTTCAAAAAAGTTGTCATCGCTGATCGCCTGGGTATCTATGTGGACATGGTCTTCAAACATCCTCAGGATTACCATGGAAAGACCTTGATCCTGGCCATCTATTTCTTCGCTGTCCAGATCTACTGTGATTTTTCGGGATACACGGACATCGCCCGTGGATGCGCTCGTATGATGGGTCTTGAGCTCATGGAAAACTTCCGCTTTCCCTACTTTGCGCGATCCATACGTGAGTTTTGGAGGCGGTGGCACATCAGTCTTACAACCTGGTTTAGGGACTATCTTTATATTCCTCTTGGAGGGAATCGGGTGAAGAGCGTTAGATGGCGGGTGAATGTCCTTTTGGTCTTCCTAGTGAGCGGCTTCTGGCATGGTGCCAACTGGACCTTCATTCTCTGGGGAGCGTTGCATGGCTTCTATTATCTCGCTGGCAGAGCAACATCTCACATAAGGACAAAGGCAAGAGAAGCTGTGGGACTTGGCGGTAGTGTTCTAGCGACGTGGCAAGTGCTCTTCACTTTCACTTTGGTTGCCTTTGCCTGGGTGTTATTTCGCGCAAACAACTTGCAGGACGCCTGGTATATTTTCGGTCACCTGTTTATGAATCTATCGGCTCCAATGCGTTGGGGCCCCTCCCAATTTACGACCGCGTTGACACTATTATTAACCAGTCTATTCGTGATTTTCGAGATTATAAGTTACCTGATTTCTGCTGACTATTTACCTGGACCGAAGGCCATTCCCCTGGCTGTCAAATATCCCGTGTTCTCTCTGGGTCTGATTGCCATTTTTCTCTTTGGGGTCAGTGGCCATGAGTTTATCTATTTTCATTTTTAGATCATAAATAGTCGAGCTTGGCGCAAAGATGGAAACAGAAAGGATATCTTAGACAGGATCCACATAATTTCCAGGATCATTTGCCGTCCGCTTCGCGGGAAAAAACTATTGGCCGCAGACTCACGCAGACGAGCGCAGACCCAGCTTCGTATAAGCTACGCCGTGACAAGCAACCACAAAAGCCTTTTGTCCGGGCGACACGCCCGGACAAAAACCGTCATCGCTTCGCGAGAAAGACTTTTTCCTTGCCCGAAAGGCAATGCCTGTTGATCGGCGGCCAGGCCTGCCCCGTAGGTCCGGAAGATCGTACAGGGTCGGCCGCAGATCAAGGTCTCGCCGGGGCGTAGCGTCTTGCGAAGGCCGGTCTGAAAGGCCTGCGTAAGTCTGCGGCTTAGACTGCTGAAGAGCTCTTTCTCCTCAATTTAGATTCCAAAACCATAAGGTGAGATGAACCGTAAACTTCGAAAAGTTCTGTTAGCGCTTTTCCTCATTATCCTCTCATTTATTGCCATCGACAATACGGTGTACAGGGTGCTGAAGCAGGGAATTGTCCAATATTACGGCTTGGAGAAGGATGCACAAATACTCTGCATAGGCCATTCCCAGACAGTCCTGGGTATTGACGCCCAAAAACTCGAGAGGAAAATAGGGGTGCGGGTCGCCAAATATGCTGTGGCCGGGGCAAATACCGTTGATCGATTCTGGATGATCAAACACTATCTCAGCTTGAATCCTGATGTGAAAATGGTCATTTATGGCGTTGACGCGCGGCTCTTTGATTCACAGGGCCTAAGTTCCGCATCGTACACGCTTTTCCTACCTTTTGTAGACAATCCCTTAATGTCCAGCTACCTGAGGCAGTATGCCTCATGGCAGGAATACTATTCGAGCAAGATCTTTAAGTCAGCCCGATTTCGTGACCAAACCCTGAATATTGCTCTGAGAGGTTTGTTCCATCGAGCTGAAAACCGAAAGAATGGCCGATTGAAAGTGGAAGACTTTCACAATTATTTGCAACAGCAAAGAAAAAGAAAGATCCGAATTAACGATGAGGACTTGAAATGTTTTCGGGAAACACTTCAGTTCCTTTCTTCACGGGGCATAAGGGTAATATTGATAGATGTCCCGGTAGTCGATTTGATGAACGAGATAGACCAAACGAATCAGAGGAAGGCGATTGATATCTTTGCCACGGCTGCAGAAACAGACCCTAATGTATGTTTTCTCGACTATGGAAAAGACTATGAACATAACTATGCACTCTTTTTTGATCTGCGCCATTTGAATGAAGAGGGTAAGCAGGCTATTACAAAAAGACTTGTGGCTGATTTGAGGAAAATAGTGAGAAAAGGTCAAGATTCTCTCCCACAATGGGTGGGACCCCAGCAAGTGCGGCAAACAGTGGGAAGGACATCGTGATGACTTTTCCTTGCCAGAGGCTGTCGACCATTGGGGCCGGGAAAACAGGGAATGAACCTTGTGAGACTATTGCCGGGTATCGTATTTCAACCCGCAATGCAGAAACCAGTATTGAGTTGGTACAGCAGTGGTTGAATTCAACAAAGAAAGGCCACTTTTTCGTTTGCGCCAACCCCCATTCTCTCGAGATCGCACGGTCAGACCCAAAGTTTAAAAGGGCTATTTGTGAAGCGGACCTGGTTACACCAGACGGAATAGGCGTCATTATTGCTTCCAGGATACAGGGCGGATGCATTCGGAGCCGTGTGACCGGCGCCGATATCTTTTGGGGCTTGAGCAAAAAGCTTAACCAACTGTCAGAATACAGGTATTTTTTCCTGGGTTCTACTGAGAAGACCCTGAACCTTATCCGAGACAAGATGAGGATCGAGTTTCCGAACATCGAAGTGGCGGGAACTTTTTCACCCCCCTTTAAACGCGAATTTACACGGGCGGAAAACAGAGAAATGGTAGCCGCCGTGAACAAGGCACAACCTCATGTACTGTGGGTAGGTATGACTGCTCCAAAACAGGAAAAATGGATTTATCAGCACAAGGACCAACTTGACGTACCATTTATCGGGGCGGTGGGTGCGGTGTTTGACTTTTTTGCAGGCACAAAGAAACGCTCAGGACAATGGTTCCAGGATCATGGTTATGAGTGGTTTCCACGGTTGTTCAGGGAGTTTCACAGGGTGTGGTATCGCAATTTCATATCCTTTCCAAAATTCATTTTGAGGAACGTCATTATTCGCCTTTCTGGCAATGCCCATTAGCTTTCTGATATCACTGCTCGCTTCGCTAGAGTCGCGAAGAACGCAGAGATCTATTTTTTCCCCTTTGCCGTTGAGAGGACGGCAAACGATAACTAATAACAGTCAGATAACTGACGATAAGCTGGCAACTGATCCCCGATCTTAACATGTTGTTTTCCAACGAAGAAAAAATTATTTGTTTATTATCCCGGCTGGAGCCGTCCGAGGAGGATATAGAACGAACAAGATCGATTGCAGCTTCAAGTGAACCAGCCATCGACCATGAAAGAGTTATGCGGACTGCTTCTCTAAATGGTGTTGCTCCATTACTGTACAATAATTTGAAGGATAGGGGGATTTTTCCAGAAGAGGTTCTATCAAGGCTTCGCACTGCATACCTCCATTCTGTGGCCGGAAATCTGCGAAAAGGAAAGGAACTGGCTGGCCTTTTAGCTTTGCTCAAAAAGAGTGGGATAGAAGCCATCCCTGTTAAGGGAGTAGTTGCTTCCGAGCTGATATTTGAAAACCCGGGATTTTATTACGGCTCGGATATAGATATCCTGGTGAGACCGGCTGATGTCCAGTCTACTAAGCGTATTCTTATAGATTCTGGTTATATATACAATGAAGAAAACGAACAGGATATGCTTTCATCACATTACCACCTTGTTTTTCAAAATGAGCGTCATTTGGTGGAGGTTCACTGGAACCTAGTAAAGAGATATTTCAAGATTCCAGCAGAATTTTGGTGGGAAGACGTTTATGAAGAGCAGTATGACGGCCGAAAGGTCTGGTGTTTGGCCCCTGAGAAATATTTGATATGTGCTATTTTCAGATTGTTTAGTCACATGTACCGTCCTCTGAAATTCTTCGTCCTGGTCTCAGAGATCTGCAACAAATATTACGATAGAATTGACTGGTTGCGATTTACACAATTCATAAAAAAACATGGAATGGAGAAAGTGGCTATTTTCACCCTTAGGCTTTCAAATGAATTGCTCGGCACCAAAGTTCCAAATGGCATAAAAGATAGAAATGTTATCGGTTATGCCTTGTTCAGGAGGTCGGCCATAAACAGCTTGTTCAAAGATGCCAAAAGGCCCTTTGCAAGCAAATTGCTCTACATTTTCTTGCTTGGCTCTTCGTACCGGATATTGCGGCATTTCTTGA
>Ga0114931_10004976_pt1 | contig 16488 bp, 17 predicted proteins | sample 2SBtaG_FD_89579 | JGI IMG/M metagenome (GOLD analysis project Ga0114931, IMG submission 89579) | Deep subsurface microbial communities from Kolumbo volcano to uncover new lineages of life (NeLLi) - 2SBTROV14_V59a metaG | ecosystem: Environmental > Aquatic > Marine > Volcanic | place: Kolumbo...
CACTAGGATACGTCAGATATTCAGTAAGTTTTTTGTGTTCGGATGCAGCATAAAAACAAATTAATCAAAAATTCCGTACGTGAATAGCGCAATTTCAATATGGACAAATTATTGATGCAATTTGTTCCGATTATTCAGGTCCTTTCGTTCCTAACTTTCAGGAATCCCGACAGCAAGTGAGACATTACTATCAGGCCCTTACACACGTTATGCGTATAATGTATATTATGTTAAATAAGAGATATTGAGAAAAAGGCACCCGGGTTCCCAGGTGCCCTTTCGTGACTTTACGTCTGATCGTCTGTCGCAGCGTCAGGTGCCGATCGCTTCACGCTTTCGATACCATTGTCACGTCCCGATTCGGACTTGTAGTTCTGACTCGTACCAATCACCTGCCCGTTGGTCGACTTCAGATTGAATCGAAACTGACCACCGCTGGTAGTGGTTTTCTCGAAGCAGTTATCATCCATACAATTCTTCTGTACAGAAGCGATTCCATTCGTGCATGAATCTTTCGCCTTGTAGCCTTCGCTCGAAAGAATGGTCTCTCCATTTCCTGCTTTCAAACGAAATCGGAATTCGCCCGCTTTGTCTTTGTAACACTCGAATTTTCCAGCCATTGTCTGTCCCTTTATCGGTTTTCTGTGATTTAAGGAGTAAATTAGACAACGCGTCGGGCCCAAATACAATGGTGGCAGTGAACGTTTACCGCTTGCTAAAAATGACCGAAAATCACGCCGAGTGGTAAATGCCGCCGAGCGGCGTTGACACTGGCGGATCGCTTATCACGAGAGTCTCTGCGAGCCTGCTATAGTCCGTCCAGCGTGATAACACCGGCTGCAGCCCGATATCCAGGTCACGGATGGCGGCACGATGATCGATGGCCACCACAAGCACAGCACAAGCCATAATTGCTCGCCAAACAATGACAAAAAGCTGCTTTTGCCACCTTTTTTTGGTCTGGCTGCGAAGAAAATCGCAATGAAAATACAAATGCGAACGTTCGTCTTCCACAATATCCAGCAGCTGATCGTGCAAGCGCGACGGCGGCAGGTGAACGGCCAGCAAATGGTAGTAGCACAGCCCCACCACTTCGGCGGCCAGCAGCACGACAACCTTCAACCGTAAACCGATCAGTCGTCGGGCGAACACGAACAAACGGGCCGTCCAGTTGTCTCGAATCAATGATCCGCCCAATAAGCGAACGCACATGGCAAGAATATTGGCATGTCGATGTTCTTCCTCGACAAACAATGCCATTGCAGCGGCATAGAATTCGTCGATCCCTGGTAGTTTGTTGTGTAGCGCCTGGCGAATGATGGTTCCGCCGCCGGATTCGCCCAGCTGAAAAATTGCCAGCGACCGGGCCAGCGAGGCCGGCAGTTCCGAGTAATCACGGTCTTGCTCAAGTGCAGGTAAAGCTCGATTACTTCGCGTGGCGAAAAACTTTGCCCAGACATCCCAGGTACTTCTTTCGGTGGCCATTGCCTTCCCCTGTCATTGCCGTCATACACGTTGTAAACGCGCGATCTGGCGTTTCAGGGGAGGAATTGTGGCCAGCTTGTGGCGTGTGACCGCTTTAATGGTGTGTTAAACGTGAAGCTGGTACTCACGGATTCCAACGGTATTGAAATTCGAACGGATTCGCCCTAGCTGGATGCTTTGCTAACCTCGTCAGACAAGTCGTCATTGCCGCTAGCTTCAGCGTCCGGGTCTTCCTTGTCGGGAACGAATGAGTAATCGAGGACTCCGGTCGCGATCATGTCCGTCGAAGCCTGTGCGACTGAGAGCTCGGTTTCTACCTCCCGAATCTTGGCTTCCGCGTGTACGCTTTCGGTGGCGCGGTCTGTAAGCTCGGTACGTAATTCGCGTGTTTTAAGAACCGATTCCTTGAGATCCGATGAAACTTTGTTCAGTTTTGACTGCTGCTCGGAGATGACATTGTCTCGTCGCTCCAGCCCGATGGTCGTTTCCTTTAACTGATCTTCGAGCTTTTCGATATCGCTCCTGGAATCGCTACTCTCCGATCGTGCAATACGCAGCTCCGCTTCCAGTTCACGAATTCGGTCATCACGCGGATCGCGTCTTTTTGCCCTTTGTCGCGCGCGCAGGCTGCCGCTTATCGCGGCCAGGATCCAGCCCAGCAGGAATGCCCCGGTGGCAATGAAAATAAGTTCATTTGGGAGTTCTACAAACATCGCATTATGATTAATTGATTTTGTTGTTCATGAAAGGACCGGGTTCTCAATCCTGATAACGGTAAACCGTAACTGAATGACCATAAATGCTTGCAGTCAAAAAGGCAATGTTATATTAAAAACTTTATAAACAATAGGTTATACCATTTATCTAATGTTAGTTATCAATATCGTCTGAGTGATGACTCCAATACTGCCCCACACGCAGTTTCAATAAGCTTTGGCCAAATCCGGAAAATCCGTGAACAAGCCGTCAATACAAAGCTCATCGATTGTGAAGTGTAAGAGTGCCCCAAACGACTCGAAGCCAGGTGGCAGATCATCACTTCGAAACGTAAAAGGATGCACCGCCAGCCCCTCTGCGTGCGCACTGGCCACGAGGCCAGAGGCAGCAATGCCACCATCCGCCCGCTGTCGATAAAGGCGATTAACCCAGGGCCCAATGCCATCTACTGTTCTCGCAAGGGTTTTGAGCCCCTGCTCACTACACAGGTAATCGTAGTCAGTATCCGCCTCGCCCCAGTCGTTTTCACCAATCAGCTGAATCAGTTTCAGTTCGCAATGGCAGGTTTCCCGTAAGCGGAGCAGTTCCTGATCGTCGAAACATTGCACGTAGATCGGATCATTATGCGACGCGTAGCCAAAATCCCGCAGCACCTCAAGAAACAATGGCGTAATGTCCACGCCGTCGTCTCGGTGCCACTTGGGGCGCTTGATTTCAGGGTATATGCCAACTGCCCGTCCTTCCTGCGATTGCAGCTCTGCGATAAAAGCGAGTTCTTCGCTGAAGGTATGCACGCGATACGTCGTCGCGTCACCCGGCTTTGACCGTCCCGGGTATACGGGAGAACCATCGGCGTTGACGCGATGGTGAACGGACAGTTGTCTTATCTCGCTGAGAGAAAAATCGCGGACATAAAAGCGTCCGTCCGAGCGTTCTCGACCGGGATAAAGGTCCGCCACGTCGGTCACACGGTCCAGATGAATATCGTGCAGTACGACAAGCTCATCATCACGCGTTGCGACCACATCCTGCTCCAGGTAGTCCGCCCCCATCTCATAGGCGAGGGCTTTTGCAGCGAAGGTGTGTTCCGGGAGGTATCCGGATGCGCCGCGGTGCGCGATGATGATTGGCCTAATCGGTGGGCCCGTCCGCATCGAATCCTGGGAAATCCAGGACTTCCCACCGGGCGGTGTCTTCGCCGCGAGCCTGGCGACGCAACGCGTCTGCCATCTCACGATCATTCCACTGGATGTGTTCCTGGCAGCGCTCCACCAACTCCGGTGGAGTCTCGGCGGAGACTCCGAAAGGCCGGATCGCGATCATGCCCTTATTATTCGCTTCGGCGACGTCCATGATGAACTTGACGATATCGGGACGTTGTTCATAAGTACTGGACAGTACAAACAGGGCCTCGGCGGCTCTGATTTGTTCAATTAGCTCGTCCTTGATCGCCTGCAGACCACCGGATTCCGGAATATTTTCCGGCCTGCTGACGTTAATGTAGTAAAAGCCGTCAACGCTTTCGAGGAACTCGAATACGCGCAAGTAATCATCGCTTTCTTCGAACGCATGTGCGGCAAAGACAGTAATCGGTTTGTTTTCAGACACCGCAAGCTCCTCTATCCCTAGTACGATCAAGCTACGCTGCTAGTTTAACGAATAAAACGCTGCGACGCGCGCATGGCACTGCAACGGCTGTTTCGGTATCTTATGCAGCGCATGCGCCTCCTCCAATACAACATTCGATACGCCGTCGGCGGTGGTGCCAGTATGCACATGCCCCTGCCCGGCGCGGGCTACGTACTGGGCAATCAATCCGTACTTCCGGACATTACCAGGTTCATCAAGTCAGTTGATCCGGACATTGTCGGGCTTATAGAAGTGGATACCGGCTCAATACGGAGCCGTAGAGTCAACCAGGCTGAAAAACTCGCGGCGGACCTGGGGATGAATACCTCCTATGAGACGAAGTACGGTGAAAAGTCCATCAATAAGATTCTCCCGATCGTTCGCAAACAGGGCAACGCCTTCATGGCGGCAAATCGTGTTCATGGCGAAAAATTCCACTATTTCGATACGGGAATCAAACGCCTGATTATCGAACTGGAGCTAAAGGATTATACGATTTTTCTGGTGCACCTGTCGCTGAAGTATCGGCATCGCCACCTGCAATTGCGACACCTTTACGATCTTATCCAGACGAAAAAGAAGCCGGTGGTCGTTAGCGGAGATTTCAATACTTTCTGGGGTGAAAACGAAATCTATCTTTTCATGAAAGCGGCTGGATTGACGTCGGCAAACATGGATGGCGTGCCTACCTACCCAAGTCGGTCGCCGCGTAAAGAACTTGATTTCGTGCTGTATCAGGACGGTATTGATGTAACAGGATTCGAAGTGGCGGACGTACGTTTGTCCGACCACCTGCCAATAATTTGTGATTTCGAACCACGATAAAATAGTGATGACAATCTAATGACAATTCAACACTGGAAAACTGAAACTGATGACAGCGGCATCGTGTGGCTGTGCCTCGACACGGCGGATTCGAAGGCGAATGTTCTTTCGTCCAAGGTTCTGTATGAGCTGAATGAAATACTGGGCCCGTTCGCCAAGTCTCCGCCAGCCGGTCTCGTCCTGTGGTCGGGAAAAAACCGTAGCTTTGTTATGGGGGCTGACATCAAGGAATTCACCAAGATTAAGTCAGTAGAGCAAGCACATGAAGTCGTGCGCCTCGGTCAGCAATTAATGGACAAGGTCGAAGACCTGGCTTGTCCAACGGTCGCGGTCATCAACGGCTTTTGTCTTGGCGGCGGACTTGAGATTGCCATGGCCTGTGATTATCGCATCGTATTCGCGGGCGATAAGAAAATCCTCGGCCTGCCCGAAGTAAAACTCGGGCTGCATCCCGGTTTTGGCGGCACGGTAAGGGCTGTGCAAATCGTCGGCGTACGGGCGGCGATGCAATTGATGCTGACGGGCAACCCGATCGCGCCGCGCAAGGCGAAATCGATCGGCCTTGTGGACAAGACCACAAGCGAAGAGCAATGGCGCGCGGATGCGGTTGCGATACTCAAAGCAGCGCCGGCCAAACGACGGGCACCATTTCCTGATCGCTTGATGAACCTCGGTTTTGCCCGTCCGCTGATGCGTAACATGCTACTGAAGCAAGTAAGGAGAAAAGCACGCAAAGACCACTACCCCGCTCCGTTCGCAATAATCGATCTCTGGGCATCGGATGGCGCGTCGGTAACGACAGGCTATGAAGCGGAAGCAGCAAGTTTCGCGGAACTGATGTGCTCCAGTACTTCACGGAATCTGGTCCGCGTTTTCTTTCTTCAGAATCGATTGAAAAGCCAGGGAGGCAAGACTGACGCAAAAATTAATCATGTTCACGTAGTCGGTGCAGGAGTTATGGGGGGTGACATCGCCGCCTGGTGCGCCCTGCGCGGCCTCACGGTTACGCTTCAGGATCGTGAACAGAAATACATCGATCCGGCGATAACGCGCGCGGCGAAGTTATTTTCAAAACGCGTTCGGGACGATGAGGAACGCGCCGCTACCGCTCTGCGTTTGCGGTCCGATGTTGATGGCGTTGGTGTGGCCGACGCGGATCTGATTATTGAGGCGATCTACGAAAATCGGGAGGCGAAACAGGAGCTTTATGAGGCTTTACAGGCGAAGATGAAACCCGGCGCATTGCTTGCAACCAATACGTCGAGCATCCGCCTGGAAGATCTCCGCACTGTGCTGCGCGAACCACAGCGGTTTATCGGCCTGCACTTTTTTAATCCCGTTGCCATGTTGCCGCTGGTTGAGGTCATACGTTGCGCCGATACTGATCAGGACGCGCTTGACATAGGCTTCGCCTTTACCAAAGGCATTGGGAAACTACCTTTGGAATGTGCAAGCTCGCCAGGGTTTGTAGTGAACCGCATTCTCGCGCCCTACATGGGGGAGGCAATGATCCTCGCGGAAGAAGGCGTGGCGCTCGAACAAATCGATAAGGCGGCTGAGAATTTCGGTATGCCGATGGGTCCCGTCGAGCTGGCCGACAGCGTCGGTCTTGATGTCGCCTTGCACGTCGCCAAGGTTCTTGGCGCATCTTCGAATCGACCCATTCCCGCAGCACTACAGGAAATGGTGGACAAGGGCTCGCTTGGCAGGAAGTCGGGTCAGGGCTATTACCGTTGGCAGGATGGGAAAGCTGTCAAGCCGGCGAGCGATAGCAAGGATATATCCGGTGACATTGAAGATCGTCTGATACTTTCCATGGTCAATGAAGCCGTAGCTTGCTTGCATGACGAGGTTGTCACCGATCCCGATCTTCTGGACGCAGGAGTGATATTCGGTACTGGATTCGCCCCGTTTCGGGGCGGACCGTTGCAGTATGCCAGGGAGCGTGGAACGACAGCAGTTGTGATGCGCCTGAATGAACTCGCAAAAGCATACGGTGACCGATTCGAGCCGCACAGTGGGTGGTCGAGCCTGTGACAGGCGTCACAGTCGGCCCCGAAGGCAGAAACAAACTGTGCGCCGCTTCACGCTGCGTGAATTGAGCGGTTCCCGAAGTCATTGAATTTACGGTAGAATACCCGCTGACGGGGTCTTTGCACCCCAGGAGCGACAATCGAGTGAAAACAGGATGAATAATGGCAGATGAGCAGGTAAGCACAGAGCTGCTCAGAGGATTCTCTCCGCTAGACGGCTTGAAACGGGACAACCTCGCGGCGCTTGCTCGCAAGGTGCAAATCCGTGAGATGTCGCCCGGCCAATTGCTGTTCAAGGAAGGCGATACCGAGAAGCGCACATTGTACGTTTTGTCGGGCATTCTCGAACTCGTCGATCAGGCGAAAGTAGTGGGGACGGTTGAAGGCGGCAGCGAGCTGGCGCGAAATCCCGTCGCCCCGGTTTACCCTCGTCGTGTTACCGGACGCGCCAGGGACCGCGTGCAGTTCATCTCTATCGACAGCGACCTTCTCGACGTCATGTTGACGTGGGATCAGACCGGTACCTACGAAGTATCTGAATTGGCCGGCAAGTCAGACCAGAGTGGTGAGGACTGGATGACGATGTTGCTGCAGACCAAGGCATTTCACAAGATTCCGCCGGCGAATATCCAGGCGATCTTCATGCGGATGCAGCAGATCAATTACCGGACCGGCGACGTCATCCTCAAGCAAGGTGCTGAGGGAGACTATTTCTATGTCCTGATTCGTGGCTCCGCGCTGGTTACGCGGGAAACACCTTTGAGCAAGGAAGGTATCAAACTCGCTGAACTGAACGTCGGAGACACGTTTGGCGAAGAAGCCTTGATCTCGGATGCGAAACGCAATGCTACGGTTACCATGCAAAGCGATGGTGCCGTAATGCGGCTAGGCAAGGATGACTTCAAGAAGCTACTCAACGAGCCTATGCTCGACTGGGTTACGGTGCCCGAGGCCGAGGAAATTATTCGCAGCGGCGGACAGTGGCTTGATGTCAGGCTGCCCAGTGAATTTGAAAACCAGCATTTGGACGGCGCGCTGAATATCCCTCTGTATTTCATTCGCCTGAAAATAAGTACGCTGGATCACAGCAAGAAATACGTCGTCTGCTGCGATACCGGACGACGCAGCTCCGCTGGCGCGTACATCCTGAGTGAGCGCGGTTATCACGCCTATGTGTTGCGGGGTGGTATTAGCCGCGATCAACCCTGAATTAAGGTCACTGTCACCCTAATTCTTTTGCTTACATAGTGTGTGTGGGCTTATCGCCACCGAGTGCGCCGGCGAGATAGTTTTCGATCTTCTTTTGTGTGTTGCCCTGGTCCTGATCTGAGAATTGCACACCAATTCCGGCCGTGCGTTTTCCCTGCGCGCCCTTCGGCGTCATCCAGATTACCGTTCCGGCCACCGGAATTTTCTCTTCTTCACCCATCAGGTTTAGCAGCATAAAGACTTCGTCGCCAAGGCGGTATGAGCTGTTGGTGGGAATAAAGAGTCCACCATTGATCACGTAGGGCATGTACGCAAGGTACAAAGCACTCTTGTCTTTGATGGTCAGTGTCAGCAGTCCGGGTTTGCTCATTTCGCACTTTCTCTAGTTACGGTGGGCCAGCATTAGCTCCATACCGTCTGTTGGAGGCGTAAGACCGCAATCCTTCAGTCCATTCGCCCAATCGATCAACAGGCCTTCAAAGGTCAGTTGAACGTTGTATGATCCACCGGGTTGTCCCCGCAATCGATTGATTATGTCTAAATAGCAGAACAAATTTCGCCTGTCCATGCGCCGCAGCACAGAATCGTCAATTACAAGGCCTTCTGCCATTTCGTGACCCACCGAGATCGCCAGAACCGCCAGTTTTACTTGCTGTGCAAGCCAGTTCAGAACAAATCCAGGTTCAAGCTTCGCCCAGCGTGCAGCGACTTCGACAGCTGAACCCCCACCTTTGCCGAGCACCATCAGGTCCCGTCCCATGGAGATACTGGTTTCAAGGTCGTCAAGGGCCGCAACAGCGGCCAGGGGCGCACCACCGGATACCCGCAAAGCGTCGATCCAGGCGGCACCCGGCTGCAACCGGTCCAGCCATTGTAAGGCCACTGATTCTGCCGGAACCGCAATGTCGATGCGCTGACAGCGACTAAAAAGGGTGGCCGGGAGTTTCCCCAGCCGGTCCGCAACCAGGACGAGCAAACTGTCGCCCGGAGGTTCCTCCAAAGTTTTCAGCAAGCTGTTGGCGGCATTCACCGTCATATCGTTTGCGGGTTCGATGACCGCAACCTTACCCAGTCCTTCATAACTGGTCAGGCCTAGCTTGCTTACCAAGGTCCGCACCTGATCGATGCCAATCGTCTTTTTGTCCTCCGGCGTCGATATCCAATGCATATCGGCATGTTGCAGCGCTTCATAGGGATTGACGGGCAGAATCGCGCGAGGATTTGGCCGGAGTTTTTGCCTGGCAATCCAGGCCGCCGCGGCCCGTTTGCCGACACCAACGGGACCCGTCAGCAATACGGCATGTGGCAGCCGCCCCTGCTCGCTCCGGTCCAACCAGGACTTCGCGAATTCTTGATGCCAGGTTATTTCCATAAAAACAATAACTTATTGATTATTCTTAATGTGAAGTATCTTCAATCAGTTGCTGTGCCAGCAAACCGACATCGGCTTGCACTTCCTTGAGACTCCGAGTCGTGTCGATGACCACAAAACGGTCGGGCTCACGCGCCGCAAGATTCAAATAGCACTCCCGCACGCGTTCGAAGAAATCATGCTTCTCCATCTCGATTCGATCGGGAATTCCGCGATTATTCGCACGGGCCATCCCAACCTCGACGGGTGCATCAAAGAGAATGGTCACATCGGGGTTCACATCTCCGTGGACCCAGTCCGCCAGAGTATCGATTGTCTCCATCGGCAGGCCTCGGCCACCACCCTGGTAGGCTCGACTTGAATCACTGAAGCGATCGCAAATCACCCACTTTCCCGCCTGCAGTGCTGGCAAAATAACGTTGTTTACGTTGAGCGAGCGCGCCGCGAACATCATCAGTAATTCGGCGATCTCCGGAATAGGCTCATCACCGTGGTCCTTCAGGAGGCACCGAATCTCCTCAGCAACCGGGGTGCCTCCGGGTTCACGTGTTGTCAAAACCTCGAAGCCGGCCTTCTCTATTTGTGCAACCAGGACCTCTATGTTACTGGACTTGCCGACACCCTCAATCCCTTCTACCGTAATAAACCGTCCGTAATTCACATCAGCCACCTGTGCGTCGTTTTTTTCGAAGCCGCGCGAGGTATTCGGCAACAGCGGCGTCGTGCTCAGCCTTGGTCGTTGAGAATTTGTGGCTGCCATCGGCCAGGCCGGTCGCTACAAAATACAATTCAGTTCCATCCTCCGGATTCAATGCCGCGTGTATTGCCGCTCTGCCGGGCATCGCGATCGGTGTCGGTGGCAAACCACGGCGTCTGTAGGTGTTGTAGGGCGTATCCGTTTGCAGGTCTTTGCGCGTCAGATTACCGTCGAATGAGGGACCGATGCCATAAATAACCGTCGGGTCCGTCTGCAGTCGCATGTGTTTTTTGAGTCTGCGGGTAAATACACCGGCAATCCTGGCTCGCTCATCGGTACGGGCGGTTTCCTTTTCCACGATCGATGCGAGAATCAGTGCTTCATAGGCCGACTGAACCTGCGTCTCATCACTACGCCCGGCCCATTCTTCTTCGAGCACGGTCTGCATCAGGTGATAAGCCTGACCCAGCAACTCACGGTCTGTCGTATTGCGGGGGAAGTGGTAGGTCTCTGGCAGGAACAGTCCTTCCGGATGAGTTACCCGGGCACCCAAAGAATCCAGCAATGCGGGCCAGTCCTCATCCGTCATCGTCGCCTTGATAGCATCATTTGCGTGCAGCGCCTGCAGGACCTCGTGGTAGTTCCAACCCTCGATGAGCGTGAACGCATAGAGTCGCACCGCACCTTGCGTGAATTGATCGAGCAATGATCGCGGCGTCGTGCCGGGCTCAATTAAGTAATCACCCGCCTGAATCGCCCCCGCCTGGCCGTGCCAACGGACGTACAAGCGCAACCAGCGATCGCCGGATATCAACCCTGTCGCGACCAGCTTTCTGGATACGGACACGAACGAACTACCGGGCGGAATTTCGAAATCAATACCGCCAGCCGCAACCGACAGCGGGGTATCCATGAACCTCCCTACCTGATTGCTTACCGCAAATAACAACGCAATGCTCACCAGCAGCAGCGATGCGATCGCGACAACAAGTCGTCTTGTCAGCGACATTCGATGACACCATTTTTTGCCAAAATCGACATAACTCTGCGAGTCGTTTCACCAACCGGCCATTGATTATTCGTGCAGCTTCTGACCGGCATTACACCGAACTGGCTGTTCGATACGAACACCTCATCGCAGTCTCCAAGGTCAGCGAGCCTGAGAGTCTGAAAACGTGTCTCGATCCCCTGCTTTTTCAGGCAGGCAATAATATGCCGGCGCATGACACCCTCGACACCACAGCGCTGCAGTGACGGTGTGGCGATGGAATTGTCGTTGACGAAGAACACGTTGCTCATAGTACCGCAGATGATATTGCCATCAGTATCCATTGTCAGTCCCTCGAATTCACCGGTATCGACGAATTCAGAGCGTGCCAGAACCTGCTCCAGCCGGTTCATGGTCTTCAGTCCGGCCGTTGCTGAACCAAGGGCGAGACGAGTCTCACACAGCGCCAGGTCGATGCCATCACGGTAGGATTCAAGAGGTGGTGGCGATGCTGGAAAAACACCATGCAACACGGTGGGTGATGCAACCGGCACGCGCCCGTATCCCCGCACACCGCTACCGGCCGAGAGGACGATTTTCACCACACTGTAGGCCGCCAGGACACGGCTTTGTTGCAGGGCATGATTGACGCCCTCACGTAACCCGGTCGCTGTCGGCATCACGATACCGAGTGTTTTGCAGCCCCGCTCCAGCCGATCCATATGGTATTGCCAAAGGCGGGGTTCGCCGTCACGTATTGCAATCGTTTCGAAGAGACCGTCGCCGTACTGAAAACCGCGATCACCGATGGCGACCTGTTCGACCGGCACTCCATCGGCAAACCAGTCAGCCATATTGCAACGCCCTCAGCATACCTTCAGCTTTCGCCCTGGCTTCATCCAGTTCGGCTTGCGGCTCCGAATCGGCAACGATTCCTGCGCCAGCCCGAAAACTGACTTGGTTGCCGTGCTTCACCATGGTGCGAATCAGGATGTTCAGGTCCAGGCTCCCGTCGCGATTCAGATAGCCAAAGGACCCTGTATAAGCTCCGCGGGGTGCATGCTCCAGTTCGTCGATGATCTCCATACAGCGCACCTTTGGACATCCGGTGATGGTACCTCCCGGAAATACGGCTGCGATTGCCTGGCCGGGTGTTACATTATCTCGCAGCCGACCCCGGACGTTCGAGACAATATGATGTACATGCGCATAACTCTCGAGCACCATCATCTCATCGACCTCGACCGTACCAGCGTCGCACACCCTGCCCAGATCATTGCGTTCAAGGTCAACCAGCATAACGTGTTCGGCGCGTTCCTTGGGGTGCGCGAGCAACTCGCCCGATAAATCGTCATCGGTTGCTATGTCTTCGCCGCGTCGCCGTGTACCGGCAATAGGGCGCGTGCAGATGACCCTGTTCCGAACACTCAGCAGCCGTTCGGGCGATGACGAAATAATCGACGAGCCCTGCCAGTGAGCGATCCCGGCAAACGGACCTGGATTTGCTGAACAAAGCGATTTGTATATTGACTCCGCAGGCAATTTGTCGGCCACCTTAACGGTCCATTGTCGCGAGAGATTTGCCTGGTACACATCGCCCGCGGCTATGTATTTCTTGGCATCAATGACAGCGTTGGTGAACAGCAGCGAATCATCTTCGATGACCGCAACGGTTCGTGGCCCCGTTTCCGGCGCTGCGCTATCAAGCTTCTCAATGTCAGCATGTATCGCGGCCACATCCGAAACAATCTTGTCTTCACACACGAGTGTGCAGGCCCGAGTCATATGGTCATAAATAATCGCCGCAGCACAGCGTACAGCGAAAGCCACTGGCAGCAGCGGATCGTCATGAAGGTGCAGGCTGGGTTCGACCTCTGCCGCGAGTCCGTATCCAAGGTACAGGAACCACCCGCCCGTAAACGGGAGATCACTTTCATTTTCTGCGAGCCGTTCCTCGCTCCACCAGCCATCCAGCGCATCCAGGAACTGCAACTGCTTGCCACAATGCCGCCCTTTCAGTTCGCCGCCCTGCTCCAGCACGAGTCGCTCCCCCGGCATCGCGAACAGGATATCGAAGCGCCCCAGATCACCACCCTTCGCGGTGCTCTGCAACAAAAAAGGGTAACGATCAGGAAATTTCTGATTAAGCCTGCGCAGCTTATCCGGACCCGAAATCCCGAACAGGATCTCAGTCAAACGCTTTTAGAATCAGGCTTCCGTTTGTGCCGCCAAATCCAAAGGAGTTGGATATCGCCGTGCGTACCTTGCATCACGTGCAAAATTCGGCGTGTAATCCAGATCACACTCGGGATCCTGATTCTCCAGATTGATGGTTGGCGGAATAACCTGATCGCGGATTGCCAGCGCACAAAAAATGGCTTCTGCAACGCCCGCAGCGCCCAAAAGGTGCCCTGTGGTCGATTTTGTTGAACTCACTGTGAGGCTCTTGGCCGCATCGCCAAATGCACGCTTGATACCGTTCGTCTCACCAATATCGCCGGCCTGCGTCGAGGTGCCGTGTGCATTCAGATAATCGATATCAGCCGCTTCAATGCCCGCGTCGCGGATGGCGGCAGTCATGCACTTGCGAGCGCCTTCACCGTCAGCGGGTGGCAAAGTGATGTGGTAGGCATCGCCACTCATGCCAAAGCCGACTATCTCTGCATAAATTCGTGCGCCTCGCGCCCTGGCATGCTCGAGTTCTTCGAGAACAACACAACCGGCGCCGTTACTTAGAACGAAACCATCCCGGTCAATGTCGTAAGGCCGGCTGGCACCCGCCGGATCGTCATTGCGTGTTGACATCGCTTTGGCAGAACAAAATCCACCCATGGCGAGCGGCGTGGTCGCGTGTTCCGAGCCGCTTGCGAGCATGACTTCGGCATCGCCGTGTTCAATGCTTCTTGCCGACAGGCCAATGCAATGTGTGGATGTCGCACAGGCAGTGACGATGGATATATTCGGGCCGGTGATGTGTTGCATGATACTGGCCTGACCCGAGGTCATATTGATAATGCTTCCCGGAATAAAAAACGGTGACACCTTGCGTGCGCCGCCGGCGAGCATTTTGGCGTGGTTTGTTTCGATAGTGTGGATGCCACCGATGCCGGAACCCATGGCGATACCGACGGTATGTCCGTTTTCTTCTGTTATCTCAAAACCTGAATCCGCTATCGCGTCGATGGTAGCGGCGACGCCGTAATGAATGAAGGGATCGTTCTTGCGTTGAACCTTTTTTGACAAGTAGGCATCGACGTCGAAGTCCTTTACGACGCCAGCGATCCGTGTTGGAAATGTGCTGGTATCAAAGTCATCGATTAACACCGTGCCGGAAACGCCTTCACAGACGTTCGACCAGGCGTCTTCAAGTCGGCTGCCAACCGGAGAGATGATCCCCATGCCAGTTATTACAACGCGTCGTTTGCTCAAGGTAGTTTCGTCTTGAAGTGGCAGAAATGCCGTGTACTGCTAAAGAGAAAACGGCGCGACGACAAGCGCCGCTTCGGCATTCTTAGTCTTTGCTCTGGCGAGCGCTCACGAAGTCGATTGCTTGCTGAACGGTGGTAATTTTTTCGGCATCCTCATCAGGAATTTCGGTTTCGAATTCCTCTTCGAGAGCCATTACCAACTCAACGGTGTCGAGCGAATCAGCGCCCAGATCATCGACGAATGAAGCATCGTTTGTTACCTCGTCTTCTTTGACGCCGAGTTGCTCGGCAACGATGCTCTTAACTTGTTCTTCGATACTGCTCATAGTCTTCATTACTCCTGAAAAGACTCAATAAATTCAAAATAGCCCGCCGATACCGGCGCGTGGATTGGCTCTAAAACACGCCCGAAAAAGCTCTAAGTTATTGATATTTACTCAATAAATCGAATGACTGTTCGCTCGTGGCTGGCCATTGTATGTGATAAAGTTGTGGCAATCTATAGCCGACGCTGGCTGATTTAGTCTATCACCATGCCGCCGTTAACGTGCAAGGTCTCGCCAGTGATGTAAGCAGCACCGCCGGAGGCCAAAAACAGCACCGAATTGGCGATATCTTCGCCGCCTCCCAGGCGCCCAAGCGGGATCTGGGAGAGCATTGCTGCACGCTGCTCTTCCGGCAGGTCTTTGGTCATGTCCGTGTCGATAAAACCGGGTGCAACGACATTCACTGTAATGCCGCGAGAGCCAATTTCACGGGCGAGTGATTTCGAGAAACCAACCATGCCGGCTTTGCTCGCGGCGTAGTTCGTTTGGCCCGCATTACCCATGACCGCGATGACCGACGCAATATTGATGATGCGTCCCTTCTTTGCTTTCATCATGCCACGCAGACAGGCTTTGCTGAGCCGAAACAGTCCTGTGAGGTTTGTTGCGATGACGTCATCCCACTCCTCCTGTTTCATGCGCATGAGCAGGTTGTCTTTTGTAATTCCTGCATTGTTCACCAGGATTGACGGACTGCCTTCGTTGCCCTGCACATCTTTAATCGCGGCCTGCACTGACTCATTATCGGTGACGTTCAGGACCATCCCCCTACCCTTAGCCGCGAGCGCCGCCGTAATGCCGTCTGCGCCACCCTGGCTTGTCGCCGTACCGATTACGCTGGCGCCTGCTGCCGCCAGCGCCGCGGCGATCGAGGCGCCGATACCGCGCGAGGCACCGGTGACCAGCGCAACTTCACCGGCCAACGCGTCCGAACTGTAAATACTTGTCATTGTTGGTCCTTTGTTGTGTAGCGGGAGGATTTGTCAAGCGTTTAGTGATTTTTGCAAGCCGCCAACAGAATCGATGGCGTTAACGGGCGTGGCTTTGTTGATGCGCCGACATAAGCCGGCCAGTACTTTGCCCGGGCCACACTCAATGATGTTCGTTGTGCCGCCCTCGATCATGGCGTTTACGGTCGTTGCCCAATGAACGGGGCCGTAGACCTGTCGCGACAGTCGTGAGCGAATATTGTCGGCACCCGTATAGGCTTTGCCATCAGTCGCAGCGATAACCTTGATCCGCGGCGTCGCAAAGTCTGCCGCGGCCAGGGCGTCTTGCAGCGCCTCGCCGGCGTCGATCATCAGCGATGAATGTGATGGCACACTCACTGGCAACAACATGGCCCGGCGCGCCCCTGCCGCCTCACAAAGTTCAATGGCACGGTCAACCGCTGCTTTGTGACCCGCGATAACAACTTGTCCGGGTGAGTTGAAATTCACCGCTTCTGCAACACCGACACTGGAGGCATCGTCGCAGACCGCCATGACCTGTTCGTCACTGAGCCCGATAATGGCTGCCATCGCCCCCACGCCTGACGGCACGGCGTCACTCATCAGTTGCGAGCGACGCATGACCACTCGCAAGGCGTCGGTGAAACTTAAGGATTGTGCGGCCACCAAAGCCGAGTATTCCCCAAGACTGTGGCCAGCAACCTGCGCGGGTGCCGCGCCCCCAGCAGCCTGCCAGACGCGATACGCAGCGATTCCGGCTGTCAGCATGCCCGGTTGCGTCACGACCGTCTCTGAGAGCCTCTCAGCCGGCCCCTCCTGGACAAGCGTC
>Ga0114931_10004977_pt1 | contig 16487 bp, 14 predicted proteins | sample 2SBtaG_FD_89579 | JGI IMG/M metagenome (GOLD analysis project Ga0114931, IMG submission 89579) | Deep subsurface microbial communities from Kolumbo volcano to uncover new lineages of life (NeLLi) - 2SBTROV14_V59a metaG | ecosystem: Environmental > Aquatic > Marine > Volcanic | place: Kolumbo...
ACGAGATGCTCGATCTGGCGCGGCGTTACCGCGACGAGGTCGCGACTCGGGTCGGTCACTCCAACGTCGAGTTTCGGCGCGGCCGGATCCAGGATCTTCGCACCGATCTCGATGTCGTGGATGCGTACTTGCGCGAGTGTCCGATCGCGGGAGTGAAGGATCTGGCGCGCTATGAGAGCTTCGTCGCGGCGCAGCGCGAGGAGCGGCCACTGGTCGCGTCCGGTTCGGTTGATGTCGTGGTTTCGAACTGCGTGCTCAATCTCGTCGATGACGGACAAAAATCAGTCCTGATGGACGAGATCTTTCGCGTTCTGCGGCGCGGCGGCCGCGCGGTGATTTCGGACATCGTCTCCGACGAAGTGGTCCCGGCGGAGCTCAAAGCCGATCCCGAGCTGTGGTCTGGCTGTGTGTCGGGTGCCTTCCAAGAGCCGGCGTTTCTCGACGCATTTGCACGTGCTGGATTCTACGGTATCGAGATTCTGCGACGCGACGAAGATCCGTGGCGTGTGGTCGAGGGGATCGAGTTCCGCTCGGTGACGGTGCGCGCGTGGAAGGGCAAGGAAGGGGAGTGCTTGGAGCGCAATCAGGCGGTGGTGTACCGCGGCCCGTGGAGTGAGGTGCGTGACGACGACGGCCACATTTTGCGCCGCGGCGTCGCGACGGCGGTGTGTGACAAGACGTACTCGATCTACACTCGCGAGCCCTATGCCGCCGACGTCGTTCCGGTCGACCCGCGCGTGCCGGTGCCGCTGGAGGATGCCGGTGTTTTCGATTGCGCGCGCGATACGGTTCGCTCGCCGCGTGAATCGAAGGGCTTGGAGTATCGCGAGACCACGGCCGGCTCCGACTGTTGCGGATCCGACGAATGCGGGTGAGCGCGGCGACCCAGCTCGACTGGGACTTCGATGCCGCACTGCGCCAGTGGTCGCTGCCGGCGCTGCGTCGCGATGTACTGACCACCCTCCAGATCAACCTCGGCAAGTTGTGCAACCAGGCATGTCACCACTGCCACGTCGAAGCCGGGCCCAATCGCACGGAGATCATGGAACGTGGTACGGCCGAGCGTATCGACGAGCTGCTGGGGGCGAGCGCGGGTGTTGGCCTCGTCGATCTCACCGGTGGTGCGCCCGAGTTGATGCCCAGTTTTCGCTGGTTCGTCGGCCGATTGCGCGAGCGTGGACTGCGGGTGGTGGTCCGGTGCAATCTGACTGTCATCTTCGTCGAAGGACAAACGGACCTTCCCGAGTTCTATCGCGATCACCAGGTCGAATTAGTCTGTTCGCTGCCGTGTTACACCCCGGAAAACGTCGACCGGCAGCGTGGCCCGGGAGTTTTCGACGAGAGCATTGAAGCGCTGCGGCTGCTCAACCGCGCCGGCTACGGCTCGGCCGCGGACGATCTTCGCCTCGATCTCGTCTACAACCCGGTCGGTGCGTTTCTTCCACCACAGCAAGATGAGCTCGAGGACAAGTACCGCGAAGAGTTGAGGCGATTGTTCGGGATCGAGTTTGGCCATCTTCTGACGATCACCAACATGCCGATCAAGAGATTCGCCGAACAGCTGCACCGCTGGGGTGCCTACGATCGCTACATGGAGCTGCTGCGCGATCGCTTCAACCCAGCTGCTGCCGCCGCGGTGATGTGTCGCTCTTTGGTGAGTGTCGGCTGGGACGGTTCGCTCTACGATTGCGATTTCAACCAGATGCTCGACATGCCGGTTGGGGGTGGGCGCGGCGGGAGCGAAACGATCTGGAGCATCGACAGCTTTGACCAGATGGTGGAACGGGCGATTGCCACCGGTGCGCATTGTTTCGGCTGCACCGCCGGCGCCGGTTCGAGTTGCGGCGGCGATCTGGTCTGATCGGCCCGCCCGTGACCGCACCTGGCTGCGGCGCGGTTGGGAAGACCGCCGGGTGGCGGTCGGCTCGTGCTCGGGTCAGGCTGCCGACACGCGGCCGGTGCCGGTGTTGCGCTCTTCCGCCTCCGGGCGGTGGTTGGGGATCCAGACGCGGAACGACGAACCCACGCCGACTTGGGTCTCGAGGGAAATCGAGCCGCCGAGGATCGCCAGAAGACGTTGGACGATGTGTAGTCCAAGCCCGGCACCCCGCTGTCCCACGGCCGTGTCGCCCTGTTGGAACGCTTCGAAGATCGTTTCGATCTGGTGCGGCGGGATGCCGGGGCCGGTGTCGGCGACGATGAGCTCGATACCGTCCTTGTGATCGGCGCCGAGGATCCGCACGGTCCCACGCTCGGTGAACTTCAGGGCGTTGGTGACGAGATTCTTGATGACTACCTTGAGCTTGACCGGGTCGGTGTGGGGGTGGGTGAGCGAGGCTTCGACCTCGCGCACGACGTCGATGTTCTTGCGCTCCGCCAGTACGCCGGTCTCTTCGGCGATCTCCGCAACCAGCTCAACGACGTCGACCGGCTCGACCGCGAGCGGAATGCGGCCGGCTTCGACCCGACTCAATTCGAGAGTAGTGTTGACCAGATCGAGCAGCTCCCGTGCCTGTTTGCAGATGCGGCCGATGGTCTGGCTTTGCTCGACGTTGAGACTGCCGAAGGCGTCGTCTATCAGCAAGTCGCTATAGCCGATGATGACGTTCAACGGCGTACGCAGCTCGTGCGACAGGTTGCCGACGAACTCGGCGCGCGTCTTGTCGGCGCGTGACAGGTCGCGCATCAACTCGTGGTAGCGTGCCAGATCGATCGAGCCGTGCGCGTCGCAGTCGTGCTGCTCGAGCGCTTCGGCGAGGGCTGCGCGGATTCGCGCCAGATGGGTGCGGTCGACGCAATCGGACGCGCCTGCCCTGAGGCACGCGACGACGTCGTGCTGGGCGATCGCGCCGGATGTCACGATCAGGGGTGTAGCGGGTCGGAAGCCGATCGCACGAACCCCGTCGACTCCGCCGACGACTTCCCAATCTGCGAAGATGGCATCGGTGCGATTCTCGAGCAGCGAGACGGCGTCGGCTGGATTGTCGGTCCACTGCCAGTCGATTTCGCCGAGCGGTTCGAGCGCAGTCGCCAGCTTCGCCGCGCGGGTTCGGCTACGATCGACAATCAGGATGGTGATGGCGCTCAACGGATGCTCCGGTACTGTGCTGTGAGTGGATGCTTCGCTGTGAGTGGAAGATTCATCGAGCGCAAGGATAACACCTTGCGCCGGTTTCTCACGCTTTTTCCGCGTGCTCCGTGCTGTGTCAAGCCTTGCCGGTGTGGCGGCTTGCGAGTTGACTGGCGGTTGGCGTTGCGGCGCCGCACGCACGTTGCGAAGCGCGCTACGATATGATTAATAGCGCCTATCCAGCGAGGTTTCGATGGCAGGCGAGAAAGCTAAAGAGAATCGAACTCTGCAGGCCGCGTGTGCGGCTTGCGGCAAGGAGTTCTCGGTAGAGTTGTTGCGCGGGATTACGGTCGGCGCTGGACGCGAGCGGCGGATCGTCGCGGTCTGCCAGCCCTGTCTCGATGCTGGTTGGACTGTCGATTCGTTGCAGTCGGCTGGGGCTGCCGCGGGGGCCCCCGTGGCGGCGGACTCGACGCAGGTTCCGCAGTAGTCGGGTCGCGCCCCGGCGGCGCCGAACGGTGATGTGGGTGTTGGTCGCTGTTGCATCGGCTTCGTCTGCTCGAGTGGCCCGGTGGCTGGTGCGCTAAAGGGCGAGTTTCGCGGTGGTCTATCTCCATCCGGTGTTGGGCCTGGTTACTCTGGGGTTGCTGTTTTACGCGGCGTCGTTGGGAATCCGCGCGCGGGGAATCCGCGCGCGAGGTCGGGCGCGGATCCGCGAGCGCCTGTTGGCTCGGCACGCGGTGCTGGCGCCGCGGGTGCTCGCGTTGGCGACGGCGACCTGGGTCGCCGGAGCCGTTTCGACGGCGTACCTGCGCGACGATTTGCGATGGGCGGAAACGACTCACTTTCGCCTTGGCGCGGCGCTCGTCTCGGTGATGGTGGCGAGCCTGGTGACGTCGCGCCGGGCCCTGGCGGGAAGCGAGAACGCTCGCGAGGTCCACGTCTGGTTGGGAGTCGCGGCGATTTTAATCGCCGCCGCCCAGGCCTTTACCGGACTGAGGATCACGCCCTGAGGCGAGCTCCAGCCGGTTGCGGTTTCGGCGTTGCGTGCCGGCGTCGGCCACCGGCGTCGGGCACCTACTGGGCGAGAATCTGTTGCGCCGCGTCGAGACCGGTGCGAAGGGCGCCCTCGATGGTCGATCCGCTGAGCCAGTCGCCGGCGTACAGCAGTCGGGTTCGCGGTCGCCGCATGAAAGCGCGCATCCGCCGGTAGTGGCCGGGTTCGGGTAGAACCGCGGCGTCGCGTCTCGGGTAGAGCCGAATCCAGTCGGGATCGGCGAGCCGGCCGAAGATGGTCTCGGCATCGCGCCGCAGCAAGTTGATCGCCTCTTCGGGCTCTTCTTCGATGAGCTCGGCACTACGCCAGCTAGATGCGTGGACCGAGACCATTTCCTTGCCGTCGGGGACATAGCTGGGCATCCACTCGGAAATCGTCCGGATACGGGCGATCGGGTGACGCCCCGGGCCAGCTGGTGTTACCAGGGAGTGCTGCACAGTGATTGGTCGTTCGTAGCCGAAGTAGAGGAGCATGTTCGGTAGGTAATGCACCGCTTCGATTTGATTGCGGTCTTCCTCGCCGATATTGCCCTGTAACTTGGCGATCGCTGGAGCCGGGGCAGCCAGGATCGCGTGGTCGGCTTCGATCTTGCCGCCGGAGTGATGGACGGTAACCGACCTATCGTTCTCTTCGACGGCGCTGGCTTTGCAACCGGTGCGGACTTCGAGTCGCTCGGCGAGTACGTCGCAGATGGTGCCCATCCCACCGTCGATGGCGAGGATGTGCCACTTCCGTACGTGACGGATCAGGGCCTTGGCGAGGGCTGCCGAGGCTTCTTCGGCACCGAAATAGAAAAACGGCTCGACGCCGGCGCGGAGAAGGTACTGGTACGCGGTTTCGCCGAGGGCGCGGCGGCCCCAACTTTCGATGGTCGCTCCACCGTCCATTCGCGCCAGGCTGGAGGGCTTGCCGATGTGCAGCGGACGACGGAAGAAGGACTGGGCGAACAGCGCCATGGCTCGCAGTTTTCCGGTTATCGTGATCAGCGGGAAGCCGATCAACCGCCGCGGCGAGCGCAGGTCGAGCGGGATCTTGCCGAAGGGAGTGGCGACCACCCCGGTCTGATCTTCGGGCTCGACGGTCTCGATACGAAGCTCGTGGAGTAGTGCGAGAGTGGCGTCGTAGAAACTGGTGATGAACGGGGCTCCGGTGTTGACGACACAACCGTGGACCACTTCGGATCGCGTGCGGCCGCCGAAGGTCGGTTCGGACTCGAGTACGGTGACGCGGATTCCGGCGTTGGCGAGCCGAAACGCCGCGCCCAGCCCAGCGATCCCGCCACCGACGACGACGCAGCTCCGACTCATTCCCGCACTACTACCGTGGATGTCCTGGGTAGTCGAGGATGAGCCGCGCGCTGCCGGTCGCTGGTGGCATCGTCGGACCGCGCGCCGTTCGGTGCGGCCGTGGACATCGGCGGAACGGCGCTGGTGTGCGACTTGCTTTGGCATCGGCGGTTTGGACCGTCCACGAATCCGATTGCGACGCCGATTTCGCAGCGGATCTGTAAATTTCGTGATGACAGGCGGCATGAGCGCGGCTACGGTGCGAAGTCGAGGAGATGTTGATGATGCGTGTGATGAAGAAGACGATGTTTGCGGCGTGCCTGGTGCTGCTGGCGGCGACGCAGGTTTCTGCGGCGGATCCGATGGAAGTTCGCGATCGCAAACCTGGCTACGCGCTGGCGGCAGCGGGCATGAACGTGTTGTACGTACCCGTTCGGCTGATGCTAACGGTGTTCGGCGCCGAGCTTTCCGGGGTCACCGGTCTGCTCACTGGCGGCAACCAGGAGGCCGCTGGTGACGTTGCCAGCGTGTTCGACGGGACTCAGTTCCTCACTCCCGAGCACGTCGAGGGCAGCGAGCCGTTGCGCTTCGGTCCGCCGTCCTTTCCGTAGCACCGTTTCGCGGAACGGCGGGTGTCGCTCGCGACGCTCGCGGCGGAGACGGGCTGCCGTGTTGTTTCCCTTCTGACAGAATTCGCATAGAGCCCCGGGGATGGGGTTCGATGTCGACGGACGCCCCGATTTTTTGATTGTCGGGGCGGGGGTGATCGGGTGTGCGATCGCCCGCGAGCTGGTGCTGCGCGAGGCCGGCTCCGTTGTCGTCATCGACCGTGCGACGCCTGGTGCCGAGTCCTCCGGTGCCGCGGCGGGGGTTCTTGCCGTCACCAGCTCTCGTGCTCGACGTGGCGCGGTGTTGCGCCTCAAACGGGCGAGTGCGGCCCTGTATCCCGTGCTGTGCGCGGACCTGCTCGGCGAAACCCGGATCGATGTCGAGTATTGTGATGCCGGGTTGCTGGAGCTGGGATTCGACGATCGCGACGCCGACCAGTTGGCTGCCGTGGTGCGGCGCCGGGTGGCTGACGGCGAGCCGGCGGAATGGCTCGATGCTGCAGCCGTGCGTTCGCGCGAGGCCGGTGTCAGCGACGATGTGCGGTGCGGCGCCTATTTTGCGGGGGATCATGCTCTCAACAGCTCGCGGCTGGTGGAAGCGCTGCGAGTGTCGGCGGAGAACCACGGCGCGCGTTTTTTGCTCAATAGCCCGGTGCGTGAGATCGAACGCGATGGAACACGTCTGTTAGGCATCCGTGCCGCCGACCGGTGGTTCAGTCCTGGCGAGTTGATCGTCGCTGCTGGCCTGGGGTCGCGCCAGATTGGTTCTCTGTTGCGCGCCAAGATGCCGATTCGGCCCGATCGCGGCGAAATGCTCGCCTTGCGCCCGCGCCGCTTGCCGGCGTGTACCACGGTCTGGCGCGAGGGGTACCTGGTGCCGCGCAATAACGGCGAGTTGTTGATTGGCAGTACCAGCGCGCGCGGCGAGGTAGACAAAACGGTGCGCGCCGGATCGGTCGAGTTGCTGCTGCGGCGCGCCATGCGCATGGTGCCGGATCTGGGTGAGGCGCCGATTGTCCGCAAGTGGGCTGGAATCCGCCCCATGTGCACCCTGCGCCGGCCGATGATCGGCCCTGTTGCCGGCTATGAGAATGTCACGGTTGCAACGGGACACCACCGAAGCGGGATTTTGCTGGCGCCGATCACGGCCAGGTTGGTGGCCGAATCCATCCTCGACTCGGAAACCAGCATCCCACTCGCCCCGTTCAAGTACCGCAAGAAGCCGTAGCGCAGCCGACTCCAAGGGAAGCTGGCGGTGAAGAGGTCTAAGGCTTCGCGTATAAAGCTTCGCGACTGAGGCTCGAGGCTTCGCGCTTAGGTCTTTGCGCCGACAGCGGAGAGCGGGCGGCCTGCCTGTATTACACGTATTGACCACAGCTGGAAGATCTGTGTAATATTCCTGGCGCATGAGTCCGGCGGCCAAGAGTCTGATTCTCGATCTGCTATCCACCCTTCGCCCGGGCGCGGTGATGCCTGTGGGTGTCTTGGTCGAGGCGGGCGGCCTGTTTGGGCTGTCCGACAACAACATCCGCGTCTCGGCGGCGCGCCTGCTCGCCGCCGGTCAGATCGCGCGCGACGAGCGAGGTTGTTATCGCCTGGGCGAGCGAGCGGTGCCGATCAGTCGGAGGGTTCGGTCGTGGCGCGAATTGGACCGCCGCACGCGCCGGTGGGGCGGCGGCTGGATCGGTGTCGAGGTGGTGCGGTCCGGGCGCAAGGACGGGCGCGCCCGCGGCCGGGCGCTGAGCTTGATGGGATTGGCGCCGCTGCGCGAGTCACTGTGGCTGCGCCCCGACAATCTGGTTGGGTCTGTGGACGCGGCTCGCGCCGAGCTCGGGTCGTTGGGCTTGCCGGACGCCGATCTCGTCTTTGCGGTCAGCAATCTCGATCCGAGCGCGGAACGGCGGGCGCGAAAGTTGTGGAACGTCGAAGAGCTCCGCCGATCGTATCGCGATCTTTTGGCCGATCTGGCAGCGGGCGCCGAACGGATTGCCGGTCTCGCCGTCGAGGATGCGATGGTCGTGTCGTTTCTACTCGGTGGGCGAGCGTTGCGGCAGTTGCTGCGCGATCCTCTGTTGCCGGAGGAGATTTGTCCGGCAACCGAGCGCAGCCGGCTGCTCGAAGCGATGCGTCGCTACGACCGTCTCGGCAGATTGGCCTGGGCGGAATTGTTGAAAAGATGGGGAGTGCCGTATCTGACCGCGCCCCTGGACGGAAGAATCGAAAGCAGGCGAGCACGGCTGGCGAGTTGAGCCGGGTCGACCGAAAGGATTGCACCATCATGATGATACCGACGACGATAACGACGACGGGCGCGCCGCCGGACGAGTCGACAGATGCCGCGGCGGGTGCGCCGACGAAGAAATCCCGGCTCTCGGATGGAAATGCGGTGTGGAAGGCCGCGCTCGACCGGGACGAGGTGCGCGAATTGCTCGAGCCGCATGATGTTCGGGCTTGGCTGTCGATCGGTATCAACTGGTCGATCGTGTTTGGGGCGTTTGCACTGGTTGCACGTTGGCCTAATCCTCTCACGGTGTTGATCGCAGTCGTCGTCATAGGCGGTCGTCAGCTCTCGTGTGCCGCGGTCATGCACGAGGCCTCGCACAGGGCATTGTTCCGCAACCGCGCCCTCAACGACTGGGCCGGCAACTGGCTGGCGGCGTATCCTGTGTGGAGCGATACCGATACCTACCGCCCGTACCACATGCAGCATCATGTGAAGACGGCGAGCCCGGAGGACCCCGACATCGGCTTGATCCAACCGTTCCCCATTACTCGCAAGAGTTTGTGGCGCAAGGTCTGGCGCGATCTCTCTGGGCAGACTGGTTGGAAGTTCGCCAAGGCGTCGTGGAGACGGACCTTTGCGCGGGCGGTCGGAGACCGGCAAGCGCGCCGGGCAGCGCTGGGAGTGCTGATGTCGAATCTGGTCTTGCTCGCGGTCCTCGCCGGCTTGGGCGGCGCGAAGCTATATCTGCTCTGGGTGGTAGCCTGGTTCACTACCTACACCTTGGTGACGCGGATTCGCGCCATCGCCGAGCACGCGTTGACCCCGGGTGCGTTCGATCCGCAAGACGTGCTGAACAACACCCGCACCGTCCCCGCGCGCTGGTGGGAGAGGTTGTTGGTTGCGCCGAACTTTCTCAACTACCACCTGGAGCACCATCTGCTGATGACCGTTCCGCACTACAATCTGCCGAAGATGCATCGACTGCTGGCCGAGCGCGGCGTGCTCGAGCGCGCGTGTGTCGAGCCCAGCTACTGGCAGATCGTCAAACGCGCTTCGGCGGCCTGAGGTCCGGGCGCCCCGAACATTCCGCGAAGATCGTCGCAGAGCGGCGATGATCTTCGGCCTCGCCCGTGCCTACGAACGAAGCGAGTGGCGAGTTACGCGGTGGGTTTTTTTGCGACGAACTCACACACCGGATGCGCCGTGCGGTACACGGGTTCGTCGAAGCCTACGGCCTGCATGGTTTCGCTTACCGTCTCGCGCGTTGCCGCCTGGTCGATCGTATCCCAGTAGTAGTCCATCAACAGCTTTGCCGGCCGGCTCCCGGTGCTGAGCAGGGTCATCCCGGGGATGACTTTGGCCCACATGAGCTTGGTGAACCAGTGGCCGATGCCGGACGGAGGCACGTGGGCTTCGAGAATCCACACCGTGCCGCCCGGTCTGAGGACGCGAAAGTACTCGCCGAAGGCTTCGCCGAGGTCGGCGACGTGGCGCAGCGCGATGCCCATCGTGACGAAGTCGAAGTGATCGTCGGGGAACGGTAGGTGCCCGGCGATGCCGCGCGTGATCGGCCCGTGGAACACCTTCTGGGCCTGGCGGATCATGCCGATGCTGGGATCGATGCCGAACACTTGCCCGTCGTCGCCGACCAGTTTCGCGGCGTTGCGCGCCACCGCTCCAGTGCCTGTGGCGACGTCGAGGACCCGCATTCCCGGCGAGAGGCCGGCTCTGCGCAGAGAGAATCCTCTGTACCAAAGCCCGATATTGAAGAAGAGTTTTTCGATCGTGTCGTAGTGCTCGGCCGACTGATTGAACAGGTCGATCACGTACGAATGTCGATTCGCCTCGCGCTCGTAGTAGCTGTCGAGCGGTGCGTGCGGCGCGACGCGCCCCGAGAGGGGAGTCGCTTCTTGGTGTGTCCGGGGCGAGGGCTCCATCATGGTCGCCATTCATCTCACCGACGTGGGCTTCCTTCAAGAGCTGGCCTCCGGCATTGTACTCGAGTGAGTTGAATGCCGCGACAGTCGGGATCGAGCCAGTAGCATACGGGGAAGCCGAAGCATGAGCGACAGTAAAATCCAGCACGCCTTTTGCGATGATATCCTGGCGGACCACGACGCGGTCGCTCTGGCGCGGCTCCTCGAGCGCAAAGAGCTGAAGGCGGCGGAGGTGGTGGCAGCGGCGGTCGCTCGGGTGGAGCGGGTGGTGCCGGTACTCAATCCGATCGCGGCAGAGCGTTTCGAGCAAGCGATGGGCGAGGCGGAAGGGGTGTCGAGTGGGTTTTTCGCCGGGGTGCCGACGTTCATCAAGGACAATACGCCGCTCACCGGCATGACGACAGACCACGGTTCGGCGGCGGTGCGCTCCGCCCCCGCCGACCACTCGGGTGTCTATGCCAAGCAGTACATGGCGCAGGGTTTTGTCTGCCTCGGCAAGAGCTCGCTGCCGGAGTTCGGTTTGAACGCGACGACCGAGCACGCCGACGCGGAGCCGACGCGTAATCCGTGGCACACCGACTACTCGTGCGGAGCTTCGTCGGGGGGATCGGCCGCCATGGTCGCCGCCGGCGCGGTGCCGATTGCGCATGCCAACGACGGCGGCGGTTCGATCCGCATCCCTGCTGCGTGCTGCGGACTGATCGGCCTCAAACCGAGTCGCGGTCGTCACGTCGTTCCGGAATCGGCGCAGATGATGCCGATCGACATCATCAGCGAGGGCGTCGTCACACGCAGTGTTCGCGACACCGCGACCTTCCACGCCGAGGCGGAGAAGTACTACCGGAATCCGGCGCTGCCACCGCTCGGCTTGGTCGAGGGGCCGGGTGAGCGCCGGATGCGCGTCGGCGTGGTGATCGACTCGATCACCGGGGCGGCGACGGACGCGGAGACCCGAGCCGCCGTCGAGCAAACAGCCGAGATGCTCTCGCGCCTGGGCCATCACGTGGAGACCGTTCCGATTCCAGCCAGTGATCGATTCTCCGACGATTTCCTCCTCTACTGGTCGGCGCTGGCCTTCGCGATCAGCGCCGGCGGAAAGCGCATCATCGATCCGAGCTTCGATGCTTCGCGCCTCGACGGACTGACCAAGGGCCTTAGCCGGCACTTCAAACGAACATTTTATCGCCTGCCAGCGGCTCTCTACCGTCTGCGCCGAGCGCGTCACGAGTCGGCGCGATTCTTCGCCGAGCGGGACGTCATCCTCTCTCCGGTCCTCGGGCACACGACCCCGCTCCTGGGCTACCTCAGCCCGAACGTCGAGTATGACGAGTTGATGGCGCGGTTGACGCACTATGCGGCCTTTACACCGCTTGCCAACATTACCGGCGATCCGTCGATTTCACTGCCGGTGACGCATACCGAGCAGGGCCTGCCGCTGGCCGTGCTGCTGTCGGCTGTGCACGGCGCCGAGCGGACCTTGCTCGAGCTCGCCTACGAGATCGAAGGCGAGCGGCCGTGGCGCAGGATTCAGGATGTCGCTGATGGCGACGTGGACGGCGACGGGGGTGCCGAGAGTCCGAGAGGCGAGGGCGGCGGTTCGAAGTGAGCCGTCTGCGATCTCGACCGGCTCGGCGGGCGACCGGCGCCGCGCCCGAGATCGGGTTCGACGGTAGGGGTATCTGTAGAGTTCATGGGCGACGAAATCGATCGGCGATACTACGACGCGGAGGACTTCAGCACCTTTCGTCGCAAGCTCGACGAGGAGACCGCGCTGCTGCGCGAGGTCTTCGATCGGGATGATTTCAGCAAGCGCGGCGACGTTGCCGGCTTCGAGCTGGAGGCGTGGCTGCTCGACGCGCGAGGCGATCCGGCGCCCGAGAACGAGAAGTTCCTGTCGGCGCTCGCCAACCCGCTGGTGGTACCCGAGCTGGCCAAGTTCAATGTCGAGTTGAACGGCAGCCCCACCGCGCTTACCGGGCGGGTTTTCTCGCGTTTGCGGGACGAGCTCGACGCTACCTGGCGATCCTGTTGCGAAGCCGCCGGCGGGCTGGGCTGTCACCTGCTGACGATCGGTATCCTGCCGACCGTGAAGGAAAGCATGCTGACCCAGGAGTTCATGTCGCACATGATGCGCTACCGGACCTTGAACGATCGGTTCATGGCGTTGCGCGACGGAAAGCCCCTGGAGTTGCACATCGAAGGCGACTCCGAGCTCAACGCGATCCACTCGGACGTGATGTTGGAGGCAGCGGCCACGTCGTTCCAGATCCATCTGCAATGCCGTCCGGACCGCGCCGTGCGCGATTACAATGCATCGTTGATCGCCTCGGCGCCGATGGTCGCCGCTTCGGCCAACTCGCCGTTTCTATTCGGTCACGCGCTGTGGGATGAAACCCGGATCCCGCTCTTCGAGCGGGCGGTGGCGGTGGGCGATCGCTATCCGGCGCGGGTGAGCTTCGGCAAGGGCTATGCGCGTGAGTCGCTGGTCGAGATCTTCGAGGAGAATCAGCGCGAGCATCCCATTCTGATCCCTGCGGTACAGGACCAACCGCCGAGCAAGTTCGCCCACCTGCGTTTCCACAACGGGACCCTCTGGCGCTGGAATCGGCCGCTGATCGGCTTCGACTTCGACGGTCAGGTGCATCTGCGCATCGAGCACCGCGTCGTCCCGGCGGGACCGACGATTGTGGATTGCATCGCCAATAGCGCGTTCTACTTCGGCCTGGTGCGCGGTTGGGGCCTGCGAGACGATCCGCCAGAAGAGCGGCTCCCGTTCGCGACGGCGCGCGAGAACTTCTACAGCGCCGCGCGTTACGGGCTGGGCGCTCGCCTTCGCTGGCCGCGGCGTCGAAGCGAGGTCGAGGTGTCGGTCCGATCGCTGATCCTCGAGGAGTTGCTGCCGATCGCCCGCGCCGGACTGCAGTCGCGGGCAATTCCGGATCCGGAGATTGACGACTATCTCGGGATCATCGGCGATCGCGTCGAGTCCTCGCAGAACGGTGCCGCCTGGCAGCGTCGCTGGGTGGCCCTGAACGGTCCCGACTTCAACGGCCTGGTGACGGCGTATCGCGAGTTGCAGGATCGCGGCGAGCCGGTTCATCGCTGGGCGCTGTGATCTCGTGCGCGTCGGCGAGCACACGACCCTTCCGAAAGGGCTGCTGGATTGTCCGGCGACCGAGCTTCACCGGTTGCTCGGCGGGCCGGCGCTGGTTCATCTGCCGGGTGAGCGGGGGCCGGCGCTGTTCGTATCGGTGCTGCTGCACGGCAACGAGGTCAGCGGGTGGAACGGATTGCGGCGCCTGCTGCGCGAGCATGCGCGGTTGCCGCGCGCGGTCTCGATCTTCATCGGCAATGTCGAAGCTGCCGCGCTCGGCCTGCGGTCGCTGCCGCGGCAGCAGGATTTCAACCGAGTCTGGCGCGATGCTCACGGTGTGGAAGCGCAGATGGCTGCGTCGGTTCTCGCGTCCCTGCGCGAGCGCGGGCTCTTCGCGGCGGTCGATCTGCACAACAACACCGGGCACAACCCCCACTACGGGGTGGTGACGGATCTGGACGCCGGCAATCTCGGGCTGGCGTACTCGTTCTCCGACAAAGCCGTCTACATCCGCGAGCCCGATACGGTGCTGACACGGGTGTTTGCCGGCCGCTGTCCAGCGGTCGCGCTGGAGCTGGGCCCGGTCGGGGATCCGCGTTGCGAGGAGCGCTGCTACGACTACCTGGCGCGGCTGTTGGCGCTCGATGAAGTACCGCCCGCGCCGTTGGAGAATCTCAGTCTGTTCCGCACGCTGGTCCGTATCCACGTGGCCGCCGACGTGGACTTCGCCTTCGCCGGCGACGGATCGGAGGACCGCGCCCTGGTTCTGACCGGGGGCCTCGAGGGTATCAACTTCCACGAGCTGCCGCCCGGTGCGAGCTTCGGCAGAACCACGCGTCCGCTATCCGAGGTGCTGTGCGCTTTCGACGTCGACCACCGAAACGTGACGGACGCCTACTTCGCGGTGGAAGCCGGCGACATCAAGGTCAGGCAATCTGTGATTCCGGCGATGTACACGACCGACCCGCAGGTCATCCGTCAGGATTGCCTGTGCTACTTCATGGAGAGGATGGACGAGACCGATCGAGCCAATAGCCGACAGCAAATGGCTAACAGCTGAAAACTACCCCCTCACTCCGGCGTCGTTCAGGATCGAAGTGAGGGTGCGTTTCACGATGGCGACGGCGCGGGCCATGGAGTTGCCCCGGGTCCGGCGCAGGTACTCCCACTGTAGGGGGTTGGTCGCCGCCGAGAGCGCCTCGATGATCTCGGCCCGCTCCTTGGCTGACAGCGGTGCCAGATTCCGACGGAAGATTCGCTCGATGTCTGCGTGGTGCGTGCGCAGCCCGTCTCGCGACACCCGGATGGCCTGGTCGGTGGCGGGCCCGACGAGGGCCTGGGCGGTGAGAGCGCGGGTGAACGGCGCGGTTGCCTCGAGGAAGCGGCAGCGAACGTGCACCAGCTGCTCGATCCGTCGCGCGACGGTTTGCTTCGCGGAGATGTGCTCGAGCAGGGGCGCGCAGCGCTGCATGCCGACCTCGACCACCGCGTCGTAGAGCTCGGCGAGGTCGGCGAAGTGGTTGAAAATCGATCGCCGCGACACCGCGGCGCGCTCGGCGATCTGGTCGGCGCTCGGCTGCAGCACGCCGTCCTGGACGAGGTCGAGGCAGGCCTCGCAGATCGCCAGGCGGGAGCGGGCGGCGCGGCCCTGTCGTCCGTCCAGGACCTCTGTGGCGCCGCCGGGCATCGCTCTAGCGAACCTCCATTCCTTCGAGGTCGCCGGCGGCTCGCCAGTCCTCGAGGATCTTGAAGAACTCGACCGAACCTCCGCCGTAGAAGCCGTCCTGGGCGCTTCGCTCGGAGGTCTTCCCCTCGTTGTTGTAGTAGCCGGGCGTACAGCTCTCGAGGAACTCGGTGGCGGTGCGCGCTTTCGCCAGGCACTGATCGACCCACTCCGCCTCGCCCTCGACCGTGGCCTCGACGACGCGCGCGCCCTGTGCCATTCCCGTCTGGATGATGTAGGCGAGCTGTTTGGCCTGCTCGTTCAGCAAGTGCGGATAGCTCGCGGTGAATCCCGCCTGCGGGTTACTCATGATGAAGCAGTTGGGGAAGCCGTGCACGTGCATGCCGTGCAGGGTGCGGATCCCTCCCGACCACGCCTCGGTGAGGCTGCGCCCGCCGCGCCCGTGGATCTCGAGACCCGCGCGTCGCGAGTAGTCGGTTCCGACCTCGAAGCCGCTCGCGTAGATCAAGCAGTCGAGCTCGTACTCGCGGCCGGCGGCGACGACCCCCTTCGCGGTGATGCGTTCGACGCCCTTGCCGCGCGTATCGACCAGGGTGACGTTGGGGCGGTTGAAGGTTTCGAGATACTCGTTGTGAAAGCAGGGGCGCTTACAGAACTGCCGGTAGTACGGTTTGAGCGCCTCGGCGGTGGTCGGGTCTTTGACGATCGAGTCGACGCGCGCGCGGATCTCTTCCATCTTCTCGAAGTCGGCCAGCTCGACGGCGCGCGCGATGCCGGCGGGAGAGATGTCGGACGACTTCCCCTGCGTCATGGCGAGGAGGAGCTTGCCGATGAGATCGGTCCATCCGTCCTGGACCAGGTTCTCCGCCTGTGGAACGCCCGACACCAGGCAATTGAAGTTGTCCATGCGGTGCTGGTGCCAGCCGGGTTTCAGCTCGCTGGCCCATTGTGGATCGGTCGGCGGGTTGCGCTTTACGTCGATTGACGACGGTGTGCGCTGGAACACGTAGAGGTGCTCGGCGGACGCGCCGATATGTGGAATGCACTGGACCGACGTAGCGCCGGTACCGATGACGCCGACGCGTTTGCCCTCGAGCCCGGTGAGGTTTCCGTTCGAGTCGCCGCCGGTGTACTCGTAGTCCCAGCGGCTGGCGTGGAAGGAGTGGCCCTGGAAGTCTTCGATGCCAGCGATGCCGGGAAGCTTGGGCCGGTTGAGCGGCCCGGTCGCCAGGCACAAATAGTGCGCCTTCATACGATCGTTGCGGTTGGTCGTGACGATCCAGCGCGTCTCGTCTTGGTTCCAGCGGATCTCTTCGACCCGGGTCTGGAAGCAGACGTCGCGATAGAGATCGAAGCGGCGCGCGATGGCCTGGCTGTGTTCGAGGATCTCGGGCCCGTAGGAGTACTTTTCCTTGGGCACGTAACCGACCTCTTCGAGCAGTGGCAGGTAGGTGTAGGACTCGATGTCGCAGGCGATGCCCGGATAGCGATTCCAGTACCAGGTGCCGCCGAAGTCGGCGGCGGGAT
>Ga0114931_10004978_pt1 | contig 16483 bp, 17 predicted proteins | sample 2SBtaG_FD_89579 | JGI IMG/M metagenome (GOLD analysis project Ga0114931, IMG submission 89579) | Deep subsurface microbial communities from Kolumbo volcano to uncover new lineages of life (NeLLi) - 2SBTROV14_V59a metaG | ecosystem: Environmental > Aquatic > Marine > Volcanic | place: Kolumbo...
ACGATCGAGTTATCCTGGGGTGCCTCTAAAAACTCGATCAAGCTGATGATGGCAAGGCGTAAACGGGCGAAAAAGCGCAGTTTACACGGAGTTTGCTGCTTCCCAGCCCCGCATTTGAGCGCGTTTACAACACGGCCAGCGCGGCTTCAGCGAGTTTTTAGAGGTGCCCTAAAGTGAGTGAATCGCTTCGCGATGCCTGGACCCTAATTCACGAATAGCGGATAACCCAGGCTTCTTTACTCTTTCCTCTGTTCTCTTTCCTTTGCCTCAATATGATACCTCCGCCTGAGCGCTTCGATATCGACCTTGGCCTCAGGTATTTTCATGTCCAACGAATCCAGGTAATCGGCCACGATCCGGCAGACAACGGCATTTCGATACCACTTCTTATCGGCCGGGATCACATACCAGGGCGCCGCGGGTTGGCTGCAGCGATTCAGGACGTCCTCGTAGGCATGCTGATACTCGTCCCGGTATTCGCGCTCCAGGTAATCCGCCTCGCTGATCTTCCAATGGTGACCGGGGTCCTCGATACGTTTACTGAAACGCTCCAATTGTTCGTCCTTGCCGATATGCAAGAAGAACTTGAGCACGTGGATGCCCGCCTCCGCCAGATGGCGTCGAACCGGGATTTCCAAACGGACTTCGGGACCAGTTCATGGACGCGCGCGACCAGGACATCCTCATAATGCGAGCGATTGAAGACCACGATCTCGCCGCGCGCGGGCACGACCCGGCGGATTCGCCAGAGAAAGTCGTGGGCCAACTCATCGGGTGTCGGCGTCTCCTCGCCGTAGATCCGGACCGTTTTGGTGCCATCGATGATCTGGCGGGCCAGGGTGATGGCGCCGCGGTTAGCCGCTTCCATCACCCCGGGCCCGCCGCCGGTCATGACGCCGAGGCGATCTTCATGATGGGTTCCCAGTCAGGCGAGGTTACATCGGCGACCAGCACCTCGTCGTCGAGGCAAAACCGACCGCGCTCAACTGCCGGTACATCACGCCCAGACTGGCGTTCTTACCGCCGACGAGTGCTGTATCATCGATCGAAAGTTCCGTGAACCAGCGAATATAGCCTTGCGCCATAATCGATCTCCGCATCGCGTGATGATGAGGACAGCTTAGTGCAAAGCCACCACAAAAACCAGCAAAGGTCCCGGTATTCGAGATCCCGCCATTCGCGCTAGACTTAGGGCATGGATCCGCTCACAAACCAGCTCTGGTCGCTGCTGGCCGCCACCGACATCGGCCTCTTGATCGGCATCGAACGCGAGTGGGGACAAAGACAGGACCCGGGTCGACCAAGACATCTCGATGCCGCCGGCATCCGCACCTTCTCGCTGGTCTCGCTATGCGGACTCCTGGCCACCTGGCTGCCGGAACCGATGATGCCCTGGGCCGTCGCCGTGGGGCTGCTCTTCATGGCTGGATCGCCCTGGCCTCATACTGGCGGACGACGCGCGCCCGGCGCTCGGACACCGGCATCACGTCCGAGGTCGTACTCATCATGACCTTTTTGCTCGGCGCCCTGACCGGCCTCGGCCATCTGATGCCGGCGACCGTTTCCGCCGTCATCGTGGTCACGTTGCTCTATTTCAAGAAGCTGCTTCACGGGTTTTCCCATTCCCTGTCGCCTACAGACATTCAGCAGACGGTCCAGTTCCTGATTATTTCCATCGTGATCCTGCCGGTGCTGCCCGATCGGAACTTCGGGCCTTACGAGTCACTGAATCCCTACGAAATTTGGCTCATGGTGGTCCTGATCTCGGGGTTGGGGTTTGCGGGTTATGCGGGGATCAAACTGGTTGGCAGCAACAAGGGACTCGGCATCACGGGTCTGCTCGGAGGACTGGTGTCGAGCACGGCCGTGACGTTGTCGATGTCACGCCTGAGTCGCGACCACCCCGAACTCGAGAACCCCGCCGCCCTGGCCGTCACAATGGCCTGCGGCATCATGTTTCCAAGGGTCCTGCTGTTGACCATTCTGATCGCACCGGGGCTGACGGCCCGGCTCAGCCTACCGATCGCGATCACGACGCTCTACGTCGGCGCCATCAGCCTGTACCTGGCGCGACATTCGAAAAACAGCAGCCATGAAGGCTATACGCCATCGGACAATCCGCTGTCGCTCAAGATCGCGCTCGGATTCGGCGCATTTTACGGCCTGATCGTGCTATTGGCCCATCTCGTACAGGCGGAATACGGCGATGCCGGCCTGCTTGCCCTGGCTGCGCTGTCCGGGCTTTCCGACGTCGACGCTATCACGCTATCGACGTCGAGCATGGTCACGGGCGGACTCAACGCCTCGAACGGTGCGCAAGCCGTGCTGGCCGCCTGCGCCGTCAACACGCTCGTCAAACTCGGCATGGGACTGAGCTTCGGCGCCCGGGGAATCAGAACCTGGCTCCTGGCCGGCCTGCTGCCTGCGGCCCTGATCGCTCTGGCAGGGATGTTTTGGGTATGAAAGTGGGGCCAGGAGAGAATTCGCCGATCCAATCCGGTCCGCACTAGTCCGATCTGGACCGATCAGACTAGATCAACGGCGGCGCGGACGTCTTTGACGGCGTCGATCTGGAGGACCCCGGCCGACTGGCGATGAAAATTGGCCTTGGGGATGATGGCGCGCTTGAAGCCGTGGTGGGCCGCCTCGCGTAGGCGCTCCTGGCCGTTCTGGACGGGACGGATCTCGCCGGCTAGGCCGATCTCGCCGAATACCACGAGATCGCTCGGCAGCGGACGGTCGCGCAGGCTCGATAGGATAGCCAGAATCAGCGCCAGATCGGCCGCCGTCTCGCTAATCCGGACCCCGCCCACGACATTGATGAAGACGTCCTGGTCGTACATGGCGACGCCGCAATGGCGCTGCATAACGGCCAACAGCATGGCTAGGCGATTCTGATCCAGACCGACCGCAACCCGGCGGGGATTGGAGGCATGACTCTCCGAGACCAGCGCCTGGACCTCGACGAGTAAGGGACGACTACCCTCGCGCGTGACCATAACGACGCTGCCCGGCACGGGCTCGTCATGCCGCGAGACAAAGATCGAGGACGGATTGGCGACCTCCTTGAGGCCCTGCTCGGTCATCGCGAATACGCCGATCTCGTTGACGGCGCCGAAGCGGTTCTTGACGGCCCGGATCAGCCGAAAACGGCTGTCGCCGTCGCCCTCGAAATAGAGCACGGTATCGACCATGTGTTCGAGGACGCGAGGCCCTGCCAGGGCGCCCTCCTTGGTGACATGACCGACCAGGAACAGCGAGGTCCCGGTGCGTTTGGCGAAATGCACGAGTTGGGCCGCGCTCTCGCGGACCTGGCTGACCGATCCGGGCGCGGACTGCAGCTCGCCGGTGTAGAGGGTCTGGATGGAATCGATGACCATGATGGCCGGCCGTTCGCGGGCTGCGGCTTCGAGAATACGCTCGACCTGGGTCTCGGCCAGCAAACGCAGCTCCGGCGCCTTGAGTCCCAGACGACCCGCGCGCAGACTGATCTGCTGCGGCGACTCCTCGCCCGTGATGTAGAGCCCGGACTGAGCTGGCTGCAACGCGGCCAAGGCCTGCAACAGTATGGTCGACTTGCCGATGCCCGGATCGCCGCCGATCAGGATGACCGACCCATGAACCAGACCGCCGCCGAGGACACGATCGAGTTCCTGAAAACCTGTCGGCGTACGGATTTCCGTCGTCAGTTCCACACTCGCCAGATCGCAAATCTCGGCGTTTCCCGCAAAGCCGCCGCTACGAAAACGACTCGGCGCGTCGGCAACCGGCCGTTCCTCCTCCATAGCGTTCCAGGCCCCGCAATCGCCGCATTGGCCTGCCCATTTGGGACTGGTCGCGCCGCACTCGCGGCAACGGTAGACGAGTTTATCCTTCTTGCCCTTACGCTCGATGCTCACGCCCGCCTCCATACATCATGCGTTCCGATATCTCATGGGTACGCGCCGGGTCAGCCTGCAAAACAATTCATAGCTGATGGTATCGGCGCCCTCCGCGACCTCTTCGATGGGCAGACCCCGCCCCCAAAGCACGGCCCCATCGCCGACGGCGGCGTCGGGTAACGACCTGAGATCCACGGTGATCATATCCATCGAGACCCGGCCCACCAGCTGGACACGATGGCCGTTTATCAGAACCGGCGTTCCCGGCCGGGCATGGCGAGGGTAGCCGTCGCCGTATCCGATCGCGACGACACCGATCCGCATGTCCTCGGGACAGCGCCAGGCGCCTCCGTAACCGACCGCCTCGCCTGCACGGCAGTCGCGGATCGCGATCAACGCCGAACGCAGCGTCATGACCGCGGTAAGCCCCTCGTCGCCGCCGACGCTGTCGGGAAAGGGCGAAGACCCGTAAAGCATGATACCCGGTCTGATCCAATCCCGGTGGGTATCGGGATGGGCCAGGATGGCGGCGGAATTGGCGATACTTTGCGGTCCGCCGAGCCCTGCAATCGTTTCGTCGAAACAGCCGGTCTGACGCCCGGTAACCGTCGCATCGCGATCATCGGCCGAAGACAGATGGGTCATGAGCACAGTGGTCCGGACGGCGCTCAGCGCCGCTAGACGGGCATGAAAGACTCTGGCCAGATCGGGAGCGATCCCGAGACGGTTCATGCCGGTATTGATCTTGAGCCAGACTGTGATGGGGTGCGTAAGCCGCGTCTGTTCCAACATGGACAGTTGCGCCTCGCAATGCACCACCGTAGAGACGCCTTGCCGAGCGGCCTCGATGAGTTCCGCCTGATCCAAACAACCCTCGAGCAGCAGGATGGGGGGGTCGATACCTGCATCGCGGAGCGCCAAGGCCTCGTCGAGACAGGCGACGGCCAGGCCGTCGGCATCGGCGAGGGTTCGCGCAACGGGGACCAGGCCGTGGCCGTAGGCGTTGGCCTTGATGACCGCCATGACCCGCGACCTTGGCGCTACGACGCGCACCCGGCGCAGATTCGCCCTCAGGGCCTCAAGATCGATTTCGGCCCGCAACGGCCGGCTCACGCATAGGCCTCGCTATCGTAACCTTCGTTGACATAGTTCTCGAAGCGCGTGTACTGGCCCAGGAAGGTCAGACGTACGGTTCCGATAGGTCCGTTACGCTGTTTGCCGATGATGATCTCGGCGATGCCCTTGTCGGGGCTGTCTTCGTTGTAGACCTCGTCGCGATAGATGAACGCGATCAGGTCGGCATCCTGCTCGATAGCGCCCGACTCACGCAAATCGGACATAATCGGACGTTTGTTGGGACGTTGTTCCAGACCGCGATTGAGCTGAGACAGGGCGATGACCGGCACTTCCAGCTCCTTGGCCAACGCCTTCAACCCCCGCGAGATTTCCGAAATCTCATTGGTTCAGTTCTCGCTGCCCGGATTCTGCATGAGCTGCAGGTAATCGATCACGATCAGTCCCAGACTACCGTGTTCGCGCTTGATGCGGCGGGCCCGGGCGCGCAATTCGCTCGGGCTCAGGGCCGGAGTGTCGTCGATATAGATGGGCGCGTCGCCCAATAGACTCATGGCCGAGGTCAGGCGGGGCCAGTCGTCGTCGCTGAGCTTGCCTGAACGGACCTTTTGCTGATCGATACGGCCGAGCGAGGACAGCAGACGCATAACGAGCGCCTCCCCCGGCATTTCAAGACTGAACACGGCGACGGCCTGACGACTCTTGATGGCGGCGTGTTCGACGAGGTTCATGACGAAACTGGTTTTACCCATCGACGGACGCCCCGCGATGATGACAAGGTCGGCGGGTTGCAGCCCCGAGGTCTTGTGGTCGAGGTCCGTAAACCCCGTAGGCAGACCGGTACAGGCGCTGTCGTTGTGATAGAGCATGTCGATACGCTCTGTCACCGCGCCCAGAAGGTCCTTGATGGGTCGATAACCCTTGTTCCCGCGCGCGCCCTGCTCGGCGATATCGAAGACCTTTTGTTCGGCGATATCGAGAATTTCGGCACTGGACCGCCCCTCGGTATTGAAGGCGAAGCTGCCGATGTCGGTGCTGACCTGAACGAGCTGCCTGAGGATGGAGCGCTCGCGAATGATCCCGGCGTAGGACTTGATGTTGGAGGCGCCGGAGGTATTGCTGACGAGATCGCCGAGATAGGCCATGCCGCCGATCTCGTCGAGCTTGGCGTGCCGGCTCAGATATTCGCCGATGGTCACGGCGTCGACCGGGGCGCCTTCACCGCTCAGATTACGGATGGCCGCGAAGATCAGTCGATGATCATTGCGGTAAAAATCGTCATCGGTGACGATATCGGCGACATCATCCCAGGCCCGGCCATCGATAAGCAGCCCGCCCAGGAGCGATTGCTCCGCCTCGACGGAGTGTGGCGGAACGCGAATCGACTCAGTTGACCTGGCCATCAAAAACTACCGGGATGAGACGCCGACATGATGTCCAAAGAGGAGATCACTCCTCGGCGCTAATCTCCAGAGCGATGGTCGCATTGACCTCGGGATGAAGATGGAGCTCGACCTCGTACGCGCCGACTTCGCGAATCGTGCCCTCGGAGAGGCGGACTTCGTGCTTGACCAGTTCGATGCCCATGGCCGTAACGGCGTCGGCGATGTCGACGGTTCCGACCGATCCGAAAAGCTTGCCTTCTTCACCGGCCTTGCAGATGATCGCGATCTTCAAGCCATCCAGCGACTCCGCACGGGTGCGGGCCGCGGCCAAGGCCTCGGCAGCGGCCTTTTCGAGTTCGGCCCGACGCGCCTCGAACATGGCGCGGTTCTCATCATTGGCGATGGTGGCCTTGCCCTGTGGGATCAGGTAATTCCGACCGTAACCAGACCGGACGTTCACGAGATCACCGATATCGCCCAGATTTTCGACTTTACTCAACAAAATGATTTCCATCTGACACCTCTACCTCTAAAGTTTCATTCGGCCGCTATCCACCGCGACTCGATTCCAAGTTCTACAGGTCCAAACCCAAAAACGTCAGGACTGTCCGCGCGGTAGGCGACGCCGGAAATCCAACCAGCTGTCGGCCACGCCCGCCGCGGACAACACGATCATGACCTGCGGAAACAAAAACACCATCAGGCCGTACAAACCCATAAGCCAACCCTTGTTCGCGCCCAATATCTGCACGGCGGCATGCACAAGCGACAGGCCCTGAATCGAAAACATCGCCACCAGCACCAAGAGCAGATTGAAAGCGAAATGCCCCAAACCACCCCCGACCAGCGTACTGATCAACAACACGCCCAGCGCGACCGCAGCCATCTTCCGACCGAGGTGGATGCGCAGAAATTCTTCCTTGAAGCCGCCCGGATTGTAGCGCATCGCCTGCAACCAACGGCCCAGAAACAGGTTGATCATGGCAGTATAGACAATGGTCGCCGCGACCATACCACTGGCCGCCATAGCCATCCCCTCGATGATCTTCTCGACATCCTCGGGTTGAACCGGCGACTCCGGCCCTTTCAGCACCGGCCCCACGACCAACTGCAGGATCGCCCGCCACCAGACCGTCACATCGCCCACGATCAAGGCATGCGCACACAGCAGTCCGATCGCGAAGACACCCACGACAATCAAGGCCAAGCTCAAGGAACGACTGCTCCTGAGCACGGTTGCCGCAATCAGCGTGGGCACCCAGAACATCACGGTGGTCACGATCAGGAATACGATCACAAGCACCTGGGTAAGATGCGACAAGGCCCCCAACAGGCCCAACGCCAGAGTCGCAAGCAACATGACCAGCAGGCCCTCGCGAAGCCCCCGTCTCAACGCAACCAGGGCAAGCCCGCCCCCGCTGAGATGGCCAAGCGGTGGCAGCAGCATCGACAGCGCGGCAAACAGCGCCACCCAGAGGACAGCCTTCATCCTTCCCTGCAATATGAACGAGGCCAGCCGCTCTATCATAACGATGCCTTACCGGTCCCCACCCCGGCCAGGCCGGAATGGGGACCGGCGCAGATCAATGAGCGTCACAATACGGCAACAAAGCAATATAACGCGCGCGCTTGACCGCCGTGGCCAGCTGACGTTGATACTTCGCGCTCGTGCCGGTGATACGACTCGGAACGATCTTGCCGGTCTCGGTAATATAGTTCTTCAACGTCGCCAGATCCTTGTAATCGATCTCTTTGACGTCGTTCGCCGTAAATGCACAAAACTTTCTGCGTCGATAGAAACGCGCCATAACAATCTCCTGAACTCTGTATTAGTGTCGCAAACCGCTGTATGCAAACCGCTGTATGCAAACCCCAGGGACCCGGGATTTGCGGCTTCGAGCTTAGCCCTCGGCGGTCTCCTTAGTCTCTTCGGTCTCTTCGGCCTCTTCGGTCTCTTCGGCCTCATCAGCCGTCTCGGACTCTTCCTTGCGCTCTTCGGACTTGCTCTCTTCGGGCTTGCGCTCTTCGGAGGCGGACGAGTCATCGGACTGGCTTCTGCTGGGACGCTGATCGTCATCGCTGGAGCGATCGTCGCCGCTTCTCGCCAGCGGTGAGGCCTCTGTAACGGCCTCGTTCTTGCTGATGACCATGTTACGGATCACGGCGTCGTTGAAGCGGAAGGCGCTGGTCAGTTCATCAAGCGCATCCTGATTGGCCTCGATATTCATGAGGACGTAGTGCGCCTTGTGAACCTTGTTGATGGGATAGGCCAACTGACGACGGCCCCAGTCTTCCAGGCGATTGATGGAACCGCCGTGCCCCTCGATGGATGCGCGGTAGCGCTCGATCATGGCAGGCACCTGGTCACTCTGGTCAGGGTGGACCAGAAACACGATTTCGTAGTGTCGCATAATGCTCCTTACGGGTTAGTCAGCCTTCCAACCAGTGGTAAGGCAAGGAGGTCGAGCCGACGGGCGCCCTAAGGCGATGCCAACCGGCCCTTCAAAGAGGCAGGGATTCTATGATATTCGCGTCCGAAGTGCAACGGCTAACGGGCGGAAACAGCCTGTATCGTGCTGACGGACGCGGAAAGCGCTCAGGACGCCCGTGAACGCGCGACCGCGATGAAGATGCCGAATGCGATAAAGCCGGCGAAGACCACGAGCATCCATTCGGCGATACTCATACTCAAAAAGGTCCAGTGGACCTCGGCGCATTCCCCGGATCCTCTGAAGACAAGGTCGAACACCTTGCGCATTGGAAACATATCCAACATGTAATCGAGCCCCGGACCGCAGGCAGGCACTTGATCCTCCGGCAGACGCTGCAACCAGACTTGGCGCCCGGCAACCATGCCGCCCGCGAGCGCCAACAACGCCGTTACGGCGCCGACCACCCGTCGTCCCCAGCCAATCGGGTTGATGACGGCCGCAAGACCCGCCCAAATGCCAAGCGCCATAACGGCAACCCTTTGGAAGATGCACAATGGACAGGGCTCCAATTTCATGACGTACTGAAAATAGAGCGCTATCACGATCAGCACGACAGCGGCCAAGGCCGCCACGATATGGCAACGGCGGGCAATAGAAGGACTCAATGAGGTCATATCGATACTCGGATCAGAATGGAAAAAACGTTTTGGGCGATTCGTGACCGTCAGACGAACACATCGATGCCGAGAGACGGGCCGTCATCGTCAGGCGGCTCACGGTCCGTCTGACGCCTCGGTCCCTTGCGACGATCCCGTCCATCCCGTGTATCCAGCATAACGTCTTCATCAGCGTCCACGCGCCGCCGCTCGCCTTGGCGTCTATCGCCGGAGGACCGTCGGTCCTCCCGCTCGTTGCGCGCCCGTACAGGCGTATGAGACACAACACCCTGGCCCGAGTCCTGCTGGGTCGAGGACCCGCTCCGGTTGCTGGCTCTGACACTCGTCACGGTCGTCGGCAACGACGGTTTGCTCACGTCCACGTCGATCTCCTATCGTCATGCCCGGGATGCTTTAGCCTTATCGAAACCGCAAGGCCAAGACCTCAGGAACCTCGGATCCAGTCGTTCGGTCACGACTTAATCAGAGGCGCCCTAATCTATATCATCGGCAGACGGCCCCGACTTCGCGAATACCCGCATTCTATTGCCTTTGCCGACAGGGTTTCAACGTCGGCCCGGCATCCGCTTCAATGCGAGGGCACACCCGGCCATTCCAGGCCCGCATTCAGGACATAGTCGGCAAGGCCGGCCCCGACCAGACTTGCCGGTTCGAGCACATGATCGACGCCGGCCCGGCGCAGGGCGTCGGCATGCTCCGGATATCGGGCTATGGCGATCAGACGCCCCTCGTAGCCCATATCCCGCAGCTGTTGCGCCACGAACAACTGGCTCTCGAGGATGGGCATCGTCAACAAAATATAGCGAATCTCCTGATGGGCAAGCTGAAACCGCTCCCAAAACTCCGGATCGGTAGCACTGGCGCGTATGACCCGATAGCCTTCACCGATCAGACGCTGCACGGCATCACGATCGAAGTCGACGCCGAGCATGGCCATGTCGCCATGCTTGCCGAGCGCATCATAGGCGCCGATACCGATATGGCCCATTCCGAAGATCAGGACATCGACCCGGCCAGGCTCGATAGGTCGTTCGTCGTCGGTCAGGACCGGGGACTGAAAACGCGTCAGCATGGATCCGTATCGCACATAGAGTCGGTGCGCGAATGCGTTGAAAGGCACTGAGATGATAAACGACAAGGCGACCGCCAGCGCGATCACGGCCAGCCAATCCCCGCTCAACCAACCCCGCTGCACCATAAAAGCGCCCAGGATCAGGGCGAATTCGCTATAAGTCGCCAGACTCAGCGTACCGAGCGCGGCCGTCCTCGCCCGGAGCCGGAAGAGCAACATCACGAGAAACAACAGAATCGACTTCAAAAAGAGCAGTGGCAGCAGCAGGCAAGCGGCCAACAAGATTTCCCAGCTCGGTGTGACCTGCAGACCGATACTGACGAAAAATGCGATCAGGAACAGATTGCGAAACCCCAATAGAGACTGCGACAACTCATACGCCCGGGCGTGACCGGCCATCAGCATGCCCAATAGCAGAGCCCCCAAGTCGCCTCTAAGCCCGGCCATCTCGAACAATTCGCCGCCACCCAGGGCGAAGACTACCCCAAACAGCACCAGCAGCTCGTCATGCCCGATTCTATCCAGTCCGAGTCGTATCCACTTCCGCAGCGGAATCAACAACAGGAATCCGATCGCCCACAGCGGCGGCGGTTCGCCGATGGTCGCGGCCATGACCAGTACGGCCATGATGTCCTGAAAGATCAATATCCCGACCGCGATCTGACTGTAGCGGGCACCCTGCTCGTCGCGCCCCTGAAAGATCTGCACCGCAAAGACCGTGCTGGACAAGCTGAGCGCGAAGCCGATGAATACCATCGTGCCACCCGCCATATCCCTGAACATGGGCAATCCGGCGGCCAACAGAAGCACGAATATCGCGCCCGCGCAAAGCAGACTCAAGACCATATGCACGCCGGCCACGCCCCACACCTGTGGGCGCAGCAGACTGGACGGGCTGAGTCTGAGACCGATACTGAAGAGCAGCAGGATGACGCCGAACTCGGCCAGAGTGAAGAACAGGGTCGTGGGCACATACCCGGTCAGCTTCAGGACCACTCCGGCAAAGAGGTAACCCACGAGCGGCGGCAAGCCCACCACATGCGCCCCCAGCCCGAAAACGAAGGCGACGATGAGCCAGATGATGTCTAGATGCTCCCCCATACCCTACCACTCGTGGTATTAATATGCGCAACGGCGCCAATGCCAAAGGGCCGTTGCACGAAGCGTCAGTAGACATGGCATATTCGTACGCCGTCAAGCCGAAAAACAGCGGATCAGGAGGGGAAAATGAGTTCAAACACTTCCGTATACGAGAAATTGGCGCTCCCGGGAGCGCTCTGTTTCGTCAAAGGACATGGCGGGCTGGATTTCGTCGAGGTGGAAAACGAACTTGGCCGTGCGACGATCGCCCTTCAAGGCGGCCATGTCGTGGACTACCAGGCCAGCGGCAAACGCCCCTTGCTCTGGCTCAGCAAGGCCGCCCGATTCGCCCCGGGGAAATCGATCCGCGGCGGCATCCCGGTCTGCTGGCCCTGGTTCGGCCCGCATCCTTCCGAACCGAACGCGCCCGCGCACGGTTTCGCCCGCACCACCCTGTGGACGCCGGTAGAAACCGCATCGCTACCCGACGGCGGCACCCGTCTGGTACTCGCCCTGTCCGGATCGACCCAACGCGTCACCGCAACGGACGACCTTGATGTCCGGCTCACGCTCGAGGTTGGACGGGACCTGCTTCTGGAACTCGAGACCCTTAATCAGGGCAACGAAAGCTACCGGCTGACCCAGGCCTTGCACACCTACTTCCTGATTGGCGATGTCCGGCAGATCCAGGTCCAAGGCTTCGATCAATGCGCCTATCTCGACAAGGTCAACGGTGGTGAAGGGATACAAGCGGGCCCGATAACGTTCGCCTCCGAAGTCGACCGTATCTATCTGGGCTGCCCGGACGAGTACTCGATTTTCAATCCGCTGCTGGACCGTACGATTTATATTTCCAGCAAAGGCTCGAAATCAGCCGTTGTCTGGAATCCGTGGGAGGAAAAGGCCGAACGACTCGGAGACATGGGGGAATCCGATTTTCTCAACATGGTGTGCGTGGAAAGCACCAATGCTGGCGACGACGGTATCGAGCTACTCCCCGGAGGAAGGCACTGCCTCTCCGCCCGGTATAGCTATACAGCCTGAGACGGAGCAGCCAAATCGCCACCGTATTCAGCGACCAGTTCGCTCAGCAAACTGGGTCTGCCAACATGGTAGCCCTGAGCGTAGTCGACGCCGATCTCGGCAAGTAGCGTCAAAATCTCCTCGTTCTCGACACATTCGGCAATGACCTTCTTGCCCATGAAGTGCGCGATCTCGGTGATCGATTTGACGATCGCAAAATCCTCGGGATTCTTGTCCATGGCGCGCACGAAGGACCCGTCTATCTTCAGAAAGTCCACAGGCAGATGCTTGAGATAACCATATGACGACATGCCGCTGCCAAAGTCGTCCAGGGAGAACGAACAGCCGGCGGCCCTGACGGTCTCGATGAAGGCCGACGCCTGACTCATGCTATTGACGCCGGCGGTCTCCGTGACCTCGAAGCTCACATGATCGACCGGCACCCCTGTCGTTTTTATCAAATCCATGAAAAACCCCAGGAAATCCGGATCATTGAGGGACTTGCCGGACAAGTTGATGGCCAAAGATCCGGTTTTCGCGACGAGGTCGGAATGCGCTCGCACCCAGGCAAAGGTTTCCTGAACGATCAGGCGGTCCAAAGCAGGCATACGATGAAAGCGTTCTGCAGCAAGCACAAAATCCTGAGGAGATACAGGTTTGCCGTCGCCGCCGAGAACGGCAAGCAGAATTTCAGAGTGATGCACTTCGCCCGCATGCGGTCCGGAGACGGTTACGATCGGCTGATAGCGCAGAGTCACCTCACGGTTATGAATCGACTCATTGACCTTGACCAACCATTCCAAGGTCTTGGCGGTATCGAGATCATCAACGGGCTCGGACTCCGGCACGCATACCTTGCCGTCCAAAAGCTTGGCATTTCGGCAGGCGTCTTCGGCCGCCAATAACAGACTCGCAGGATGCGCGGCAGCCTCGGTTACCGGAACCACGCCGATATTCAATGCGATCGGGAAACGTTTCCGATCGTGCGTGAAGGTCTCCGAACTCAGTTCGGTCTGCAGATGATCCATCTGCGCGACGGCAGCCTCCGCATCACCGTCCAGAAGGATGGCGAACTCGTCGTTGCCCAAGCGCGCCAAAGGGGCGCGATCAAAGGCAACCCGAAGGCGGTCCGCGACCTCGTGCAGGAGGCGATCTCCTGCGGCGCTGCCGCAAGATTCGTTGATGGCCCTGAACTGAACGATATCCAGACAGCACAGGACCTTGGGTGCGTACGTCCCTGTTTCATGCAACATGTCACGCCCCAGCAGTTTTTCGAATTCACGGCGATTGAGCAGGTTCGTGACGCTGTCATGGGTCGTCTCGTGTATCAGTTGATGATGCAGCTTCTGCAACATCGCATGCTGGGCCCTATCCATGGCAGGCTCATTGGCATTATCAAGCACCTCGGCCTGCCCAACCATGAAATCCCTGGCCAATTGTCGATCGGTCAGCGTGATCTCTCTCTGCCCGCGCAGGTTTACGAACACGTATCGATCAAGATGTTTGGTCACCTAGGCCAGCTTGAGCCTATGCATGCTGCCGGATTCGTCTTTCAGCACGATCCAGGTATTGAGCTTGAGTCGATGCACCCGGTCCAGCCAGTCGGTGAATTCAGGCGCCTTGGCGACCTCTTTGGGATCGGCGTCCGCATCCGCCTTCAAAAATGAGAGCCTTTCCCGTGCGGTGGAATCGCCGGAACATGCCTGCTTCAACAATGGCTGCTCTTCAAGGCAACCCTTTACCACGTCGTTGAAGTTCTCGTGGTAGGCGTCGTTTTGTATCTCGACCAGGGTTTCGAGTTCGCGCAGGGCCTTCTTCAGAATCTGAGCATCATCCCCGGCACGATATTGGACAATCCGGTTGATGAGATTGTCGATCTTTTGGCATACCGCGTTCTCGCCGAATCCAAAACCGTCATCGTCGTCGCCATAGAGCTCGAGCATGGAGACGTTATTGATGATCCGGCGCAGGATATGATCCCTGTCCATCAAAAACGCGCTGTCCTTCAACGCCAGTTTCATGAGCGGAATCTCCAGCTCCCGAAGCCAATTCTTGACCTGCACCGACACCTGAGGGTCACCCCGCAATGAGGTGAAAATACGATTCCCAACGTCCATGATGTCGCGTTCCCGTCTGGGGAACTGTCGACACGCTCCGGTCCGGTCCTGTAGATAGGAATCGACTTGAGACAGGAAATCGCTCTGCTCGGAATTTTCGGAAGGTTCGGCTTGAGGAGCCGACTCGCCGGTGAGATGGATCGCATCCAGGGCATCCATGAGTTCCTCGACCGAGTAGCTGCCTTTTCGTTCAAGCCGAGGCCGTGTCGATGCATCGGGGGCGGGGGCGTCCACATCGGCTTTTTGGGCTTGTTGCAACAATTCTTCACGCAGTTGCTCAATATCATCGACGATCTCGAAGATCGTCCGATGGTCCACCGCAGATGAGGACGCTCCCTGATCGGCCCGGTTTCGCGTATCTGCATCACGCTCACGACGCACCGGTTGATCGACGGGTTCCGGTTGATCGACCGGCACCCGTTGATCGACGGACTCCGGCTCAGGCGCGTTCCCATGCACCGGCCGTTCACGCTTCTTGAGCATAGGTGCCCGAAAGTGCAACTCAGGCAGAATGCCGGCCTCAATAAGGATCTGATTCAATTCCTCATAGATCGGCTCGCAGGCATGCGCCAGATGGATACGGAATACCGCGAAACAAATCTGATAGACGTCGTGTTCGAATTGCCAGGGCTTGAGCGCCGCCTGTAGGGCGTCGGAAAAGATCAATGGTCGAAACGGATTGTTTTCGGCATCGATCTCGCGGCCATAGAGTCGGCTCAGGCGTTGCTGAAGGGCCGATAGCGCTTGCCTGTTCTTCGCTTCGACATGACAAACGATATCCGCCGACGCCAGCCAATCCTCGAAAAGGCCGTTATCCATTAGCGTCAATTCATCGAACGCCGCGGCATCGCCATCGGGGACATGATGGGCCTCAACCTGCGTTTTGAAGGACTGTCTGAGCGAGGCCATGAACCTTTCGCGGAACTCCTCGCCCTTGCACCTGATCATCGTGATGGCGCTGAAGTAGTCGTTCTGATGGGTATGGTTCTTGAGCGTATCCACCTTACTGAAAATCTCTTCCGCGCAGGACTTAAGATAGGCATCCAGCATCGCCGGCATGCTGACTATGATCTTCGCCTGACAGGCGGCGATCACCTTGTCCAGGCAGCGTAGCGCATGGTGATGAGAATCGGCGGATGCATCGGCATGAGCATGATTAAGGGCTTGAGCATGGCCGATCAGACGCCGCACCAAGGTCAGATCGGGTGCAATGAAGGCCAGCCCCATGCTCAGATCATGAGCGCGGGCGATGCGCGCCTTGAAGGCGAATCCGTTTGAGTGCACTCCTGGGACATTACACAGGACGGTCAATTCGTCGTCTACGCGGACCGCCCCCTGCGCGGATTGATCGACAAGATCAACAAACATGCCGCCCATGCACAGATCAAGGATCTGACACGGGTAAACCCGCCCATTGGCCAGGACACATTGCCCTTCGAGGCGTACTGAATATCTCTGATATCTGCGTTTATCCATATGCGCCCGGACTCCTACCATCCGGTTTAGGGAACCTCTGATCAATTCCTATTCGACGATGCATTGTGCCTATCCCTTATCGGCAAAGGCGCGAACGACTTAAGGAACCTCTGATTAATTCTGGGCCGGATGGATGGCGAGACGAAATGTTCCGGATCAAGGCGAAAAGCGCAGGTAATAGCGTGCTATTGCCAAGATTTTCAACGCCGAGCCGGGACATTTCAGCCGTCAGACGCCGGTTCACGAATTAATCAGAGGTTCCTTAA
>Ga0114931_10004979_pt1 | contig 16480 bp, 26 predicted proteins | sample 2SBtaG_FD_89579 | JGI IMG/M metagenome (GOLD analysis project Ga0114931, IMG submission 89579) | Deep subsurface microbial communities from Kolumbo volcano to uncover new lineages of life (NeLLi) - 2SBTROV14_V59a metaG | ecosystem: Environmental > Aquatic > Marine > Volcanic | place: Kolumbo...
AGAACACATATCATTTGATTTGGGTAACCAAATACAGGTATGAAACGTTCGCATCCGAAGGAATGCGAACAGTAGTTCTTAACGCACTTAGCGTCGCTGGAAAACGTTATGGTATCGATATTTTCGAGGCAGAAGTTATGACTGATCACGTGCATGTTTTTGCACGATTGCCAAGAACAATGAGTGTATCAAAAGCCTTTCAGTTACTGAAAGGCTACACATCATATCATATCAGAAAATATCAACCTTGGCGGAAAAAATACAAAGCACTCTGGTCGCCATTTCAATTCAGCCGAACCGTAGGTTCAGTGACTGGAGGAGTCATCCAGCATTACATCAAAGAAACCAACACAAGAGGCGACTATGGGAACCAAAAAAGTCTATTCAACTACTAGGTTGGGCCGAAAGGTACCACGCACTTTAGTGCGTGGGGAGGCCCAACCAATAATAAACTTCCCTATGGTAAATAAATAAGATATCAATTATTATTTGTATACTATAATATATATCTATAATTAAAAAATTCAAGGCGTAACCTTTTTAAACCGTCCTGTATTCCTGAAGGGTTCACTAGTTCAAAGCAAAGTGAACCAGGACCTGAAAAGGCGACTCCGAAAGAAGGAATTCTCAACGGAGACTCCACCAATAGGCCCTTAACAAAAGATGTTAACAACTAAAAAAAGTGGTTGTTAGTATGTAATAAACTTAAAGGATTAACTAAAATGGGAAAAGCAGGAAGACCAAGATATGGAAGCATGGGTGTATGGCCTAGAGTTAGAGCTAAAAAAACCGTTGCTAGAGTAAGGTCTGTTCCTGTCGAAACAAAAGTTAAACCTCTGGCATTTGCAACTTACAAAGCAGGCATGACACATACACACATCATTGGTCAGGAAAAAAACAAGAGATCATTTAACCAGACAACTTCAGTGCCGGTAACAATTCTTGAATGTCCGCCAATGAAGATAGCAAGTCTGAGGCTTTACAAAAAAAACGGCACAGCACTCGTCGTTTCTAAACAACTTAATTTCAAAATGGACAAAGAGATGGTCCGAAAACAAAAAATTTCTAAAAAAGATGCAAGGTATTTAACTGCAACAAGTATTTCTGAAATAAAAGCAGATGACTTCAAAGAAATTACAGTTCAAGTATATACTACTCCTAAATCTATTGCTCTAAAGAAAAAACCAGAACTATTCGAAGTAAAACTTGGAGGAACAAACCAAGAAAAATTAGACTGGATAAAAGAGCACATAGACAAACCAATAACAATCTCAGATGTATTCGCTGAAGGACAGTTAGTTGATGTTCATGCGGTAACAAAAGGAAAAGGATACCAAGGTCCAATGAAAAGATTCGGAATTGGAAGAACACAGCACAAATCTGAAAAAGCAAAGAGAAACCCGGGCTCCTTAGGTGGATGGAAAGCACAAGCACACGTAATGTATAGAATTGCACATGCAGGACAAATGGGTTATCATCAAAGAACACAATATAATAATTTAGTAATGAAAATAAGTGATAAACCTGAAGAAGTAAAAATGGATGGTGGAATTGTAAGATACGGTGATGTCAAAACAACATATCTTCTAATAAAAGGTTCAGTTGCAGGAGCTAAAAAAAGACTAATAACATTATCAGAACCAATCAGGCCAAAAGAAAAACCAAAATTTTCATCAGAATCAATCAAATTAATCAGTACAAAATCACAACAAGGAAGATAAAATGAAGCTAAAAGTCATGACAAAAAGCGCAACAGGAACAAACTCAGTTGAACTGCCAGTGCAATTTCAAGAACCAGTTAGAAGAGACCTGATTAAAAGAGCAGTACAGACTTTACATGCAAATAACAGACAATCATATGGTGCAAAACCTGAAGCAGGAAAAAGAGCATCTGCATACCTTTCAAAAAGAAGAAGAAAATACAAAGGTACATATGGAATAGGACAATCCAGAACACCAAGAAAAGTAATGTCTAGAAACGGAACAAGATTTTTCCACGTAGGTGCATTTGCTCCACAAACAGTTGGAGGAAGAAGAGCACACCCACCAAAAGCAAGTAAAATATGGGACCTAAAACTAAATGAAAAAGAAAATAGAAAAGCAATTCGTTCAGCATTAGCATCAACAATAAACTCAGAACTTGTAAAAAAAAGAGGACACAAAGCACCAGAAAGTTATCCATTCATAATATCAGATGAATTTCAATCAATAAATAAAACTTCAGAACTAAAAAAAATCCTTATCAAACTCGGCTTTGAAAACGAATTAAAAAGAACAGGCAAGAAAAAAATAAGAGCAGGAAAAGGAAAAACAAGAGGAAGAAAATACAAAAAGAAAAAAGGAATCTTATTTGTTACAGGAGATTCCTGCGAACTTGAAAAATCATCCTCAAATCTTGCAGGTTCAGACATAGTATTAGTACAAAACTTAAACGTTGAATTATTAGCTCCAGGAGCAGAACCAGGAAGACTAACACTATTTACAGAATCAGCAATAAAAAAACTTAATGATACAAAACTTTTCACGATAGACTTCAGAGGAGAAAAAGTTGTAAAAGAAAAAAAACTAACTCCAAAAAAGGAAGCAAAAAAACAGGCTAGAAAAGCAGAACCTAAAACAAAGAAAACAACAACTAAAAAATCTGCACCAAAAGCAGAAAAGAAAGTTGAAAATAAAAAACCTGTAAAAAAACAAATAAAGCCAAAAGCTGAAAAGCAGACCACTGAAAAGGTGAGTGAAGAATGACTGACCATCCTATTATATTATATCCTTTAGCAACAGAAAAAAGCATAAAGCTAATGGAATCAGAAAACAAACTAATATTCGTAGTCGGAATAAAATCCACAAAAAAAGAAATCAAAGAAGCAATTGAAAACGAATTCAAAGTAAAAGTTATGAATGTCAATACACTAATCAGCAACAAAGGAAAAAAGAAAGCATACGTAAAATTTGCAGATAATACACCTGCAATTGATGTCGCAACAAAATTAGGATTAATGTGAAAGTAAAATGGGAAAGAACTTAATTCAACAAAGAAGAGGAAAAGGAAGCGGTAGATTTAGAGCTCCACATTTCAGATATAAAGGAGAAATCAAGATGCTCAAGAAATCCGAATACACAATTAAAAACCTAATTCGATGCCCAGGCCACTCAGCACCATTAATAGAAGCAGAATACGATGACAAGACAACAAGTTTGTTAGTAGCTCCAGAGGGAGTAGCAATCGGAGAAAAATTCAGCATTGACAATGGTGAAATCAAAAGAGGAAACATCCTAACACTAAAGAATATTCCTGAAGGAACAAGTGTTTTCAGCATAGAAAACAGACCTGGAGATGGAGGAAAATTCGTAAGAGGTTCAGGAGGCTCAGCAAAAATTGTTGCAAAAACACAAACTACAGTAACAATATTATTACCATCAAAGAAACAAAAAGTATTCCACCCAGAATGCCTAGCAATGATAGGAGTTGCAGCAGGAGGAGGAAGAGTAGAAAAACCATTACTAAAAGCAGGTAAGAAACACCACATAATGAAATCAAGAAATGTTTACTACCCAGTTGTTTCAGGTTCCGCAATGAACGCAGTGGCACATCCATTCGGAAACAAGAGATCATCAAGAAAATCAAAAGCAAAACCAACAGGCAGAAACGCACCACCTGGAAGAAAGGTAGGTATGATTGCTGCAAAGAGAACTGGAAGAAGAAAGTAAAAGGATGATTAAAAATGGCAAAAAAAATTTTCACATACAGAGGAAAAACATTGGAAGAACTTCAAGAACTTTCAATTAAAGACCTATCAGAACTACTACCATCAAGGCAGAGAAGAAAAATAAAAAGAGGATTCTCAGATGGAGAAAAATCATTTATTGAAAAAATAGCAAAGAAGAACAACGTAAAAACACACTTAAGAAATATGATAATACTGCCACAAATGGTCGGTAAAACCATATTAATCCATACTGGAAAAGAATTTCAAGCAGTAACAATACAAGAAGAAAGCATAGGCTCTTATTTTGGAGAACTAGCATTATCAAGAAAGAAAACAGGACACAGCTCACCAGGAGTTGGAGCAACAAAAAAACCACATGTAAAATAAATGAAAAATGGTAACTAAATACGCATTCAAAGACATGAAAGAGAATATGGCAAGGTCCCTATCAAAAGACCTAGGTATATCTGCGAAGGCTTCAATAGAAATAAGCAACTTCATAAGAGGAAAAACCACACAAAAAGCCAGAGAAATACTTGGAAGAGTACTTGAATACAAACAACCAATACCATTCAAAAGATTCACAGACGGCGTAGGTCACAGAGCAGGAAACAAAATTGGTGCAGGAAGATATCCTCAAAAAGCAGCAAAAGAGTTCCTAAGAATAATAGATTCAGTTGAAGCAAACGCTCAAGCAAAAGGACTATCAACAAACTTACTAATCGTTCACGTAGCAGTACAAAGAGGAACAAATCAATTCCGATCAGGAAGACAAAGACGAAGAATGTTTAAAAGAACACATTTAGAAATTGTCGTAGAAGAAATGGAAGCACCAAAGAAAGAATCAAAATCAAAAACTTCAGCTAAAAAAACTGTACCTAAAACGGAAACAAAAGTTGTAGAAAAGAAGGAAGCACCAAAAGTTGAAAAAACTTCAGAAGTAAAAAAGGAAGAACCAAAAAAGGAAGAACCAAAAAAGGAGACTCCTAAACCAGTCGAAAAGAAATTAGAAACAAAACCAGCTGAAAAAAAAGAAACTAAATCCGAATCAAAACCAGAGGAAACCAAAAAATGATTGAAAGAAAATTCGTATCACAAAATATTAAGGAATTCCAAATAAAAGATTACCTATTCGGCGAATTAAATAGAGTAGGTCTTAGCGATGTAAAACTACAAAGAACTCCTCTCGGAGAAAAAATAGTAGTATCCGCATCAAGACCAGGACTAGTTGTTGGAAAAGGTGGTTCAAACATAACAAGACTAACAAAAGTCCTAAAAGAAAAATTCAAACTAGAAAATCCTCAAATAGAAATCGAAGAAGTAACAGACCCAAGAGGAAACGCACACATCACAGCAGAAATGATTGCAAACTCACTAGAAAGATACGGTCCAGCAAGATTCAAAGGAGTAGGACACAAAGCACTAGCAACAGTAATGGCATCAGGAGCACTAGGAGTAGAAATCCTAATCTCAGGAAAAATACCAAGTTCCAGAGCAAAAACATGGAGATTCTATATGGGTTACCTGAAAAAATGTGGTGAAATATCACTATCAGGAGTAGATAAAGCACAACAAAAAGCAAGATTAAGAACAGGAGTAGTAGGAATCCAAGTTGCTATAATGCCAGGAACAACCGTACTACCAGACAAAATAGAAATCCTTGATGAACCAATAGTTGTAGTTGAAGAAGTCAAAACAGAAAAAGACGATTCAAAAAAAGAAACAAAAACTGCTGAAGAAAAACCAAAGAAAAAAGCTCCAGCAAAAAAAAGAGATGCAAAGAAAAAAACAACTAAGAAAAAAACAAAAAAAACAGAAGCAACTGAAGAGTAAAAATGAAAATCAAAGAAATAAGGAAATTAAAGGAAGCAGAAATGAATAAAAAGTTCGCTGAACTACAAAGCGAATTAATAAATCTTCAGGGACAAGCAGCATCAGGAACTCCTCCAAAAAACCCCGGTCAAATAAAAAAAATCAAATTAATAATCGCAAGAATAAAAACAATTAGAAGAGAAAAAGAAATAGAAGAATTAAAAGTAGGTAAGCAATTACCAGAAAAACAAAAGGAGGAACAGAAAGCGAATGCCAGAAATTGATCCAATAACGGGACTTCCAAAAGAACTTGGTGTATGGGAAAACATAGCCAAAGAAAGTCAGAAGATTACGATTAAGATCATAAAGAAGAAATTCGGAAAAAAATACACAGTTGTTGCTGGTATAAACGAACACGAAGTTAACCTCAAAGATGTCGCAAAAAAATTGAAGAACAAATTCGCATGTGGAGGAACTGCAAAAGGTGGAATTGTTGAACTTCAAGGCGACCATACAAGAGACATTCGAAAAGAACTAATAACTTTAGGATTCAGTCCGGACCAAATCGAAAAATGAATATTTACAAACAAGAATTCATTGGAAAAACAATTACAATCACAAAATCAAAAAACAAACATCAAGAAGGAATAACAGGAAAAATAATTGATGAAACAAAAAACACATTCAAAATTAAAACAACAAAAAAAACAATCACAATACTAAAAAACGAAAAAACATTCATAATAGAAAACCAAAAAATCGAAGGAAACAAAATAGCAAAAAGATCGGAAGAAAGAATAAAAACAAAGGAGAAATAAAATGGCTACAAACAAATCACTATCACCAAGAGGAAGAAAATTCGTAGGAGTTGTTATCAGCGACAAAATGTCAAAAACTGTAACAGTCCAATGGGAAAAAAGAAAATACATTCCAAAATATGAAAGATATGAAAAAAGCAGAACAAAAGTCAAGGCACATAACCCTGACGAAATCGATGCAAAAAAAGGAGACACAGTCAAAATCGAAGAAATAAGACCATTATCAAAAACAAAAAATTTCATTGTAACAGAAATAATAAGTAAAGCTGGAGAGACAACTAAATGAAAGCAATCAAAGCATCAATACCACAAGCACTTCCACACGGGTCACAAGTAGGAACCTGTGATAATAGCGGAGCAAAACTCCTCAAAATATTTTCAGTTAAAGGTTCAAAAACAGTCAAAGGCAGAATGCCTTCGGCAAGAGTGGGAGACTTAGTTCAGGCAAGCGTATTGAAAGGAAAACCAGACATAAGAAAAACAGTTGTCTGGGCAGTAATCGTCAGACAAAAAAAAGAATACAGGAGAATGGATGGAACAAGAATCAAATTCGAAGACAACGCAGCAGTTGTTCTAAAAGATGACAAAGGAAATCCAAAAGGAACAATATTCAAAGGACCAATCGCAAAAGAAGCATGCGAAAGATGGCCAGGAATTGCAAAAGTTGCAAGCATAATCATATAAGAGGAAAAAGATGAAATCAGAATTTTCAAAAACATGGAAGTCGAGCGTGAAGCCAAGAAAACAAAGAAAGTATAGATATAAGGCTCCATTCCATATTAAATCAAAATTCATGAACGTAAATCTCTCAAAAGAATTAAGAGAAAAACACGGAACAAGAAACTTGAGATTGAAAGTTGGTGACAAGGTAAAAATACTAAGAGGAAATTTCAAAGGAAAAGAAGGCGCAGTAGTAGAAATCGACTTAAAAAATACGAAAGTATACGTTAACAAGATAGAAGTAACAAAAATGGAAGGCACAAAAGTAAGAAGACCACTAAATCCAACAAACCTACAAATAATAGACTTAAAATTAGATGACAAAAAAAGAAAAGACAAATTAGCAAAATTCAAATCAGAGGCAAAGCCAAGTAAAACTTCGCAAACCTCTAAACCCGAGGCAAAATAAAATGGTTAAAAATCACATAAAAAGACTTGTTGCACCAAAAACATGGAGAGTACTCAGAAAAACAACCAAATTCATAACCACACCATACCCTGGAGGACACACACTTAAATTTACAATTGCTATTAACACATTTCTAAAAGAAATGGTGGCAATCACAAAAACAACAAAGGAAACAAAATACCTATTGACAAAACAGGAAGTACTTGTAAACGGAAAAAGAATTAGAGATGACAAATACCCAGTAGCACTAATGGATGTAATAAGCATACCCTCAGCAAAAAAAACATACAGAATAGTCTTTGACAAAACAGGAAAACTATTTGCAAAAGAACTAAAAGAAGGCGACAACACAACATTACTACAAATCACGGGAAAAACACCACTCAAAAAAGGAGTATTCCAAATAAATACATTAAGCGGAAGAAACTTGCTAACAAAAGAAAAAGATGCAAAAGAATACAAAGTTGGTGACTCACTGATAATTTCAGTACCAGACAACAAAATAATATCCCACTTCAAAAAAGAAAAAGGAGCACATGTACTAGTATACAAAGGAAATCACGTAGGAAAATCCGGAACAATAGAAAACATTGCTCAAGGAATAATCACAATCAAAATGAAAAAAGAAACATTCGAAACAAATTCAAAATATGTATTTGTGGTAGGAAAAGATAAAGAAGAAATTGACGTAACTGGATAAAAATGGATAACGCTATGAGACAAATTAGTATAGAGAAAGCAACCCTTAATGTAGGTGCAGGAAAAGACCAAAAGGTACTAGAAAAGGGAATAAAATTACTGAAAAATATTACAGGAATAGATCCAGTAAAAACAATAACTATGAAAAGACTTCAAGCATGGGGACTAAGACCGGGACTCCCAGTAGGAGCAAAAATTACACTTAGAAACCAACCAGCAGAAGAACTAATACTAAGAATCTTGGATGCAAAATCTGGAACACTTGCACCAGACTGTTTTGATGACAATGGAAACATAAGCTTCGGAATACCAGAATATGTAGACATCAAAGGAGCAAAGTACGATACAGAAATTGGAATGATGGGTCTTCAGGCAAGCATAACATTGAAAAGACCGGGTTTCAGAATAAAAAACAGAAGACTAAAGAACAAAAAAGTTCCAACAAAACACAAGATTTCAAAAGAAGAATCAATACAATTCATGAAAACAAAATTCGGAGTCAAGGTAGGTGAAGAAGAATGATGAAAATAAAAAATTTTCAGCATCGTAAGAAATTCAAGAATTTCTGCGACACAACGAAACAAAGTTTCGTTCAGTGTAACAAAAACACAGGGGGTTTTTCATTATGACTACATCAAATCACACCAAAGTCCTAAAACAAATCAAAAATAAGCCAGGAAAATATGCAAAGTATCTGAAAAATAATGTTCCTAAAAAAAGAAAATTCGGAAAAAACACAAAACCATGCAGAGTAACAGGTTCAACACACGGTGTAATCCACAAATATGGAATAGACATGGACAGACAAACATTCAAGAACAACGCAAGAAAATTAGGATTTAAAAAATATTCATAAGAACAAAATTCGAGGAAAAACAAAATGTCATTAAATGATCCATTAGCAAATGTACTATCGTTCATCAATAACTACGAGAAACTAGGAAAAAAAGAACTCGTAACAAAGAATGTATCAAAAGTAATCAAACAAGTACTAACAATAATGAATGAAGAAGGATTCATAGGAACCCACGAAATGGCAGGAGAAACAGCTGGTGGGCAATTAAAAATAAACCTAATAGGTTCACTAAATAAATGTGGAGTAATAAAACCAAGATACAGAGTAAAAGTATCCCAGTTCGAAAAATTCGAAAAAAGATACCTGCCTGCAAAAGACTTCGGAATATTAATAGTATCAACAAGTAAGGGTTTAATGACTCATAAAAAAGCTAAGGAACAAAACCTTGGTGGAACATTAATAAGTTATGCGTATTAAAATGGTAAAAATAAAAACACCTTTAATAACAAAATTAGACATTCCAGAGGGATGCGAATTTAAAAGAGACCATGGAACAGTCACAGTTAAAGGACCGAAAGGCGAACTAAAAAGAACAATTGAGAACAGAAATATCATAATAGAACAAGATGGAAATATACTTACATTAAAATTCGATAAAACAAGTAAAAGAGAGAAGAAACATTTGTTCACGACAAAAGCACACATAAAAAATATGTTAAAAGGAGTATCCGAAGGATACACATACAAGCTCAAAATATGTTCAGGACACTTCCCGATGACTGTAACACTAAAAAATAATGTAATCGAAATCAAAAACTTCATTGGAGAAGTAGTACCAAGAAAATTAATAATAAAAGATGAAGCAAAAGTAAAAATCGAAGGCGACATAATCACAGTAGAAGGAATAGACAAAGAAAAAACAGGTCAAGCAGCAGCATCAATAGAAAAATTGACAAAAAGACCAGGATTCGACAAAAGAATATTTCAAGATGGAATATATATAACTGAAAAAGACGGAAAGAAGATAGGACAATAAAATGGCTAGTAACAAATTCATAAGAACAAGTGCCCACAAGAAAAAAAGAATGGCACCAGGATGGAGAAAACCAAAAGGTCTTCAAAATAAAAAAAGACTTCAACTAAAAAACCACGGAATAAATGTAAAGCCAGGATACAGAAAACCTAAAACAACACGAGGAAAAAGTAAAGAACTAGAAATAATCTCAACAACTTCATTAGAATTATTAAAATTAATGGATAAAAAAACACAGGCAGTCCTAATAGGGCGAACTGGTAAAAAGAAAAAACTCGAAATCATAGCAGAAGCAGAAAAACTAGGAATACAAATAGTTAATCTAAACACAGAAAACTACAAAGAAAACGCATCAAAATTCCTAGAAGAAAGAAAAAAAGCTGTAAATGTAAGAAACAAAAAACAACAAGACAAAAAACAACAAGAACTAGAAAAAGAGAAGGCAGAAAAAGAAAAGAAAGCCAAAAAGGATGAAGAAAAAGATTCACAAAAAGCAGAACTCACTCCTGAAGAAAAACAAAAAAAGGAGAAAGAAGAAAAAGACAAAATCCTAACAAAGCCAACAACAAAAACAAAATAAGTGACTAAAAAATGAAAATCCAAAAACGTCTAGCAGGCCAACTATTAAACGCATCCCCAAAAAGGATAAAATTTGATAATGAAAGACTTGCAGATATAAATGAAGCAATCACGAAAACAGATGTCAGAAAACTGATAGATGAAAAAGCGATAAGAAAAGTACAAGTAAAAGGAGTTTCAAGAGGAAGAGCAAGAAAAACTCAAACTCAAAAATCAAAAGGAAAAAGAAAAGGTAAAGGAAGCAGAGCAGGAAAAAGCACAGCAAGATTACCAGGAAAAGAATCATGGATGAATAAAATAAGAAGCCAAAGACAACTCCTAAAAACACTTCGTGAATCAGAATTAATATCACAAAAATCTTTCAGAGACTTATACAGAAAAGCAAAAGGCGGATTTTTCAGAAGCCAAAGACACATCAAACTATTCATAGATGACCAAGACTTAATAATAAAAAAAGAAAAAACAGAAATAAAATCAACCAAATTAAAATCAACAGAAACCAAGAAAAAAATGGTAAAGGAAAAAAGCAGCACAAAGAAAACAGAAAGCAAAACACATAAAAAATAAGTGAATTAATATGGGCAGCGCAACAAGATACACAGTAAGAAAAAGAAGAAGAAGAGAAGGCAAGACCAACTACAGAAGAAGGCTTGAACTACTTAAAGGAAGAAAAAACAGACTCGTAATTAGAAAAACTAATACTCAAATAATACTACAAATAGTAAAATACGAACCAAACGGAGATAAAGTAATACTAACAACAAAATCATCAGAACTAAAAAAACACGGATGGAAATACTCCTTCAAAAGCCTACCTGCAGCATACTTAGCAGGAATGCTACTTGCAAAGAATGCAAAAGAACACAAAGTAGTAGGAGCAGTTTTAGACTTAGGACTACAGACACCAATCCATGGAAACAGATTATTTTCAGCGCTTAAAGGAGTAATTGACGGCGGACTAAACGTTCCAGCAACAGACTCAGTATTCCCAAGCGAAGACAGATTAACAGGAAAACACATAGCAGTATACCTAGAAAAATTCAAAAACATAACAACAGATTTTGAAAACTTAAAAAAAGAATTCAGTAAATAATCACGGAGTGAAATAAATGCCACCAAAAAAAACAAAAAAACAAGAAGCATCAGATGATGCTCAGGAAGAACCAGTTTTACTGGAACCAATAGATGAAAATACTCCTAAAATAGAAATGAAACCAGTAGAAAACTGGAAACCAAAAACTAACCTAGGAAAAAAAGTCCAGAATAAAGAAATCACAGATATAGATGAAATCTTGGACAATGGTACAACACTACTAGAACAGGAAATTGTTGACTCACTTATAGCTTCAGAATCAGAACTTCTCATGATAGGACAAGCCAAAGGAAAATTCGGAGGCGGTCAAAGAAGAATATTTAGACAAACACAGAAAAAAACAAGAGAAGGAAATAAACCAAAATTCACAACGATGGCAGTTGTAGGAAACAAAAACGGCTATGTTGGAATAGGTGTAGGAAAAAGCAAAGAAACAGTTCCAGCAAGAGAAAAAGCACTTAAAAATGCAAAACTAAACATATTCAAAATAGCAAGAGGAAGTGGAAGTTGGGAATCAAACTCAACAGACCCAACAAGCATACCATTCGCAGTAACAGGCAAATGCGGTTCAGTAAAAATAACACTAATGCCAGCACCAAAAGGAAAAGGACTATGTGTAGAAAAAGAATGCGCAAAAGTACTAGCATTAGCAGGTATAAAAGATGTATGGTCAAAAACAGAAGGTCAGACTAAAAATAAAATGAATCTAATATTTGCATGTGAAGATGCACTAAAAAAATTAATATCCACAAAGGTAAGACCAAACGACATACAAACACTGGCATACCAAGAAGGAACAATAAAAACGATGTAAAATGGAAAAACAGAACCCAGCTCTCAGCACACAAAAAACGGAGAAACCGAAAACACAAGCAAAGCCCAAAGCAGAAAAGACCAGTTTGACTCCTGCTAAGCAAAAGAACGGTTCGAAGATTGCAGTAATTTTAATTAGAGGCCCAATTACACTCGATAAAAAAATAAAAGACACTCTTCAAATGCTAAATTTACACAGAAAATATAACCTAGTAATCTTAAATGATAATCCAGTAACAGAAGGAATGATATTCAAAGTAAAAGATTTTACAACATTCGGTCAAATATCTGAAGAAACAATCAAGGCACTTGATGAAAAAAGACCAAAAGGAAAAAACAAATTTTACTCCTTGCCACCACCAAGAGGCGGACTTGAAAGAATGGGTTCCAAAAAAACATTTGCACAAAAAGGAGCACTAGGACCAAGAGGAGATAAAATTAACGACTTCATACTAAGGATGATATAAATGACTCACAACAAAAGAGCAAAAAACAGCAGACAAAGAGGAACCTGGACTCATGGATGGGGCGCTAAGAAAAAACACAGAGGCGCAGGACACCGAGGAGGGAGAGGTAGAGCTGGCTCAGGTAAAAAAGGAGATGTAAAAAAACCATCATACTGGGCTGACAAGAACTTCGGAAAAGGAAAGATTGGATTTGCATCACTAAGAAAACCAGTAACCAAAACAATAAACCTATCCCACTTAAATGATATATTAGACACACTAGTAAAAAATAAAAAGGCAGAAAACAAAAACGGAACATATATAGTTGACTTAAACAAATTGAAATATCAAAAATTACTAGGTGCAGGAAAAATAACCAAAAAAGTCGAAGTAACTATTATTGATGCCTCAGAAAAAGCAAAAGCAAAAATTGCACAAGCAGGCGGAAAATTAACTGTCACAAAAAAACCGAAGAAAGTAAAAGAAAATAAAACTGACAAGCCGGTCACAGATTCGCGGACCGCAGAAAACTGAAAATGGCTTTTATTGATACCCTGATAGAAAATCTACCAGAGATTAGGCCGCCAACTCAAAAAAAGCTGCCCTTCTCAAGCAAACTTAAATGGACTGGAATAATTTTAGGTTTATATTTTTTATTGGGATTAATTCCTCTTTATGGTCTGGGAGACAACGCATTACAACAATTCGAATTTCCATCAACAATTTTGGGAGCAAGTTTTGGAAGCATAATCTCCTTAGGAATAGGACCAATTGTTACAGCAAGCATAGTATTACAGCTTCTAAATGGTTCAGGATTAGTAAATTTTGATTTGGAATCAGAAGAAGGAAAAAGAAGATTTCAGGGAATACAAAAACTGCTTTCAGTGTTCTTCATAGTTTTAGAAGGTGCAATATTTGTTCTCATGGGAGGACTAGCACCACAAATCGGAATTAGTCCATGGGTATTAATCGCACAACTTGCATTTGGAGGAATAGCTATTATGCTAATGGATGAAATTGTGAGCAAATACGGTTTTGGTTCAGGTATAAGTTTATTTATTGCTGCAGGAGTAAGTCGAGGTTTGTTCATCGGATTATTTAGCCCTTTAACATCAGATTTGGGCGTCCCGATAGGTTCATTAATCGCAATAATTTTCAGCATATTTTCACCTAATGCAGCAGGATTACAAGGAGTCTTACTTGATAGTACAACAAGAGTATTATCCACAGTAGCAATATTTTTTGCAGTAGTCTATCTACAATCGATGAAAGTAGAAATACCATTAAGCTTTGGAAGAATAAAAGGACATGGAGTAAGATGGCCGTTAAACTTTCTTTATGCAAACGTTATTCCAATTATATTGGTTTCAGCACTAATCGCAAACATACGACTTTTTGCAGGAATGCTTGGAGCAAACAATACAAGTCTGACATGGCTCAGTGGACAAAACGTTATAAAACAAATATTAATAGGTGCACTCACATGGTCTATGGTCTGGCATTCATTATTATATATGTTAATATACGCCGTGGGTGCAATGATTTTCAGTATATTCTGGGTACAAACATCAGGTCTTGATGCATCAAGTCAGGCAACACAAATGGTGAATTCAGGACTTCAAATACCAGGGTTCAGAAGAGATAAAAGAGTTCTTGAAAGACTTTTGAAAAGATATATAACTCCACTCACAGTTATGGGAGGAATAACAATAGGTCTACTAGCAGGATTTGCAAACCTAACAGGTGCAATCGGCTCAGGAACAGGACTATTACTTACAGTTATGATTATTTACAAGCTATACGAAGATATAGCAAAAGAACACATGTACGATATGAATCCAGCAATGAGAAAATTCATATCATAAATAAAATAAAAATAGGTTTCGTCGTAGGGGTTCACGCCCTACCGGAGTTTGGGTCCCGTGCAAAAACATCATTTTTGTGCGCACAGAAACGAAAAGTTTCTGTACGAATGACCTAAACTATTGCGGGGAACTATTAGGTGAGGGAAAAATGTTTTTTGAAAATCTATATGCATCATTCTTGGGTCTTAGTTACTTCTTGATAATTTTAATAATCTCCATAGTAATAACGGTACTAACAACTCTTATTTACAAATTTACAACAGATCAAAAAAAGATTAAAAAAAATAAGGAAGATGTAAAAAAACTCAGAAAAAAAATGAGTGAACACAAGGATAACCAGAAAAAAATGATGGAAATCCAAAAAGAAATGATGACAAAAAACATGGAAATGATGAAATCATCATTCAAACCAATGCTATTCACATTTATACCATTAATTTTATTATTTTCTTGGATGTCAGGATCACTTGCATATCAACCGCTAGTACCAGGAAAGCATTCACAGTAACAATTACTGCGGCAGACACATACGCTTCAGGATTAGAAAACATAAATCTTTCAGCAATACCTGAAATGAAAATTCAAAGAGATAATGACTTTGTTCCTGAAAAAGACAAAAAACAAGTCAGATGGGTTATAACTCCGCAAGAAGAGGGAGAATACTCTTTACTCGTAGAATCTCCCACTTTTAAGGAAACAAAAGAGATACTAATTTCAACAAAGAAAAAATATGTAATACCTTTAAAGGAATATAAAGACAGTCAACTATCAAAAATAGTAATTGGAAATAAAAATGTCAAACCATTCGAAGGCATTCCAGTCATAGGCGGACTAAGTTGGTTGTGGGCATACATAATTCTTTCATTAATAACAAGTATTGGTTTCAGAAAAGCACTAGGCGTCGCATAATTCTGCTTAGCGTTCTGTAAGATGGTTAATCTGTGAATAAAATACAGCATACATGTGAACTGCGAACATAACAATGTTTTTTTACGGGTGTGTCCCAAAAGTACTGCCTAGCGAAGTATTAGATCTCAATTGCGATTATAAATAACTCGGTGACAAAAAAAAATTACGATGCGAACAAAGCGCAGTACGATAGACTTGGGACACACCCTTTTTTTACGTTAATTTTATATAATCTATTCTCTAAAAAAGTTATAAATTAATAATATTTATCAAAAGTATTTTTGTGAGATGAATAAAATGAGGGCGAAATACAGTACGTATATACTATTATTGATAGTGTTAACTGTATTTTCAGTGTCTGTTTCTGCAGACTTATTGAATGTGCAAGGTGAGATAACAAATTCAACCGGTGGAAATGATGAAAGTAATGGTGGAGGCACATTTATTTTAGCCAAGGGAATAACACAAACACTTACTTGGAATTCTTTAAAGGCGAATGAGAAAATAAAAGCAATATTTGACAAAGATGAAATAGGGATAACAGACATCGAATTTACTTTGATGAATTCGATAAGTGATGTTCGTTTAAGTGTTACAAAATTATTCAATGTTCCAGACACAGAAAAAAGGAACGAACTCACAAGTTATCAATATCTAGAAATTGATAATTCGAATTTAAATAAAAATATAAATTCAGATTTTGCTACTATAAAATTCAAAGTTGAGAAATCATGGCTTGAAAGAAAAAATGCTAAAAAAGAAAATGTTGTTTTAAGAAGAT
>Ga0114931_10004980_pt1 | contig 16479 bp, 17 predicted proteins | sample 2SBtaG_FD_89579 | JGI IMG/M metagenome (GOLD analysis project Ga0114931, IMG submission 89579) | Deep subsurface microbial communities from Kolumbo volcano to uncover new lineages of life (NeLLi) - 2SBTROV14_V59a metaG | ecosystem: Environmental > Aquatic > Marine > Volcanic | place: Kolumbo...
TGACGATCCACCTGAGCCACCCCTTGGCGGGGCCATGTTCGTGCTCAACGCCATGCGTATCTGCTACGGTTGCCATAACATTACCTCTCGTTTTCGATGCAAATTCGTTCAGCGGTTGTCCGCGATGTCTTCCGGTTTGACCAAATCACCCGTATCGTTTCCGAAAGAATTACGAATGTAGGTCACGATGGCCGCCAGATCTTCGTCGCTGATATTTTCATCCGCTCCGAAGGCGGGCATCACGCCTTTACCCTCCAGCACGACCTCAAGATTCTGATCCAGATCGCCGGTCGCCACCGCGCTTCGAGCCAGGGCCGGAAAAGTTCCGGGAATTCCGCTGCCATCGACTTGATGACAGCTTGCGCAATGGGTGTTATAGGCGGCTTTACCGCGCTTCATCGCCTGTTCCATCGACCATTCGGCAGCAGAAGCCGTCGCGGCATGCGCCTGTTTCCATTGGGCCACCCACGCCTTGTATTCCTCTTCGGTCACTGCCTTGACCACGATCGGCATATAGCCGTGATCCCGACCACACAATTCGGCGCACTGGCCACGATAGATACCCGGCTTTTCGATCTTCACCCAGGCGGCATTCACAAACCCCGGAATGGCGTCCTTCTTCCAGCCGAAGGCCGGTACCCACCAAGCGTGCAACACATCGGCGGCGGTGATCTGGAAACGAATCTTCTTGTTGATGGGCACCACCAGGGGGTGATCCACATTCAACAGGTAATTGGGCACGGTTTTGGGGTCGATGCCTGAACCGATCTGACGGGCCTCGTTACTCGCGGCATCCAGGCTGCTGAAGAATTTAATCCCTTCTTCAGGATATTCGTAGAACCATTTCCACTGATAACCGACCACTTTGATGGTCATGTCTGAGTCACTGGTATCCTCGATTTTGATCAGCGCCTTGGTGGCGGGCACGGCCAGGCCGATCAGAATGAGGACGGGGATCACCGTCCACACGATTTCCAGGAGGGTGTTCTCATGGAAGGTGGCAGGCGTGGGATGTTTTGATTTGCGGTGATTAATGATGGAGTAAAACATCACCCCAAAGACCACAACGGCGATACCCACGCATACCCAGATGGCATACATGTGAAAGTCGTAGATGATACGGCTGGTCTCGTCCGGACCCACCGGGATGTTCACATGGAAGTCAGCCCATGCGGCTTCACCTATCATCCCCAGAATTAACGCGACAGATAACCGCTTGAGATTTTGTAAGATCACGGAATACTCCCCTCAAGTTTAAGCAACCACGGAAAAAACTATTGTTTGCAAAGACTGGCTTGTTTTTGTAGGGCAGTTGCCAGCTTCTGTTTTTCTTCTTCCCCCAGGAAGGTCCCGACTTCAAGCCATTGGCCATGGGAACCGATCATCAAACGCCGGCTGGGACCGGGAAGCCAATCGATACGCGCCCAGTAGCGGGAGAACTCGACGCATTTTTGAGCTTTGGGGCCCTGTTGTTCGATCTTGATCTTGTCCGGCCCGATGGTGATGACTTCGCAGGCTGCGGTCTTGCGCATACTATAACTGAGCGCCAGGATGAGCAACAACAATTCCCCTCCTGAAAATGGCAGAACCGGCCACGCCCCCATCGCCGCAAAACCCACCCCTATCACCGTCAACATCGCGCCTAGCATCATCACCAGCATTCTGGCCTGCGCGAGGGTCATGGAAGCATTGGGGCGCAAAACCAAACGACATGAATCGATACTTTCGGCTTGTTGCATCAAGATCATGCCCGGCCGTGGAAAAAGCACACTAAATATCTGATTTAATGTAACCTATGCTCCAAGGTGCTGCAAGTCATATTCCCTCTCCTTTAGCGAATCTCCATTAGATTTCAATAATATCATATCGGTACCATGTTCAGACGACTCACCCCGATTCCACTGGCTATCTATCCGCCTGGGAGCTTTGCCCACGCTCAACACCTCGACGCCAACAACCCTTGGCTGGCGTGGAATCTGGACTTATGGATTACTTTGCCATTGATCCTAACACTTGCGGTCTATTTCCGTGGAGTCAGAAAAAGGACCCGCCAGCACAAAAACGTTTCCCTGTGGCGGACGACCGCTTTCCTTTCGGGAATACTTTGTTTCTTCATCGCCCTACAATCCCCACTGGAACCTTTGTCGGATCACTTCTCTTCATCCACCAAATTGAACATTTATTGTTACGTGTCTTCGCTCCTTTGCTGACCATCCTTGCCATGCCTTTGGCCCCCTTGATCCAGGGTCTTCCCGCTCTCCTGCGCCACCACCTGCTGACACCCCTGGTGCGTAACCGGTTCATCCAGGCGCTGTATGGTTTTCTGAGTCATCCCTTGATCGCCCCCCTGATGTTCTTGGCCACCCTGGTCATCTGGCAGATCCCCTCCCTTCACGATCATGCTGTCCAGGACCCGTTACTGCACGACATCATGCATCTCAGCATGATACTGAGCGGCTTTTTCTTCTGGTGGCTGATTGCCGACCCGCGCAAGAACGCCCGCCTGCCCCTCGGTTTGCGGCTGATCGCCCTTTGGCTGGTGACGATTCCCAACTCTCTTTTGGGCGCCTACATCACCCTGCGCAAGTTCCCGCTCTATCACGTTTACGATGTGCTGGAGGGACGCTGGAACATCGACAGGTTGCTCGACCAGCAGCTGGGGGGATTACTCATCTGGGCCCCGGGCGCCATGATGGCAGTCATCGGAACGGGGGTAATCCTGCTTCTCTGGATGCGCAGCGACGACAACGCTTCCCGGGATCCCGGCAGCGGGATCCCGGTTACTTGACCGCGCTGACATAAGCCGGCAGGAAGGTGGCGACCAATCTGCCTGACTGCCTCGGATAGAGGCTTTCCAGTCGATTGAGGCGGCCTTTTCCCAACATATGCCGGGGGCGCCTGGAAGTGACATTGTGGGCACCAATGCCCTTGAGATCCCTGAACAGATCCCTTAGCGTCGCATATCCCAGGGTCATGGGTTCCACAGCAACGCGCCACTCACGGAAACCGGCACTGGCGAGTGCCCGCCGCAGCCTCCGCAGGGAAATGAATTCATTGACGTGACTGTAATCATCCACTTCACTCCAGGCCAGCCGGAGCTCTTCCAAAGTCCCGGAGACGAAAGTACTCAACAGCAAATGCCCCCCGGCAGGCAGCACTCTTGCCATTTCCCTAAATGCCTGATCGGGATCGAGACACCATTGCAATGCCAGATTGCTGATCACCAACGCGACGCTTGCGCTGGCAAGGGGCAATGCTTCGATATCACCGGCCACGAATTTCACTTCCCTGGCAGACGGACGCTTTCTGGCCTCCTCGACCATGCCCACTGCGATATCCAGAACCAGCAAAGGAGTGGAGGGATAGCGGCGGGCCATCTGCCGGCCGCACCAACCGGTACCCGCCCCGACATCGGCCATCCACCCCCGGGGAGCCTCCCTGGGCAGATCACTCAACAGCTTCTCCCCGATCTGGCGCTGCAACCCTGCCAGCCGGTCATAATGAGGAGCGGCCCCGGCAAAATTACGCCGCATCCAGCGCTTGTCCCAGCTCACTCTGCCATCCGTCCCACAGCATCAAGGATCGCATCGGGTTCGACCAGGAACGGCACATGGCCGCCCCGTTCCAGCAGGATAAGACGCCCCTTTGGCAAACCCGCCCATAAACGTACCGATGCTTCCCGGGGAACCAGGGCATCACCCTCCCCGGCCACCACCACGACCGGAACTTCGATGGTCTCCACGGAGGAACGCAGATCAGCTTGACCCAGGATCTCCAACCCGCGCCTCAGATCCCCCCCCGCAGGAGGCGGCAGTTCACGCCAGAGCAAACGCAGCTGCCGTAATACGCTGCGGGATGCGCCCTGACAAAGCAAAGCGGTAAAGCGCCCCAAAGCTTGCTGCGTGTCGTCCCTGAACCCTGCGGAAAAATTCTCGAATACCCTCGGATCCATCCCCGGCCAATCGCCCGTCGCCACAAACCGGGGGTTGGTCCCGATCAGCACCAGGCCCCTCACTTTGTCAGGAAAGCGGTTGGCCAGCTCCAACAACACCTGCCCCCCCAGGGACCAACCGACCCATAGAGAGGGCCCATCGATCCCCTCGGCCAGTGTCGCGGCGACCTCTTCCAGGGTCCAGTCCGCCCAGGAGGGACTGGACCCATGACCGGGGAGGTCGACACAGCTCACCCGATGGCGGGAACACAGTAATGCAGCCAGGGGAGCCAATACCTTTCGATGCATGGCCCACCCCGGCACCATCACCAGGGGCAGCCCATGGCCAGCCGTCTCCCAGCTGAGGGCCGTCATACAATCCCGCCCAAGGCTTCGACGAGCTGATCCACCTGGGCTTCCTGATGGGAGGCGCTCAGGGTGATGCGAAGACGGGCCGTCCCCACAGGCACCGTGGGAGGGCGAATCGCCGTCACCCACAGCCCTCGTTCCCACAGCCGCTGGCTCGCTTCAACGGCCTTCCGGTTGTCGCCCACGATGATGGGCTGAATAGGCGTTGCCGAGGAACACAAAGGCAATCCCACAGTCTCGGCATTGCTCCGGAAGCGCGCGATCAGGTGGTGCAGGTATTCTCTTCGCCAACCCTCTTCCTGCAGCAGTCGCAGAGCGGTCAGACAGGTGGCGGCAACGGCCGGTGGCAGAGCAGTAGTGAAAATATAGGTCCGGGCCAATTGGATCAGGGTTTCGATCAAAGCGCCGGAACCCGCCACAAACGCCCCGAACCCCCCCACGGCCTTGCCCAGGGTCGCCATATAGATGGGTACGTCCTCCGGCCCCAGACCGAGATATTCGAGCGCCCCCCTACCTTCTGTACCCAGCACCCCGAAACCATGGGCATCGTCCACATAAAGCCGGGCCCCGCCATGCCTGGCACATTCCGCCAGACTCGCCAGAGGGGCCAGGTCCCCATCCATGCTGAACACGCTATCGGTGGCGATCAGAGACACCCGCTCACGGCCCTCCAGCCACTCGGCCAGGGCCTGGGCATCCCGGTGTGGGTAGCGTTTAATACGGGCACCGACCAACCGTGCGCCATCGAGCAGGGAAGCATGGTTCAAACGGTCCTCCAGTACCCAGTCGCCACGCGCGCACATGGCACCCAGAACTCCCAGATTGGCCTGATACCCCGTGGAAAACAGAAGGGCCCGCTCGCGCCCGGTGAATTCGGCCAGGGCCTCCTCCAATTCGTGATGAGGAGACATGTTACCACACACCAGATGGGAATCCCCGCTACCCACACCGTAGCGCGCGACCGCACGCTGCATGGCCTCGATCATCCGGGGGTGGGACGCGAGACCGAGATAATCGTTACTGGAGAAATTGACCAGCCGCCTACCACCAACGGTCACTTCCGTCCTTTGAGGACTTTCCAGCACCACCCGGCGGCGATACAGGCCATCGGCCTCCCGCTGCCGAAGTTGGCGTTCAAGGTCAGTGATCATCCGCGGTCGTGACTTTCATCCCCAGACGCTCAAACAAGCGCCGGTCGGCATCCGCTTCCGGATTGGCGGTGGTCAGCAGCTTCTCGCCATAGAACACCGAGTTGGCGCCCGCCAGGAAACACAAAGCCTGCATCTCGTCGCTCATAGCGGTTCGCCCCGCGGACAATCGCACCCGGGAAGCCGGCATCAGAATTCTAGCTACGGCGATCGTACGGACGAACTCGAAAGGATCGAGCTGGCCTGTCCCATGGAGGGGTGTCCCTTCCACCTGAACCAGCAGGTTGATGGGAACGCTCTCCGGGTGCCTGGGGAGATTGGCCAGTTGCTGCAACAGACCGGCCCGGTCGCCCCGATCCTCACCCATCCCCACAATCCCGCCACAACACACAGAGATCCCAGCCTCTCTGACATGCCGCAAAGTCTCAAGACGGTCCTGGTAGGTCCGGGTACTGATGATCTGCGGATAATATTCAGGCGAAGTATCGAGATTGTGGTTGTAGTAATCGAGGCCGGCTTCTTTGAGCCGCCGGGCCTGGGCATCGCTCAACATCCCCAGGGTCATGCAGGTTTCCAAACCCAGCGACTTGACGGCCGAGACCATCTCCGCCACCTTGTCGATGTCTTTGTCTTTGGGAGCCCGCCAGGCCGCACCCATGCAGAAGCGGGTGGAACCCCTACTCCTGGCGGCCTGGGCCGCCTCTACCACCTCTTCCAGGGGTAGCAGCCGTTCCCTTTCCAACTCGGTCTCATAGCGGCCGCTTTGCGGGCAGTAGGCACAGTCTTCGGGACAACCGCCGGTCTTGATGGACAGCAGGGTGCTGACCTGAAGCTGGTTGGCATCGAAAAAACGCCGGTGCCAGTTCTGAGCTTCAAACAGCAGGTCGTTGAACGGCTGTCCTAACAACCGCAGAATCTCTTCCCGCGACCAGTCGTGTCGCAAACCGTCAACGCCCATCTCAACACAAGAAACCGCCATCATTTACTCCTGAATCCAATTGATCAACGCCGGGAATTCAGCCCGAAAAAGCCACCGCCACCTCTTGGCACGTCCATACGTACCGACAAATCTCTAATACACTCAAGAGCAATGATGGTAACGCGGAACCAGACTCTGTCAACTGTATCCCCATGAATAAGGTTTACAAATGGATTGATTCAATCCAATCGATGTTCTTCCCACCCCTCTGCCTGTTGTGCGGTCAGCGCACCGAGGGACCTGCCGATCTATGCCCGGGCTGCTATGACGATCTGCCGTGGATCCCTCACGCCTGCGTGCGCTGCGGCCTCCCTCTGCCATGGGACACCCCCCTGTGCGGCACCTGTCTGAAACGCCCTCCGACGCAAGAACGTACCCGCGTGCTGTGGCATTACACCCCACCGGTATCGGGACTGATTGCAGCCCTCAAGTTCCGTGGTCAGCTCCCCTGTGCCAGATTGCTGGGGGAACTCATGTCCTTCACCCTCCAGGACATCCCCAGACCGGATTGCCTGCTTCCCATCCTCCTGCATCCAAAAAGATACCGCGAAAGAGGCTTCAACCAGTCCACCGAGATCGCCCGTCCCGTCTCCCGGAACCTGAACATCCCGCTACGTCCCGATCTCTGCCGGCGCCTCCGCTCCACTCCCCCTCAGCGTGAACTGGATGCAAAACACCGGCTGACCAACCTTCGTGGTGTGTTTGCCGCAAAAAAAGAAGTCCGGGGGCTCCATATCGCCCTGGTGGACGACGTCATGACCACCGGCGCGACGGTGCAGGAAGTGGCCGCCACCCTCAAAGGGGCGGGAGCAGGTCGGATCGAGGCATGGATTCTGGCCCGGGCCTGAAAGGCCAGATTGCAAAATCGTGCACCTTTTCACAACCTGAGGATCGACTTTGCCCCACACTTGGCTCAACAACCCCCGGCGTTGCAAGGCGCCTGACGGGGTCCGGATCGTTAACCAACCAATGAGGTGGAACCTATGTCAAGCGTGGAAATCATCATGGTGGGAAGCATGCTGGTGACGGTATTGGCCAGTGTCGGCTGGTGCTGGCAACATTTTCGCCAGGGATCAAAACATATAGTCAAGCACGATACCTAGGAAAACGACCGCTCCAAACCAGTGATTGTTGAGAAAGGCCTGGAAGCAGCGATCTGGCTGACGATCCCTGATCAGGTACTGCTGATAGCCCGCCAATACCAGGGCGGCGAGTAACCCCAACCGGTATCCTGCCCCCAGGCCTGCCAATACCCCCACCCAGAGAAGAGTCAACAACATGGCTGCCTGAATCCCTGCAATGATGAGCCGATCACCATCAGCAAACAGAATGGCAGTGGATTTGACCCCGATTTTGAGGTCGTCCTCACGATCGACCATGGCATACATGGTGTCATAGGCGAGTGCCCACAGGATCGTGGCCAGCAGCAACCACCAGGCAATCGCGGGAACGGTACCGGTCTGGGCAGCGAAAGCCATCGGCACGGCCCAACCGAAAGAGAGCCCGAGATAGGCCTGGGGAAGATGAGTGAAACGCTTCATGAAGGGGTAGGAAGCCGCCAACAACACCGCAATCACCGACAAGGCGATGGTGAGGCCATTGAGCTGCAACACCAACAGGAACGCCATCAGACACAGCCCCACAAACAGAACCAGGGCCTCCCGGGGGCTGACCCTTCCCGCCGCGATGGGTCGGTCCCTGGTGCGAGTCACATGGGGATCGAAGTTCCGATCGGCGTAATCGTTGATCACGCAGCCCGCAGCCCGCATCACGATCACCCCGAGAACGAAGACCATCACGATCTTGGGGTCGGGACGGCCGTGAGCGGCAATCCACAACGCCCACAACGCCGGCCAAAGCAACAGAAAGATTCCGATGGGGCGATCAAAACGCATCAACAGCCAATACTGGCGGATCCTTTCCCGCAATTCCGCCGTATTCGCCCCCGGATCCGACCTCATCAGGCTTCCATCCCCCGTTCGAACACCACCGGCAGGAAAAACTCGTTCACCAACAACGGAAGCCCACCGACCTCATACAGGGTTCGCCGCCCCCAGCGGGGACAAACGGATTCTTTCAGCCGCCAATGCCGGCGGCTCAGGCGCGTCCATTGGATCTCTCCCCGCACCACTGCGGGGTGGGTGAACAACAACTCCCCCAACGGCCGGTTGCCGAGGCGCGCGAAACCCGCCCCCACTCCTTCGAGGGTAGCGACAGGGGCCACGGTTCTGGCCGCAAGCACCGGCATCCCGGCAATCCCGGCACTCTCGAGCAACACCTCCCGCACCCATACGGGTCCTGAGGAAAAGGGCATCAGTCCGGTCCGCTCACTCCTCAGCATCCTCCCCCTCCCTTCATAGAGGACAGTGACCCGAACCTGGCCGAAAACGGCAGACAACCGCGCTGTCAACGACCCCGCCTCAGTCAGCCAGGAACGAACGGACAGGGGAAACCGGTGACGATACGGAGGGCGATCACCCACCCACCTCGGTTCGATACGAAGCAAAAGACTACGGTTCAAGGGCGGTTTCCAAATCAGACATCGACATAACGATTCCCTTCCCCCAGCCAGAAAGCGAGCAACGCGGGAACAGCCTCGGGTGCGTTCCGCTGCAGCCACTCTGCGGCATCCCGCACCCTGGGAAGCACATCACGATCCCTCACAGGGTCAGCCATTTTAAACCGCAAGGCACCACTTTGGCGAGTCCCCAGCAATTCCCCCGGCCCCCGTAATGCCAGATCCTTCTCAGCCAACACGAAACCGTCATGACAGTCACGCAGGATGGCCAGTCTTCGCTGGGCGGTCGCGCTCAAGGGAGGGCGGTAGAAAAGGATGCAGAAACTTTGCCCTCCCCCTCTTCCCACCCGACCTCGCAATTGGTGCAACTGGGCCAATCCCAGGCGTTCTGAATTTTCGATCACCATCAATCCGGCATTGGGAACGTCAACCCCCACCTCGATGACGGTGGTGGCCACCAACAGATCGATTGCGCCCGCCTTGAAAGCAGCCATCACCGCCTCCTTGTCCTCCGCTTTCATCCTTCCGTGAACCAGGCCCACCCGCAGCCCATCCAGTTCCTCCTGCAGAAGGACCGCGGTTTTTTCAGCCGCCTCAGCCGCCAAGGCCTCCGATTCCTCGATGAGGGTACAGACCCAATAGGCCTGACGGCCGGCAACGATCCAGCGGCGCAATATGGCAATCAACCGGGGGCGCTTTTCTTCGCTCATGACCCGGGTCTCCACCGGCTCCCGCCCGGGAGGCAGCTCATCGATCAGCGAAATATCCATATCCCCGTAACGAAGCATCGCCAGGGTACGAGGAATCGGGGTGGCAGTCATCACCAGGTAATGCGGCTTCTCCTGGTCTGCCTTGGATTTGAGCGCCAGCCGCTGATCGACCCCAAAGCGATGCTGTTCATCCACCACCACCAACCCCAGGCGGCAAAACCGGACTTCCTCCTGAAACAGGGCATGCGTCCCAATGAGCACATCGACCTTCCCCGCCAGCAGCTCTGCCAGCAGCCGGCCGCGTTCCTTTCCTCCCTGACGCGAAGTCAACAGAACGCTTTTCAGCCCCAGGGGAGCCAACCACTCGCTCCAGGTACCCCAATGTTGCTCGGCCAGCAATTCCGTGGGCGCCATCACCGCCGTCTGCCAGCCATTTTGCCACGCGGTCAGCGCGGCCAGCGCGGCCACCACCGTCTTGCCCGATCCCACATCCCCCTGTATCAAGCGACCCATCGGGACCGTCTTCCCCAGGTCCTCCCGAATTTCCCCGAAGACCCGCCATTGCGCGGCTGTCAGGGTAAATGGCAAGCGATCGACGAACTGCTGCAGCAATGCCTGGGAGATCTCCAGCATTGGCGCATTCTCCTCAGCATGGACCCGGGCCCGGCTTCTGAAGGCCAGTTGATGGGCCACAAGCTCCTCGAACGCCAGACGCCGTTGCCCTGGCAGGCGTCCTTCGTTGTAGGCAGACGCATCGCTAGCCGGCGGGGGTTGATGAACTTGTCTCAGGGCCTCTTCCAGGGGAAAGGCAAGTTCCTCGGGAAAAGCCGCTGCCGGCAGCCTGGGTAACCACGCAGGTGCGCCCTCCAGAACTCCAAGAGCCCCTGCTATCAGACGTCTCAGGCTTTTCTGGGAGAGGCCGGCAGTCGCCGGATAGACAGGCAGGATATGACCGGCTTGACCTGTGGCAGGCTGTATTTCAGGATGGATCATCTCGCGCCCGGAGGGCGAGGTTTTCACCTCCCCATAACAGCGCCAATGACTACCCGGCACAAGGCGGTGCCGCAACGAGGGGGAAAAATGGAAGAAACGCAGTTCTATCGAACCTGTCCCATCCCTCAGGACACAGACGAGCATGCGCCTGCGACGACCGCTGATGTCGGTCATCACCACTTCGCCCTCGATCTGAACCTTCCCCGCCGGGGCGGAGCCGATGGGAGTGATTCGGGAACGGTCCTCGCAACGCAAGGGAGCGTGCAACAGCAAATCCCTGACATCCATGATCCCCAGCTTTTGCAGCCTGGCCGCAAGCGCCGGACCGACGCCCCGGAGGGTGGTGACCGGTGGTATGGGTTGCTGGGCAGCGGACGCTGCCATAGGCGGCTTCCTTTGACTTAGGGCGGAAACTAGGCTTTGGCCCTTTGGATACGCAGCACCACCGGCAGTATCCGCAAACGCCTGAGAATCCGGGCCAGATGAATGCGGTCACGAACGGTGATCGTAATCAGATCGGTACTGGTATGACTGTCCTGCTGGGTGACCTGGAAGTTCTCGATGTTGGCCCCCTCCTCGGCAATGGTGGAAGCCACTGTGGCCAGGGTTCCGCGCCGATCGAGCAGCACCACCCGCAAATCCACGTAGAATTCACCATCCACGTGAACATCCCACTCCGCCGGCACCCAGGTGATCTGTTTCTTCTGGAACTCCAGGGCATTGTGACAACAATTGCGGTGAACCACCAGGCCCTTGCCAGGATTGAAGAAACCGATGATCTCATCACCCGGGATGGGGCGGCAGCAACGGGCGAGATTGATCACCATCCCTTCGGTTCCCTGAATGATGAGAGGAGAGCCGCTCTTATTGCCTTCGTCCAGAGAGACGTCCACACCTTCGCCTTCGGCCGCCAACTGCCTGGCCACCAGCATAGCCATGCGGTTACCCAAACCGATCTGTTCCAGTAATTCCTCCAGGCTGGCACATCCCATCGCTTTCAGCTTTGCAGTCAGGCTCTGGGGGGGAATCTGGTCGATGGAAAGATCCAGTTTCCGCAGTTCCGTTTCGATCATCCGCTGTCCCAGTTGCACCGCCTCACGGCTCTTGAGGTTGCGTAGATATGCCCGAATGGCGACCCGTGCCTTGGCAGTGACCACATAATTCAGCCAATTGGGGCTGGGGCGGCTCCATTCGTTGGTGACCGCCTCCACCGTCTGGCCATTGGCCAATATGGTATGGAGCGGCGCCAGGTAGCCATTGATCCGGGCGGCGACACAACTGTTCCCCAATTCGGTATGGACGGCATAGGCAAAATCCAGGGCGGTGGCTCCGTGGGGCAGTTTGACGATATCACCCCGGGGGGTGAAGACATATATCTCCGAAGGAAACAGGTCGACCTTGAGATTCTCCAGAAATTCCAGCGAACCACCCTCACCATGCTGATGTTCCAGAAATTCCTTGATCCAGGCATAGGCCCGGGCCTTGGCGCTGTCGTCGATCTCCTTTTTGTAGAGCCAGTGAGCGGCAATACCATTTTCGGCGACCCGATGCATGTCACGGGTGCGAATCTGAACCTCGACCGCCAGCCCGTAGGGACCCACCAGGACCGTATGCAGGGACTGATAACCATTGTCCTTGGGCAGAGCGATATAATCCTTGAAGCGGCCAGGAATGGGCTTGAACAATCCATGCATCAGCCCCAGGACGTGATAGCACTGCTCCACGCCTGTGGTGACGATGCGTACCGCATAGACGTCGTAGACCTGGTTGAAGGACAGCCCCTTGGAGCGCATCTTCCTATAGATGCTGTAGAGGTGTTTCTCACGACCGCAAACATCACATTCCACACCCGCCTCGTTGAGGCGCTGCCGAATGGCCTGCTCGATGGTCACGATGACTTCCTTGCGGTTGCCCCGGGTGCGTTTGACCGCTTGGCCGATCACCCGGTGGCGGAGCGGATACATGGCCTGCATCGACAGATCCTCGAGCTCCAGCCGCATCCGGTGCATGCCCAGGCGATTGGCGAGGGGCGCATAGATGTCCAGGGTTTCGCGGGCGAAGCGCCGCCTCCTGTGGGGCGACATGGGCCCAAGGGTGCGCATGTTATGGAGACGATCGGCCAGTTTGACCAGAATGACCCTGAGGTCTCTGGCCATGGCCAGGATCATCTTGCGCAGGGATTCCGCCTGGACTTCCAACTTGGACTTGGTGTCGAGCTGGGTGAGTTTGGTGACCCCATCCACCAGCTCCGCCACCTCGGGACCGAACAATTCTTCGAGCTGCTCCTTGGTGACCGGGGTATCCTCGATCACATCATGGAGAATGGCGGCGATGATCCCAGGCGCATCCATGCGCATCTCCTGGGCCAGGATCAAAGCCACTTCCAGGGGATGACAGATATAGGGCTCGCCACTAAGGCGAAACTGGTCGGCGTGGGCCACATCGGCAAACTCGAACGCCTGCCGGAGCGCCTCCACCTGCTCAGAGGTGCAGTAACCAGCCGCCTCTCTGGCGAGTTCATCCGCCAGAGCCTCCTGGGGTCTTTCCAGTCGCAGGGCTGGTTCTGCCATCCTCACTCCCTCAGATCATTTGGGGGGGCATCTCTTCGTCCCTGACGATTGCAACACCCCCATTCATATCGACTTCCCGGAGCTTGTCGATATCCACCTTGCCAGCAGCGATTTCCCGAAGCGCCACCACGGTGGCTTTGTCATCACCCCATTCCAACAACGGTTCCGCCCCGGCCAACAACTGACGCGCCCGCTTGGTTGCAAGCAGCACCAGCTCGAAACGGTTGTCCACGTTCTCAAGACAGTCTTCTACGGTAATGCGGGCCATCGCTTATCCTCTAAATTCCAGACTTGTTGTAACCATATAGCATATTTGTTGTATATATGCAATTCACTTCGCGCGTTTTTCCAGGATTTCGACCGCTGGCAGCTTCTTGCCTTCCAGAAATTCCAGGAAGGCCCCGCCACCCGTGGACTGGTACGAAATCCGCTCACCCACCCCGAATTGTTCGATGGCGCCCAGGGTATCGCCCCCTCCGGCGATGGAAAAAGCCCGGCTCTCCGCAATAGCCCGGGAGATCACCCGGGTACCATGGCTGAACTGTTCGATTTCGAAAACACCCACGGGGCCGTTCCAAACGATCGTCCCGGCCTTTTTGATCAGCCCGGCATAATGAGACGCGGTCTGAGGGCCGATATCGAGTATCAGATCATCGTCGGCCACCTCTGCAACAGGTTTGGTCGTTGCCTGAGCCGCCTCGGAAAATTCCTTTGCCACGACTACGTCCACTGGCACCGGAATCTCGGCGCCCCGGGCTTTCGCCTGCTCCATCAGGCGCTTGGCCTCTGGAATCAAGTCAGGTTCGTACAAAGACTTGCCCACCGGGTAACCGACAGCAGCGATGAAAGTATTGGCGATACCGCCTCCCACAATCAGTTGATCGACTTTCCGGGCCAAAGTTTCCAGGACCGTCAACTTGGTCGACACCTTGGAACCACCGACGATTGCCAGCAAAGGCCTGTCCGGCTTTTCCAACGCTTTACCCAGCGCTTCCAACTCCTGCGCCAACAACAGACCGGCACAGGCCTCCGGGGCGAACTGAGCCACCGCATAAGTCGAGGCTTGGGCCCTGTGGGCGGTACCGAAGGCATCCATGACGAAAACATCACACAGCCTGGCCATCTTCCTGCCCAGTTCCGGATCGTTTTTTTTCTCTCCTTTGAGGAAACGCACGTTCTCCAGGAGCACTACTTCACCTTGGGATTGACACTCAGCCTCTTCGATCCAGTCTCTCACCAGCCGCACCGGTTGCCCCAAAAGATCCGCCAGGCGCTCAGCCACCGGAGCCAGCGAGTACTGCTCATCGAACTCCCCTTCCCTGGGCCGCCCAAGATGGGACATGACCATCACACACGCGGCTCCCTGCTCGAGCGCCTGACGGATGGTTGGAACACTGGCCCGGATACGGGTTGCCGAGGTCACCCGACCGTCCTTGACGGGTACATTGAGATCGGCTCGGATCAATACCCGTTTGTCTTTCAGGTCCAGCTCAGTCATTTTCTTGATGGCCATCTTCCCTCCTTACGATGTTAGCTCAATTCAGGCCGACTCCTCAGATTCGGCACTTTCTTCCTGTTTCCACTTGATGGAACACCCCATGCTCGGGTACTGCTCCTTGGGACCATTCCCACAAATTGCGATACGTTTCATGGCTTCCAAAAGCTCGCGCTGGGCATCGGGCACCGGCTCCTTGCGGCTTTCATCTAGACGACCGCGGTACTGCAACTCCAGACGGGCGTTGTAACCAAAGAAGTCAGGGGTGCAAACGGCACCAAAAGCCTTGGCGACTTCCTGGGTTTCGTCCACCAGATAGGGGAACGGGAAATTCTTTTCCTCTGCCAGTTTCTTCATGTTTTCGAAGGAATCTTCCGGGTATTGCCCGGGATCGTTGGCATTGATCGCCACACACCCGATGCCATATTTCTGCAGGTCCCTGCAATCCCGGATGATCCGGTCCAGTACCGCCTTCACATACGGACAATGGTTGCAGATGAACATGACCAACAAGCCATTGTCTCCCTTGCATTCGTCACGGGTCCAGACCTTGCCGTCTACGCCCGGCAGGGAAAAATCCGGGCAGGGTTTGCCGAATTCGCAAACCGGTGTTTCTAAACTCGCCATTTGGGCTTCCTCCTCGATTTCATAATAAGATGACTAACTACATTCTTGTTTTTCAGGCAGAGTGCCGGCCCGCCTCATCCATCAGCCAGTACTGGTGTACGATCCGGGCAGATGTCTGCCGAAGACAAAGCATACCAAATCAGGCAACTGACTGTCTTTACTCCCATGGTTCTTCTCCCGAAACAAATTGCAGCCTGGGTACTCACGGTTCTTTTCGTTGCCACCCTGAGCACAGGGATGACAGTGGTCACACTGCTGCTGCTGTCACTTCCGCAAGAGCAGGGGGAGATAACCCTTGCCGGGTTGGGCACGAAAGTCACCATCGATTTTGACGCCCATGGCGTCCCCACCATCTCCGCAAACAACCGTTCAGATGCCTATCGGGCCCTGGGCTGGCTTCACGCCAGCCGGCGCCTATTCCAGATGGATCTCAACCGGCGCAGGATGGCAGGCACGCTGTCTGCCATCCTGGGACCCGCCACTGTGTCGATGGACGTGACTCAGCGCCGTCTCGGATTGTCCAGGGTAGCCGGACAAATCGTCGATCGGTTGCCGCCAGAGCAACGGGCCCGCTGCAGCGCCTATGCCCAGGGAGTCAACGCCTGGCTGAGTCGTCTCAGCGTGCTGCCGCCGGAGTTCCTGGCCCTGGGCTACCGTCCCGCCCCCTGGAGCTGTCAGGACACTTTACTGGTCATTCTGAGCATGTTCCAAGTCCTCGACGAAATCGGCGACCAGGAACGGATGCTGACGGTGATGTATCATACCCTGCCGGAAGAGCTGGTCGATTTCCTCACCCCTGACACCGATCCCCTCGACACCCTGTTGCTGGGCAAACCCTGTGGACACAGGCCAACCGTCCCCACCCCCGTCAAAGCCATCAGGGCCCTGATGGCGCGCCATGGTCACCAGCAGATTTCCGGCCTTGTCACCGAGCCCTCTCCCGCTGGCTCGACATGCCCAACGACGCCCTTCCCGGCTGCCGTTGGTGCATCCGCGTCTCCTCTCCCGGTTATGGCGCCAGCATGAGAATGGTGGTCCGGCCGGGACATCCCGGCGAGGGAATCCTCCACATGCCGACCGGCCAGGCTGGACATTTCCTTTCCCCCCACTACCGCGACCTTCACCCCTTCTGGCTCGCA
>Ga0114931_10004981_pt1 | contig 16479 bp, 18 predicted proteins | sample 2SBtaG_FD_89579 | JGI IMG/M metagenome (GOLD analysis project Ga0114931, IMG submission 89579) | Deep subsurface microbial communities from Kolumbo volcano to uncover new lineages of life (NeLLi) - 2SBTROV14_V59a metaG | ecosystem: Environmental > Aquatic > Marine > Volcanic | place: Kolumbo...
ATTGTACTTTTGTTAATTCAATCATCTCTTTTTATTTAATTTATAAGTTTTTGTGAACTTCAAATTTAATTGTTGAGATGATTGTCTTTGTAATTCAGACACACTTTTTGGGACGGTATCAAATATAAAGTGAACCTAACTATTAAAATACTAATTCTACTCATTGTCATTTCTCCTTTACACGCAATAGCTGGAGGCGGTCCTACCGTATATAATTCGCAATCTACCTCTGGCGATTGGAAAACCAATTCAAAGTGGGATCAAGGTTCTTGGCCTGCAAATAATCAAACGAATAATTCAGACGAAATTAACATTACCAACGACCACAAAATAACGTTAACAGATGTTCTCTACGTAAAATCTGGAACTGTAATTAATGTAACAGCTGATGACACTTTAGAAGTTATTGGGAATGTAACTTTTGCGAATGGCTCAGAAGTTAACGTGAATAGTGGTGGGGTTCTAAAAATAACAGGAAATGTAACCAACAACAACAATTCGAACACCATAACAATAGATGGGTTGATTGAAATTGATGGTGATTTTGATGGTGGAAATGGCTCAGAAATAATTGGATCTGGCACTATGACTACCACAGGAACAATTACCACTACTGGATCTGGAAAGGTATTTGGATCTACAGATGATTGCACAGGTTCTGGAAGCTGTACTGCCACCCCAGGAGGTGTTTTACCTGTGGAATTAATAAGTTTTGAGGCTAATACACATAACAACCATGTTGAGTTAAAGTGGGTCACCAGTTCAGAAATCAATAACGCCTATTTTACCATAGAACGAAGTAAAGATGGTACAGTATGGGAAGAAATTATCACCACCAATGGTGCAGGAAATAGTAGCAATACAATCGAATATTTTGAAATAGATAAGAATCCTTTAAATGGTATATCATACTACCGGTTAAAACAAACTGATTTTGATGGTAAATATGAATACTTTAACATTATTCCTGTAAAATTTATTAAAAACAACGCTGGAAATATTAGCCTCTTCCCGAACCCATTAAATACAGGAGAAACTGTCACCATCGAATTTGACGAAATTGAATCCAGTGAAGTTTTAGTGGTAATGAGAGATATTGCAGGACGAGAGTTTTATTCCAAAGTAGTTGTCAATATTGAAAATGGGGTGCTAATAGGTCTTCCTACTGAAGCTGATATTCCTGCAGGAATATACATTATTACGGCCACTTCGGAGAATCAAATTTATAGTCAGAAATTGTTGATTAAATAATACATTGATCTTAAACAAATAATAAAAATCCAATTCATCGATGAATTGGATTTTTATTTTAATACCAACACCACAATCAATTCAAAAAGAATTATTTTTGTCAGCCTAAATAATTCCTGTGGAAAAGCATATTCAACATCCTATTTTTAACCTAATTGCAGAAGCTGCCCAATCGTTCAATATTGAAGCTTATGTAATTGGAGGCTTTGTACGTGATATAATCTTAGAACGACCGTGTAAAGATATTGATATTGTTGCCATTGGTTCAGGAATAGAGTTGGCTAAAGCTGTAGCTAAAAACATAGGCAAAAACACAAAAGTTACCGTTTTTAAAAACTTTGGAACGGCCATGTTGAATTATGATGATTATCAAATTGAATTTGTTGGCGCTCGTAAAGAATCGTACGATAGAGGTTCTAGAAAACCTATAGTAGAAGACGGCACATTAGAAGATGATCAAAACCGAAGAGATTTTACCATTAATGCATTAGCCATTAGTTTAAATAAAAATCATGTTGGAGAATTGTTAGATCCTTTTAACGGACTTGATGATATTGAGAACAAAATACTCCGAACACCATTAGATCCTGATATTACTTATTCTGATGATCCTTTACGGATGATGCGAGCCATTCGTTTTGCTACACAACTTAACTTCGAGATTGATAAAGCCTCTCTTACTTCTATAGAAAAGAATAAGGAACGCATTGAAATTGTATCTAAAGAACGAATTATTGATGAACTAAATAAAATTGTTTTGTCTCCTACTCCATCAGTTGGTTTTAAAATCCTTTTTGATACTGGCTTATTGGAAATCATTTTTCCAGAACTAGACAACTTGAAGGGTGTTGAAATTATAAACGGAAAAGGACACAAAGACAATTTTTATCATACCATAGAGGTGTTAGACAATATTTCTAAAAATACCGACAACTTATGGTTACGTTGGGCTGCCATTATGCACGACATTGCCAAACCTGCTACCAAACGTTTTGAAAAAGGACATGGATGGACCTTCCATGGACACGAAGATAAAGGAGCAAAAATGGTTCCTAAAATCTTTAAATCCCTTAAGCTTCCGTTGGACCATAAAATGAAATACGTTCAAAAGTTGGTTCGTTTACATTTACGTCCCATCGCTTTAGTAAAAGAAATTGTTAGCGACAGTGCTGTTAGACGTTTGCTTTATGAAGCAGGAGAAGATATTGATGATTTAATGACACTTTGTAATGCTGATATTACTTCTAAAAATCCTGCAAAAGTTCAAAGATATATTGCTAATTTTGAATTAGTTAGCCAAAAACTAAAAGAAGTAGAAGAAAAAGATCAATTGCGTAATTGGCAACCTCCTATTTCTGGCGAATTAATAATGGAAATTTTTAATTTAAAACCTTGCAGAGAAGTAGGAACCATTAAAGATGCTATTAGGGAAGCCATTTTAGATGGAGATCTCGAAAATAATTACGATGCAGCTTATGAATTTATGCTGCAAAAAGGAAAAGAGCTTAATTTAGTGAATAGTGAATAGTGAATAGTGAATAGTGAATAGTGAATATTACAAACGTGTAACATTTAGAGTTAAAAACCTTTAAAAAAATAAATCTATACACTTTTTTCGTGCTATTGGCTTATGGCTATTGCCTAATAACTTAAAAAATAAAAAATGAGTATTTATAAATTTAGAGTATTAATTGAAGGTGAGGATACTGTTTTTAGAGATGTTGAAATTAAAAACACTCAAAACTTTGAAGATTTACATGAAATTATTGTTGCTTCTTTTGGTTTTGATAATTCCCAAATGGCTGCATTTTATTTAAGTAATGAGGAATGGGATAAAGGACAAGAGATTACCTTATTTGACATGCAGGTAGATGAAAAACAGCAAGAAAAGGTTTTAGTGATGGGAGAAACAATTCTCGATTCCCAAATAAATGATATTGGAGCTCATTTACTGTATGCTTATGACTTCTTAAACTTGCAAAACTTTTTTATCGAATTGATAGAAATTAAAACAAAAGAAGATGCAAAAGCATTCTACCCAAGGGTTGTTTATTCGCAAGGTGAAGCTCCTGCTCCTAAAATGGATAACACACTAATGAGTGAAGAAGATATGGCTGACCAGTTACTAAAAGAAGCAGGATTTGATAACGAAGGGGATGATGGTGCTGAACCAGATATTTTTGAAGGATTTGACGATTTTGATGACTATCAATAATTAGTAACAAGTTTAAATGTTTATAAAATTGAAAGTTAATATGTTTCTCTATAAACTTTTCAACTTCTAACCTTATCAACTTTTTATCTTTTGAAAAAACCTTAGTTGTTATAACAGGTCCAACCGCAGTAGGAAAAACTGCACTTTGCGTTAAAATCGCACAACACTTCAATACCGAAATAATTTCGGCCGACTCCAGACAGTTTTATCAAGAATTAAGCATTGGAACAGCCAAACCAACACCACAAGAAATGGAGGGGGTTTCTCACCATTTTATCAATTCCCACTCAATTACTGAAAATATTAATGCCAATGATTTTGAAAAAGCTGCACTAACACTTCTGCAATCATTATTTAAAAAACATAACATCGTTATCCTTACTGGAGGTTCAGGTCTATATATTGATGCCCTTTGTGATGGTTTTGATGAAAATATTCCTGAAGCCAATCCATCCATTCGTAAAGAGTTAGAAGAATTGCACGAAAAACACGGCATTTCTATCTTACAAGAAAAATTAAACCAATTAGACCCTGTTTTTTACAATGAAGTAGACCTTAACAACGTGAAACGACTACAAAGAGCTATAGAGGTGTGTATGATAACCAAAAAGCCTTATTCTGAGCTACGCAAAGGAATAAAGCAAGAACGACCGTTTAAAGTACTTAAAATAGGTTTAGAAAGAGATCGTGAGGAGCTTTTTACTAGAGTTAATCAACGAGTCGATGAAATGATGCAGCAGGGATTGTTAGAAGAGGTTAAACAAGTTAGTAAATACCGTACACACAATGCTCTAAAAACAGTAGGCTATACTGAATTGTTTGATTATTTAGATGATAAAGTTGCGCTAGATGAAGCTGTTGAGAAAATCAAAGTAAACACACGCAGGTATGCCAAACGACAATTAGGCTGGTTTCATAAGCACAATGATTATAATTGGTTTCATCCTGATGATCAAAAATCAATTATTAACTTTATCGAAAATAGCTTAAAAAGTGGATCATGAAAAACGCTGCCTATTTCTTCATCACAACCATCTCCATTGTTATTACACTGATATACGGAAAAACATTACTCATTCCTTTTGTGTTTGCTTTATTACTCTGGTTTTTAGTGAGAAAAATCAGACATTTATTAGATAAAGTTAATGTCATAAAAAAATACCTCCCTTCTTGGTTTAAGAATTTGTTCCCCTCACTTATTATCCTTTCTATCTTTGGGTTTATTTCTAAAATATTACTGGACAACGTCAATACAATAGCCAAATCCTACCCATTATATGAAACGAATATTGAAATGATTATTATCAACATCAACCAACTCTTTGGTATTAATATTGTTGAAAGTCTAAAAGCCCATGCTACCGATTTTGATTTCGGTTTGATTTTAAAATCCATTTTCAAATCATTGTCCGATCTATTAAGCAATGCATTTATCATTATTATTTATGCCTTGTTCATCTTTTTAGAAGAAGTACATTTTAGCAACAAGCTTAAAGCAGCTTTCCGTGAAAAAGACCAATATGAAAACCTGAGCAACATTCTGGGTAAAATAGAAAGTTCCATTGGCAATTACATTGGCTTAAAAACATTGGTGAGCTTAATAACAGGTGTGATTAGCTATATTGCATTGTTATTTATCGGTATTGACTCTCCGGTTTTTTGGGCGTTTTTAATCTTTTTACTGAACTACATTCCCACCATTGGTTCATTAATTGCCACCCTCTTCCCTGCCCTGTTTTGTTTACTGCAATTTGGAGAGTTTGGACCATTTTTAATGGTGTTGCTGTTTGTGGGAAGCATCCAAATAATAGTAGGCAACATTATAGAACCTAAGCTAATGGGGAATTCCTTAAACATCAGCTCTTTCGTTACCATATTTGCGTTGTCTTTCTGGGGAGCACTTTGGGGTGTTACCGGAATGCTATTGAGTATTCCAATTACCGTTATTATGGTAATTATTTTTGCTCATTTTGACAACACCAAAGCAATTGCTATTTTACTGTCTGAAAAGGGAAAAATTAATTACTAATTACTGCATTAAAACCTTCCTTTTTGAGATACTAATCGTATTATTTGTATCAACCGATTTTGAAAAAAAATGAAAACTATTAACTATCTACTTCCTATTATTACCTGTATTTTCTTGTTCTTTAACACTCAAGCTCAAACAAACATATCAGGAATTATTAATTCCTACATTGACGTAACCCATGTTGATTCTGCTAATAATTATGTAACAGTATCTTCTGCATCTGGATTTTCGGTAGGAGAAAAAATACTACTCATACAAATGCAAGGTGCTAGTATTGATAAAAGTCAGTCAGTAGATTATGGAACCATTCTCAATTACAATAACAGTGGTAATTACGAGTTTCAAACCATTTGTAACATTCAAGGAAACAACATCTATTTTATCCACAACATGCTACATGATTACGATGCTGCTGATGCTGTTCAACTCATTACTGTTCCTGTTTATAACAACGTATTAATTAATAATGGCGATTTAACTTCATCTCCATGGAATGGCACTACTGGAGGAGTACTCGTACTTGAAGTTACCGGAACATTAGATTTTGGAGTTCAAAACATTGATGTTACAGGTAAAGGTTTTAGAGGGGGAGCTGTTATTCAGCTTGTTTTAATGTAAATGGTTTAGGAATATTAAAGAATGATTTTGGTGCTGCTTTGAATATATATCCCAATCCTACCAAAGGAAATTTAACTATAACGTTAGGCAACAATTATGAGGATGTGAAAATCACGCTACTAAATCTTGCAGGACAAATTCTTTCTACCCTTACTTACCCAAACAAAAAAGAGTTTACAATTGAAATTAATGGAACTAATGGTTATTACATCATCCAAATTGACACCAAAACAGGTAAATCAGCTATTATTAAGGTGCTTAAAGAATAATACTAAAACACTTACTTCTTTGATACTACCGTTTTCGCAATAATATCATGAAGCGTTTGCTTATTATCTCCAAAAACAAAAAAGAAACCTACAAAAATCGTAAATCCCCAAAGGCTACCTAACGTTCCTAAAAAAGCCACTCCCACTAAGCCTCCTAGTAAAGAGAGAAGTGTACTTCCATACTTCAATAAAGACCTTAACCAAAGCGTTAGTGGATTAGCTACACTTCCATCTACATTAGTATTTACTATTTTTAAAATCATCTTACCAACAGACTGACCTAAAGCTCCTTCTAGAATAAACATCAGTACTGTTATCATAGACATTCCTGCTGAGGCATTTAATGTTTTGTACAAGTACGCCATAACATCAATGTCCATATCTTCAAATTGGTAAGATAGTTCTTCGAACTGCTCTAGCTGATCTTCAAAAAACAACAACACTAACTCATCTCCTACTAAAGAAGCTACTATTGCACCCAATATAATTATCACTAAAAAATCAAGCATATACGCCCCAAAACGCCTACCAAATCCAATGCGATCGTTTTCTGTGTTAAGTTGATTTTCGTTTAACAATGCTTCGTCTATTTCTTCATTATTCATAGTAATTCTTTTTGGTTAGTTTAATTCTTTTCTTAAGACTTCAACAATACGTTGTGTTGCTTTTCCATCCCAATGAGGTGGAATAGCTCCTTTTTTATAAGTCCCGTTTTCTATTTGGTTAATTTTTGCTGCTACGGCTTCAAAATTGTATTCAACTAATTCGTTGGTACCAATAATTATCGTACTTGGTCGTTCTGTATTATCTCTCAACGTTAAACAAGGAACTTGCCTAAAGGTGGTTTCTTCTTGGATTCCTCCACTATCGGTTAATACATATTTACATGTGCTTATTAATTTTTGAAAAGCCAAATAATTCAACGCCTCTGTAATAATTACCTTAGGATTACTTTCTAATTGCTCAAACAAACCGTGCTTGATTAAATTGTTTTTTGTTCTATGGTGTATTGGCAATACCAAATAACTTTCTTCTGCTACTTTATCAATAATATTTAATAAAATTTCTAGGCGTTCTTTCGTATCTACGTTGCTCGGTCTATGCATGGTCATTAGTACAAACTCTTCCTCATTTAAACCCAACTGATCTAAAATGGTGTTTTGTTGTATTATTTCATCAAAAGCTACCAAGGTATCTATCATGGTGTTTCCTACAAAATGAATTTGATCCTTCGATTTTCCTGCTTCAATTAAATTATCATAACCACTCTGCTCAGTTACAAAAAAACCATCTGCTACTAAATCGGTAATTAAACGGTTAATCTCCTCAGGCATCTCATTATCGTAGCTCCTCAAACCACTTTCTAGATGGTACAGTTTTGTATTAGTTTTATTACCTACTATCGCTCCAGCTAGAGTAGAATTAACATCTCCTACCACAACTAAAGCATCTGGTTGATGTTCAATGACTGCTTTTTCTATTTCGATAATAGCCTGCCCTATTTGATTAGCGGCTGAAGCTGGAGTAACATTTAAGTATTGCGGCTCTTTTAAGTTGAGTTGCTTAAAAAAGATATCTGACATATTTTCATCATAATGCTGGTTGGTGTGCACCAATATGTACTCAAATTCATCCCCGTAAGCTGCAAATTCTTTTTCAAATTGCGTAATCTTAATAAAATTAGGGCGGGTGCCCACTACTATCATTACCTTTTTTGACATACCTCTATTTTAAGCCTTAAAAGTATTATTAAAAAGAGAAATAATAAACATAAATCAATGCTAATTAGCCACGAAAGGAATACCGTAATAAAACTCTAAGACTCTTAACTTAAACATAAAATCATACTTACTTCTTATTAGCTGTGATTGTGCACTTATCAAATTATTTTTAGCTTGATTAAAATCATATGTATTTACTGCGCCAGCACTAAACTTTTCTTTAGAATATTCAAAAGCTTTTTTCTGTGCCTCAACTGAAACAGTTGCTGCATCATAAGCTTTAGATGAGGCTATTGCATCAGTATAAGCAGTTTCAATTGTTTTTCTGAGATTTAACCGTTCAGACTCTAAGTTGTATTGTGTTTTTTGATAACTTATTCTAGATTTATTTACATTAGTTCGAAACTGAAAACGACTAAATAAAGGAACATTTAAAGACAGAGAAATAAATTTACCTAAATTATTATCTAACTGCTTATTAAATGGAATAAAGTCATTCATTCCTTGTACATGTTGATATACTGTGTTAATTCCAGAACTCAATGATAATGAAGGGTAAAAACTCGACTGAGCCAATCTAATACTTTGTTGTGCACTCAATATATTCAGTTCTGCTAATTTAATTTCGGGAAAAGTTTCGTTTGCTTTAGTAAAAATCAAAGATGCGTTATTATTTAATATTTCTTGATTTTTAAGCCCGACTTCCATTTCCTCAATTAAAATTGTATTTTCTTCTAACTGTAACATTTGTGCCAATTGAAGAGAAGTCATTGTAAATGTATTTTGAGCAACAACCAAATTCTGTTTATCATTTGCTAAAGTAGATTCTATATTTAATAAATCTCCATCTGCTAAAACTCCTGCATCAACTAAAGCTTTAATTCTTTCTACTTCTATTGATGTATAATTTACTTGAGATTCTGCAACTATGACCTGCTCTTTTGCAAATAAAATCTGAAGATAAGAATTAACAACATTCAAAGACACATCATTTTTCATTTTTAACAAAGCTGCATCTTTTACCTCTAACCCTATCTGGTTTTGCTTTAAAGTATGAATATTTGAGAATCCATTAAATAAATTTAAAGTAGATGTTACTCCAAAGTTATTTGATCTAAAATTTGCAGAGATTCTTGACCCAGAAGCAGAGATTGATGAACCAAAATTATGATTTTGACTTGCTGAAGCATTTAAGTTGGGGAGAAAATTCCATTTAGCTGCTGTAACATCTTGTGCCGCACTATTCTTATCCAATACAGATTGCTTTATTGAAATGTTTTTTTCTAACGCATAATCAACACATTCTTTAAGTGTCCATACTTTAGTTTCTTGGGCTTGTAGATTTCCTATTAACCCTACTGTAATTATTAATACTATTATTCTCATTTTATCTTTTCCGAATCAATTAAACAACAAATATACATGCTTACATTTTTATAAAAACAGTTTTTGTTATAAATGGTTATTTGCCCTTATTAAGGGTTAAGGTTATTTTAACCTACACTAATTTTCAGCTAACTCCATTACTGGCATTTGTTTTTTCCACATCTCATAATACTTCCCTTTACTCTCAAATAATCGTTGATGAGTTCCTTCCTCCATTAATTTACCCTTTTCTAAAACAATAATTTTATCAGAGTTAATTATTGTACTTAATCGATGAGCAATTAATAAAATAGTTTTCCCTTCGTCTCGTAAACGATGTAGTGTTTTTTGCACATATTCTTCTGAAACACTATCTAAAGATGATGTTGCTTCATCCATAATTAAAATAGATGGATTTTTATACAATGCCCTTGCAATAGCAACACGCTGTTTCTGTCCACCAGACAAAGAAGCTCCATTTTCACCTAAATAAGTATTAAACCCTTCTGGTAATTGCTCTATAAATTTTAAAATACCCAATTGTGTACAAATATCTATTACCTTTTTCATGTCTGGTTCAAACTCTCCAATGGCAATATTCTCTACTACGTTACCTGCAAACAAGTCTAATTTTTGAGGTACAACTCCAATTTGGTGTCGTAAACTTTTATTGGAGATGTGATCTAAATTATAATCTCCAATAAAGATGTTTCCTTCGTTTAACGGATACAGTTTTTGCAATAAAGCAGTAATGGTTGTTTTACCCGAACCACTTTCACCTATAACTGCAGTAATTTCCCCTTTCTTAAAATTTAAGTTGAGATTAGAGAACACTTCTGTTCTAGTTCCATAAGTAAAGCTTATATCATTAAGGTGAATTTCTCCTATTAAATCATCTGTTAACTCTATTTTATTTTGTGTTTCTTCTATTTCTAAATCAATAATTTCAAACAACCTATCTGCAGCAATTAAAGCATTTTGAACTGATTTATTAGCTCCTATCAATTGTGCTATTGGCCCTGTAAAATATCCTACTAAAGCATAAAATGACAACAACTCTCCTGGTGTAATACTTTGGTCTATTACAAAATAAGACCCCGACCATAAAAGAATAATAGTAAATAAGCGACTTGTAAATTCTGATGAGTTGGCCGAAAATATACTATTCATTCCAGATTGGTAAACAGAGTTCAACAATCCAACAAACCGAGTTTCTGTTTTTAAGTTAGAGAATTCTTCCAGTCCAAATTGTTTAATTGTTCTCACTGCAGTAACAGACTCTACCAACTGGTTCTCCAATTCAGCAGATTTTTCCATTACTGTTCGTTCTCTCTTCTTATTCCATCGATTTACTAAAAAATAAATTGCTAAATAAATTGGAATAACTAGTAACATAATTACTGCCAACTTCCAATAATAAGCAAACATAATGGCAAATGATAAACAGACAATTAACACGTTCACAAAAATATTAATAGCAACATCATTAATAAAAGCTCTAATTTTTACGGCATCATTAACCCTAGAAATAATTTCTCCCACCCGCATCGTATCAAAAAATTGTTGAGGTAAATTAAGGAGATGTTTATAATATCCTAAAATGAGTTGTGCGTCTATTTTTTGTCCTGTTCTAATGGTGTAAATGCTCTTCGTTGCACCAATAAATATTTGTACAACTAACAAAACAACCATTGCTACACTCAATAAATTAAGCAGGTTTTTATTACCGTCTACCAACACATAATCGGTAATTTTTTGAATGTAAATAGAGGTTGTTAAACCTATTAAGGTATAAACTACAGCTCCAAATAGTGCTTGGGCTAAAATAGTTTTATGAGGTTTTACTAATTCCCAAAAACGTTTACCTACACTTGTTTTCTGATTACCCGTTTTAAACTCTCCTTCTTTAGGAACTAATAGTACCAAAACTCCTGTCCATTCTTTTTCAAATTCGGTGATGGACATTTTTTTTAACTCTCCAAAAGCAGGATCCATTAAGGTAATGGTATCGTTTTTTACTTTAGCAATAACCACATAATGCTGCAATTGCTCTTTTACAATTACGTGTGCAACAGCAGGTAATGGTATTTCTGATAAACTTTCTTTATTTCCTTTTACTCCTTTAGCAGTAAACCCTAATTTTTCAGCTGCCTGAACCATGCCATAAACATTGGTTCCTTTTTTATCGGTTCCCGCAATTTGACGAATACGAGAAATAGGCAACTGCAATTTATAATGACCCGCTACTGAAGCTAAACATGCTGCCCCACAATCGGTTATGTCTCTTTGTTTTATTTTCATTTACTTTTTTTAACTTATCTTTTATTTTGTCATTTAGAATGATGTTTTATCAGCAACTTGTTGCTGCAACAAAATGACATGATGAATTTAAACTCAATAACCATTCATACTCTATTAGATTCTTCGCTGCATTTTCTATATTGCTTAAGGCAATAAGAAAATTTTGTTCTGAATGACAGTTTAATTGGTACTTATCTCTTCATTTAAAAAATTCCAATCATAATTAAAATCCATTATTAATTTCTCTTTCTTTTTTCTACTCCATCCTTTTATCTTTTTTTCTTGTTCGATTGCGTGTTCAATAAATTGAAAACGTTCATAATAAACCAAATAACAACAATTGTATTTTGATGTAAATGAGTTTGAATTTAACTTGCTTTTATGCTCAAACAACCTCCTTTCTAAATCATTTGTTACACCTATATATAATACTGTTTTATCGTAATTGGTTAATATGTAAACAAAATAATTATGTTGCATTTCATCCTTTTTTCATTGTCATTCAGAACGATATTTTACCAGCAACTTGTTGCTGCAATAAAATGACGTGATGAATCTTTACTTATCCTCTTTATTGCTCCCCATCAAATAGATTCTTCAACTTCATTTTGTTATGGCAGTTAACACTGCCAACAAAATATCGTTCTGAATGACAGCTAAAAATTCATTATTCATCTTTTTTCATTTTAATAGATCCCCAGCTGAGGATGACACACTCTGCATTGGGTTTAACCAATCGTCCATTTTATCGTAAAGCAGTTGCCAAAGTGTACGTTCTGTTACTTTGAACCTTCCCGTTAACGTCATTCCTTTTTTTAAATTTCCAACAAACCCAGATTTTAATTGCAGTTGTTGAGTAATTAATTGGCATCTTACCTTAAAAATAGGTTGTTCGTTGATAATGGTAATGTCATTAAAAACCTCTATCACTTTTCCTTTTGCTAAACCCCACTGATTATAATTGTAAGCGTCTATTTGAAAATTAACCAACATTCCTTTTTTTAAGTAGCTTATATCTTTAGGAGAAACATAACATTCTACAATTAAGTTACCATTAGGAGATATTTCAGCCAATGTTTGATTGGGAACAACAAAATTACCTGCTTTAATACCTGAATAATTTTTTATTGTCCCTGAAATTGGTGCCGTAATAACGTATTGCTGTTTGTCTTCTACAATTTGTTGTATTTGTGATTTTAAAGTTGTAGTGTCTTGGGAATACTGTTGTAATTGGTTTTGCCAACTACTCAATTGATTGTTTTTAAAATTAGATAGCTCAGATTTGGCTGTATTGTAATCGTATGTTGCTTTTAAATTTTCTGTTTTAGCTATCACCCCTTTTTCATACAAAGTGTTAGACCTCGTTAACTCTTGTTTAAAGTGATTCTGTTTTGTTTTTAAACCGTATAATTGTTCTGTATATTCTTGCCACTCTTTTTGATACAACAAGGTATTTAACGTATAGTTGTTTTTATGTTGTGTTAACTCTTTTAAATCGGCAATAAGTCCCTTTGATTCCTCTAATTTATTTTGATTCAACGCTATTTGTTCGTCTAATTTCTCCGTATTTAACACCAATAAAGTTGCTCCTTTTTTTACAGCCTGATTTTCTGTAAGGTGCACTATTTTTACCTTAGCAGGTAAATTAGCTATAATTGCATTACTCTCTGTTACAGGTCTTATTTGTCCTCTACTTTGAAAGGTAATATCAACAGTTATAAAGGGTAAAGCAATTATAGCTGCTGTAAAAAGCAACAACACAATAAGGTAAATAGAAATACCTTTTTTCTTGCCTCGTTGATGAAAATTAAATGCAGTAATATAATTGATGCTATTAATTGGAAAGAAACCCTTTTCTTTTTCTGTATTGCTCAAATTAATGAATACGTTTATTGTTGATTAAACTCTTTTATTAACTCCTTTGTTTTTGCTACATCCTCTTCATTCACATACAAATCCATTAATGTTGTTGATGTCGAAAAACCAGCTAATCGACCTGATTCAGGTTCGTTTTTAACCAAAGCTACTATTCTATTATCTGCTAAAATTTCTTTTAACAATAATGTTTCGTGCTGGTTACCAGCATAAACATGGAGGAGGAGGTTGTTTTTGTTATTCATATTTTATTATTTTTTTCTTTCACACGCTTAATAAAAAGGAAAAGTGCTTCATGTGAAAAAGAAAGGTATTATCTTACTCATTATTTAAAAAAATGTATTGTCTATAAAAACAATCAAATTATTTATACTATGAACAAAGAATACTGAAAAAAAAGCAAAGGTTCTGTTTTTATATGTTAAGTAAAATATCGCTAGAAGTAATCCAACAATTAGAGCTGATACTACATAGTAAAAATCATAGAAATGTGTAGATGCAAAAACCAAAGCAGACATGAGTATTGCTATAATACTATTTTTAGATATTTTCTTTACAATTTCGATTATTGCAAATTGAAATACAAGTGTTTCAAATAATGGAGCAATTAAGATTAATAAGATTAATTTAAAAGGAAAACTCATATTCTCTAACCCATTCTCAACAATATCAGGTACATTAAAAAAAAAATCAATAAAATATGTGTAAGCATAATTGAAAGTTACTATAAGACCAAGAAACAATAAGAATCGTTTACTTGGTTTTATTAAAGATAATCTACTTATTTTTTCTACTAAAAAAGTATTCATTGAGCAAAAATGTTATGTTTTAAAATTTGTAATGTACTGTCTTTGTTTCTTTTTTTAATTGTCAGATTTAAAGTATCCTTATCCCAATAATTAGAATTACAAAAATCATAGTCGTTATTCAGCTTATGTCCATTTATTTCTATAACTGTATCTCCAACATTTAATCCCATTTTATCAGGAATAGAGTTTTCTATTACGGTAATTACTTTAAGAACAGAATCTTTTAGAGTCAAACTAATTCCAAAGTATTTTTTAAAAAAATCAGGATTATCTTTAGGGTCAAGAATTATTCTTTTTGTCTTAAAATCGAAAGTCGCAATAAAATTCTTGAAGAATCCTAATCCTATTAAATTAGAACAGCGATTAGATACAGTGGCATCTAGTTTGAAAAAAGATTTATTAGAGATAGAAAGACTATCTAAAAACACCTTAAAACTTTTTGCAGTATTAGGCCCATTAAGTCCATAACTTGAACCCCCTTTAATCTCAAAATTTTTATTAGGAAATAAGTAATCAATAGAATCAGAAGGTGCTTCATACTTAATATAACTTGCACTTCCCAAATCTAAAGTAAATTTAGCATTCCTTGAATGGTTTAAATTAACTAAACATTTAAATACTCTACTATCTTTTACTACTTCCAGGTTAAAAGAATCTTTACTGAAATTTAATTCTGATATATCTGAAGTTACAGTGTACTCTCTTTTTTCAAAGTCGATTTGCCATATAAAATACTCCATTAAATCACTGCCTATTATTCCGTATGCTTCTTCTGCACAATCTATGAAACTTATGTCAAATTTTCTTGTAGCAATATCACTAAACTTCATTCCATTACCTATTTCTAAACTATCGATGTAGTATAATCTATTTAGTTTATATTTTTTATTAGAATCTCTGGATGGGAAATAACCAACTTTATCTAAAGTTATCTCATCTAGTAAATTGCTATATATTATTGTCGTTGCAGCATTATCAAGAATAAATGGATATTTTTTTTTGCTACCATTAATAGAAACATTTATTAAAATATGTCCTGTTTGGGCATAAGTAAATGTGTCATGAATATTAACTTCATCCTTTGTCAATAATTTAGTCTTATTCATTATGTTGTAGGTGTAAAACACGCCTGTTACAACAAGCATTATAGAGATTGCTAACAATAAAAAAAATCCTCTTAAAAAAAGTTTCATATATAATTAAACTATTTAAATAGGGCCATCTAAAAATTGATGGCCCTAAACTTAATGTATTAAACTTGACATTTTTAAGTGCAACTATCTAGGGACGAACATAGTTTGCATCAGCACCAGCACGACCATCATCAAATCCGGCTTCAAGATCGTCCCATTCTGCTAAGATATAGAGTCCAACAGCAACAACAATGCCCCAAAATCCTCCATTTGAATCTTTTTGTTCTACTAAACTCATTTCTTCAACTTTATACTCTTTTAAATTTTTCATAATAATATTTTTATATGTTTTTAATTAAATTTTAGTTTACTACTGGTCCTTCCAAGGCTGCATCAACTTTTTCTAACCAATTCACAAATGATCCCCAGTAATATCCAATATAATATGCAGGCTTAGCACCCCCATCTACATTTTTCATTTCATTCGTGTTCATTTCCTGAACGTTTAAATTTTCTAAATTCATAATGTAAAATTTTAATAAAACACCTACTCTTTTTTAGTTAACTTTACAAATCGCATTTTCGGTATCCTACGGGTTGCAAAGGTGCGCAAGTAATTATGTCTGTCAGCAGAATTAATTACGACTTTAAAGGGGAGTGTGACAGCACTCCCTTTTTCTTTTATTTCACAATTCTATTCTTTTTATTTAACATTATCTAAAATGTGTTCATTTTCTTTTTAAACGGTCGGTTTTTTCATTTTAACGGTCATTTTTTTGTATGTCCGCAAACACTAATAATCAATCAATAATGATTATCTTTACAAGAAAATAAAGGTATGAATATATTTAGTTTTACGGCACATTTTGAGAGTGAAGAATCCTGTAGAC
>Ga0114931_10004982_pt1 | contig 16479 bp, 14 predicted proteins | sample 2SBtaG_FD_89579 | JGI IMG/M metagenome (GOLD analysis project Ga0114931, IMG submission 89579) | Deep subsurface microbial communities from Kolumbo volcano to uncover new lineages of life (NeLLi) - 2SBTROV14_V59a metaG | ecosystem: Environmental > Aquatic > Marine > Volcanic | place: Kolumbo...
ACGGAGGCGGCGAGGGGTGGGCGCAGGCGAAGTAAAGCGCAGCAGGGCCACTCGTCTGTTCCCTGTGCCTTGGGTCACCCGAGTGACTCCTGCGACCGCGTGCCGATCAGGGGCGAGCCATGAACCGGAGCCCACCCCTCGCCGCCTCCCCTCCGCGAGGTCGACCGGCGAATGCCGGATCAGGGCTAACGCGGCATCCGGACGAGCCGGCCGACGCACCAGGCCGCGAACGCGGCGACGACGGCCCACGGCAGCAGGGCGGCCGGGCCGCCGAGCCGGAACGCGATTCCGCCCGCGTACTCGCGCAGCACCAGGAAGGCCGTGAGCACGGCCACGCCCTGCAGGGTCGGGACCGCCATGCTCCGCGTGTGTTCCACGGACAGGGCCAGCGGGATCGAGAAGAGGACGAAGAGCAGCGCCAGCAGCGGCGCCGACAACCGGCTGTGCAGGACCGCGCGCGCGGGGCCGGCATCCGAGCCACGCGCCTCGGTGGCCGCGATGTAGCCGAAGAGCGCCGGGAGGCGCTGCGCCGCGAGTTCGCGCTTGTCCAGGCGCGGGCTCCGGACCGACGCCAGCCCCAGGGTCACGTCCGCGGCCTTCAGGACCTCGGGCGGTGCCGAGGGATCTTCCGGAACGAAGGTCCGGACGATGGCGTCCTCGAAGCGCCAGGCCGCGTCGCTCAGCCGGTAGGCGACCGCGGCGTTCACCGTGCGCACGAGCTGCCCCTTCTCGTTGCGCTCGAAGACCCGGGCGTCGTGGATCCTCGCTTCCTCGGGTTCGCGGCCGCTGTAGATCACGTGGCCCGAGTGGTACCAGACCGTGCCCGATTCCAGCTCGAGGCGGTCGGTCATCAGGCCCGACTCCTTGGCCATCCACTCCGCCGCGGTGCGCCCGACCGTCTCGTTCAACCAGAGGGTGAAGGCCGAGATCACCAGCGCCAGCAGCAGGAGCGGCAGGAACGCGTGGATCGGCGAGACGCCGCCGGCGCGGACGGCCATCACCTCGTTGGCGCGCGCGGCGTGTCCGACACAGAGGAACGCTCCGAGGAACGCCGACACCGGGATCAGGTAGGTGAGGTAGTTGGCCGCCGTCCGCAGCAGCAGCACGCGGAACGCGGCGCCGAACGAGCCCTGCCCGCTCGCGAGGTCTGCCCAGTTCAGCAACATGTCGACGACGAGCACGAGGAGGGCGAGAATCAGCAGCGAAGCGGCGAAGGCCTGGAGAAAGCGGAGCGCGTAGTACCGCCAGAGGGTTCTCATGGGTGGGGGAGTCTAGCGAGTGCGGGTGGTACGGGGCAGCGAGTCGCTCGAGAAGCCCCTCGACCGGGGGGTCCTGACGGTGGGCAACTTCGATGGTCTCCATCTGGGCCATCAGAGCATCATGCGCACGGTTACCTCGCGGGCCCGGACGCTCGGGGGGCCAGCGGCCGCCTATACCTTCGAGCCACACCCGCGCCGCGTCCTGCACCCCGAGCACAGCCCGCGGTTGCTGACCACGCTCGAGCAGAAGCTCGAGCTCTTCGAGGCGGCCGGTGTCGACGTGGCGATCGTCGAACCCTTCGACCGCGAATTCGCGCGGCTTCCGGCCGAGCGCTTCGTGCGCGACATCCTCTACCGGCGGATCGGCCCCTCCGAGGTCTACGTCGGCTACGACTTCCGCTACGGCCGAGACCGCGAGGGCTCGATGAACACGCTCACCGAGCTGGGCCCGCATCTGGGCTTCTCGGTGACGATCATCGCCGAGGTCAAGCTGGGCGACCGGGACGTGAATTCGACCCGCATCCGCGAACTGCTCGCCGGGGCCCAGGTGGAGGAGGCCGCGGTCCTGCTCGGGCGGCCGTACACGGTGCGCGGCACCGTGGTCGAGGGCGACCGGCGTGGACGCACGCTCGGCTTTCCGACCCTGAACCTCGCTCCCGAGAACGAGATCCTTCCGGCCCGCGGCGTCTATGCCGGGCATGTGCGCTTCCTCGACGAGGGCGACCCCGCGGCCGGGGAGCGCTTCCCGGTGGTGACCAACGTCGGCAAGCGCCCGACGTTCAAGCACGACGATCCGGTCCTGGCCGAGGCGCACGTGATCGACTTCGAGGGCGACGTCTACGGGCGGCGGATCGAACTGACGTTCGAGCACCACCTCCGCGACGAGGAGCGCTTTCCCGACGTCTCCGCCCTGCGCGCCCAGATCGCGCGCGACATCGTCGCTGGGCGATCCGTCCTCGCGGCCGACCGATGAGCGACGCGGAGCCCGCGGACGGCCACGCGGCGCGCCCGCTCTGGCGGGAGCCCGGTCTCTGGCTGGGCATCGTGGTCACGGTGGGTGCGATCGCGTTCACGCTGCGCGGGATCTCGCTGCGAGAGGTCGGGAGCGCGCTCGCACACGCCGATCCGCTCTGGCTGCTCGGCGTCGCGGTGCCGGCCAACGTGCTCTCGCTCTGGGTCCGTGGGCTTCGCTGGAAGCACCTGGCCTCCCACCTGGCGCGGATCACGGCCCCGTCGGCCTATCGGGCCACGGCGATCGGCTACCTGGTGAACAACCTGCTGCCGCTGCGGATCGGCGAGATCGTGCGCGCCTGGGTCCTGGCACGGGAGAGCGGCGGCGGCACCACGGCTCTCTTCGGGACGGTGCTCCTCGAGCGCGTGATCGACGCGGTGGTGCTGTTGGCGATTGCGGCGTGGGTGGTGGGACGGCGGGTCGACCTGGGCTTCCTGATCGCGCTCCTGGCCGTCCCGCTGGCCGGGATCGCGTTGCTGAAGTGGCGGCCCCGGCTGCTCCTCGGGGCCGCGCACGCGGTCGGCCACGCGCTGCTGCCCGCGGGCCCCGCGGCGCGGGCCGACGAACTCCTGCAGGAACTCGCCGACGGTCTCGCGGGGCTGACCGGCGTTCGCCGGATCGCGGCCGTCGCCGCCTGGTCGTTCGTTCTCTGGGGCGTCGCGGTGCCGCTGACCTTCCTGGGGCCGATCCGGGCGCTGCCGATCGGATTGGCCGGTCCCGCGGAGGAGTTCTTCGCCTCCTATCTGTCGATGCTCTACGTCGCGATCGCGGTGGCGGTGCCTTCGGCCCCCGGCTTCTTCGGCGTCTTCCACGCGGCCTGCCGGGAGGCGCTGGGGCCCCTCGGGGTCTCCCCGGACCTCGCACTCGCGATGGGGACGCTGGCGCACGTGGTCTTCTGGCTCACGTACGTGGTCTGCGGCCTGTTCGCGCTGCGGGCGGTGGGGATCGGCCTGCGCGACGTCCTGGTCTGGGCCCGGTCCGGCCGTAGCCGCTAGCGCCGGCCTCGGGGGATTCCCGGGCCCGCGGTCAAGTTCGGTCTGCCGCCCGCCGATAACCGGGCGGGTTCACAGGCCTTCTTGCCCGCGAAGTGCGTGCCGGAGGCGGCCTGTCCGGGCCCCGTCGAAGCGGAGAGGGCGTCTTGAACGAGCGGATCGGGGAACTCCTGGTCAAGGAGAACCTGCTCACCACCGAGCAGCTGCGGAAGGCCCGGGAGGGCGCCAAGGAGGGCGGAGAGCGCCTCGGCGCCCAGATCACCAAGCTGGGCTTCCTCCAGGAGAACGAACTCAACGAGTTCGTGGCGAAGCAGTACGGCGTCCCCGACATCGATCTCGACGAGTTCGACATCGATCCGTCCGTGATCCAACTCATCCCGGAGGAGGTCGCCCTCAAGCACACGGTCATCCCCGTGAACCGCGCCGGATCCACCCTGATCCTGGCGATCGCGGACCCCTCCAACATCTTCGCGATCGACGACATCAAGTTCCTGACCGGGTACAACATCGAAGTCGTCGTGGCGTCGGAAGAACAGATCCGCCGCGCCGTGGACCGCCACTACGACAAGTCGTCGAGTCTCGACGACATCATGGGCGACTTCGACGACTCGGACATGGAGCTGGTCCAGGACGACGACGAGGTCGACATCGGCGAACTCGCCAAGGAGTCGGAGGACGCTCCTGTCGTCAAGCTGGTGAACCTGATCCTGACCGACGCGATCAAGAAGGACGCGTCCGACATCCACGTGGAGCCCTACGAGAAGGAGTTCCGCGTCCGCTACCGCATCGACGGCGTGCTCTACGAAGTGATGCGTCCTCCGATGAAGCTGCGCAACGCGATCACGTCGCGGCTGAAGATCATGTCGGAACTCGACATCGCCGAGCGCCGCCTGCCCCAGGACGGTCGGATCAAGCTCAAGCTCGGCCGCGGCCGCGAAATGGACTATCGCGTCTCGGTCCTGCCGACGCTGTACGGCGAGAAGACGGTCATGCGCCTTCTCGACAAGTCGAACCTGCAGCTCGACATGACCAAGCTCGGTTTCGAGCAACAGCAGCTGGACGTCTTCCTCGAGGCCATCCACCAGCCCTTCGGCATGGTGCTCGTGACGGGGCCGACGGGCTCGGGAAAGACGACCACCTTGTACTCCGCGCTCTCGGAGCTCAACCAGGTCAGCGAGAACATCTCCACCGCCGAGGACCCGGTCGAGTTCAACCTGGCTGGCATCAACCAGGTGCAGATGCACGAGGACATCGGCCTCAATTTCGCCGCCGCGCTTCGCTCCTTCCTGCGGCAGGACCCGGACATCATCATGGTCGGGGAGATCCGCGACTTCGAGACCGCCGAGATCTCGGTGAAGGCGGCGCTCACGGGCCACATGGTGCTCTCCACGCTGCATACGAACGACGCGCCGAGCACGGTCAACCGCCTGCTCAACATGGGCATCGAGCCCTTCCTGGTCGCGTCCTCGGTCAACGCGATCCTGGCCCAGCGCCTGGCGCGTCGCGTCTGCCCGGAGTGCACCGAGCCCGACGCCGAAGTCACCGTCGACGCCCTCGTCGCGGCCGGTATGACGCAGGAAGAGGCGGCAGGTTGCACGCCCATGAAGGGGCGGGGCTGCGGCAACTGCTCCGACACGGGGTTCAAGGGGCGCGTGGCCCTCTACGAGGTGATGCGGATCGGCGAGGAACTGAAGGAGTTCGTGCTGAACGGAGCCTCCGCGACCGAGATCAAGCGCGAAGCGATCCGGCTCGGGATGACGACGCTGCGCCGCAGCGCGCTGAACAAACTCGCCGAGGGGACCACGACCCTGAGCGAGGTCTACCGCGTTTCCGCGGCGGACTACTAGGGACCGCAACGACCATGGCAAACCTGCACCAGCTCCTGAAGGCGATGATCGAGAAGGGAGGATCGGACCTCCACATCACGACGTCCAGTCCGCCCCAGCTCCGCATCGACGGCAAGCTGCATCCGCTCAAGATGCCGCCCCTCTCGCCGCCGGAGACGAAGCAACTCTGTTATTCGATCCTCACGGACGCGCAGAAGCACAAGTTCGAGGAGTCGAACGAACTCGACCTCTCGTTCGGTGTGCGCGGACTCTCGCGCTTCCGGGCGAACATCTTCACACAACGCGGCGCGGTCGCGGGGGCCTTCCGCTCCATCCCGTACAAGATCAAGACGTTCGAGGATCTCGGGCTGCCGCGTGTGGTCACCGAGCTCACGAAGAAGCCGCGAGGGCTGATCCTCGTGACCGGGCCCACGGGATCGGGGAAGTCGACCACGCTCGCGACGATCATCGACAAGATCAATACCGAGCGAAGCGAACACATCGTGACGATCGAGGACCCGATCGAATACCTGCACCCGCACAAGGGCTGTCTGGTCAACCAGCGCGAGGTCGGGGCCGACACCGCGAGCTTCACGACCGCGCTCAAGTACATCCTGCGCCAGGACCCGGACTGCGTGCTGATCGGCGAGCTGCGAGACCTCGAGACGATCGAGGCCGCGCTGACGGTGGCCGAGACCGGTCACCTGGCGTTCGCGACGCTGCACACGAACTCCTGCGTGCAGACGATCAACCGGATCGTCGACGTGTTTCCGCCGTACCAGCAGTCGCAGGTCCGCGCCCAGCTCTCGTTCGTGCTCGAGGGCGTGTTGAGCCAGACCCTGATGCCGCGCGCGAACGGACCCGGCCGCGCGCTGGCCCTCGAGATCATGGTGCCGAACTCGGCGATCCGGAACCTGATCCGCGAGGACAAGGTCCACCAGATCTACTCGCAGATGCAGATCGGACAGGAGAAGTTCGGCATGCAGACGATGAACCAGTCGCTGGCGAGCCTGTACCACAAGCGGCTGATCTCGATGGACGATGCGCTGGCGCGGAGCAGCGACCCAGACGAACTCCGGACGTTGATCAATCAAGGCCCCGTGACCGCCGGCAACCGCCGACCGGTCAGCGCGGCCTAGGGAGGGAACCCATGGCGGTCTATGCATGGGAAGGGCGGACCCGGCAGGGGACGACCAAGAAGGGTGTGATGGAGGCGGCCAGCGAGGCCGCGGTGATGGCGCAGTTGCGCGCGCAGATGATCGTGCCCGTGGGGGTGAAGGCGAAGCCGAAGGACCTCTTCGAGGGCATCACGCTGCCCGGGAGCGGCCCGGACGCCAAGGAACTCGTCATCTTCACCCGCCAGTTCGCGACCATGATCGACGCCGGGCTCCCGCTGGTGCAATGCCTCGACATCCAGTGCGAGCAGCAGGAGAACAAGGTCTTCCAGGAGGCCCTCCGCTCCATCAAGAACGACGTGGAGCAGGGTTCGACCTTCGCAGAAGCGCTTCGCAAGCACCCGAAGATCTTCGACGATCTCTACGTGAACCTCGTCGCGGCGGGCGAGGTCGGCGGCATCCTCGACACCATCCTGAACCGCCTCGCGGTCTACATGGAGAAGGCGAACAAGCTCAAGGCCAAGGTCAAGAGCGCCATGATCTACCCCTCCACGATCCTCTGCGTGTCGATCCTGGTGATCGTGGTGCTGCTGGTGAAGGTGATTCCGGTCTTCAAGAAGATGTTCGAGGACTTCGGCGGAGCGCTGCCGGCGCCGACCCAGATGGTCGTCGACATGTCCGAGTTCCTCCAGACGTGGATCGGACTGATCGCGGTGGTCGTCGCCGCCGTGGTCGTGGGCTTCGTCTCCGCGCGCAACCGCATTCCCAGGTTCCGGTACCAGACCGACGCGGTCTTCCTGAAGATGCCGGTGTTCGGCCCGCTGCTGCGCAAGGTGGCGGTCTCCCGCTTCAGCCGGACGCTGTCGACGATGATCTCCAGCGGGGTGCCGATCCTCGACGCGCTCGAGATCTGCGCGCGAACCGCCGGGAACAAGGTGATCGAAGGCGCGCTGATGAAGACGCGCGCCGCGATCTCGGAGGGGCGCACCATCGCGGAGCCGCTCGAGGCGTCGAACGTCTTCCCCGGGATGGTGGTGCAGATGATCGCGGTCGGAGAATCGACCGGCGCGATGGATTCGATGCTGGCCAAGATCGCCGACTTCTACGACGACGAGGTCGATACGGCCGTGGACGGACTGACCTCGTTGATGGAGCCCTTCATGATGGTGTTCCTGGGCGGGGCGATCGGCGGCATCCTGATGGCCATGTACCTCCCGATCTTCAAGATCGCCGAGAACATCAAGTAACGCGCACGCCGTGAGCCAGGTCGCCGCGCAGGAGGAATCAGCGGAGGACGGCCGCCGGCGCCTCTCCCGCGTCATGGCGGTGAGGCTCGCCGTGGCGCTGGGCGTGCTCGGTCTCGCGCTGGTCTTCGTCGGCGGCGGAGACGGCGCCGAAGCGGCCGCGGACGGGCTCTACGGCACCCTGGGCGTTGCCTTCCTCGCGACGGTGATGTTCGCGGGTGCGCTGCGCTGGGTGCAGAACGTTCCCCGCTATGCGGCGCTCCAGCTCCTCGTGGACGCTTCGCTGGTATCCTCGGTCGTGTTGTTCAGCGGTGGCTGCCGCTCGATCTTCAGCTTCCTCTACCTGCCGATCGTGGTCCTCGGCGCCATCCAGTTCGGGCGGCGCGGCGGGTACGGTGCCGCGGTCCTGGCTTCGGCCGGCTTTGCAGCCGTGGTGGCGTACGCGCCGCCCTCGCCCTTCGACACCCGCCTGCCGGACGCCCCCGAGGTGAAGCTCGCGATCTGTGGCGTGCACACCGCGGCCCTGTTGCTGGTTTCCCTGCTCTCGTCGACGCTGGCCCAGGAACTCCGCCGGGCCGGCGAGGACCTGCATGCGAGCCGGAAGCAGTTCGAGCGCCTGGAACTCCTGCACCAGCGGACGGTCGACAGTCTGACGAGCGGGCTGCTCACGACGGACGCGCACGGTCTCGTCCGCAGCTGCAATCCGGAAGGAGCGCGGATCCTGGGCGTCGCCGCCGAGAGCGTCCTGGGCAAGCCCCTTTCGGGCGTGATCCCCGGGGTCGAGCTCCTGGCGCAACCGGGCGCCGAAGCTGGCGGCCGGGCGCGCAGCCGGCTCGAGCGCGAAATGCCGGGCGGAGCGACGCAGTACCTGGGCATCGCCGTTTCGGTGTTGCGTGCGACGGACGGCAGACATGACGGACACGTGGTGATCTTCCAGGACGTGTCCACCGTCGTCGCGCTCGAAGCCGAGCTCCAGCGCAGCGCGCGGCTCGCCGGGATCGGCGAACTCTCGGCCAGCATCGCCCACGAGATCCGGAACCCGCTGGCCGCGATCTCGGGCTCGGTCGAGATGCTGGAGCGCGAACCCCTCGCCACCGACCGGGAGCGGCTGATGACCATCGTGCTGCGGGAGATCGAGCGCCTCGACCGCCTGATCGCCGACTTCCTCCGCTACGCGCGCCCGGCGCCGCCCGCGTGCGCGTGGTTCGATCTCGGGCCGCTCCTCGAAGAGATCGCGGCCCTGTCGGCGTCCGAGTCGTGGTCGCTTGCGATCGACGTCCCGGAAGGCCTGCGGCTCTGGGCCGACGCCGATCAGTTGCGTCAGGTCTTCTGGAACCTGATCCGGAACGCGGGGCAGGCCAGCGAGGGAGGCGCCACCGTCGCCGTATCCGCCCGCTGCATCGACGGTGCCGCTCAAGACGATTCCGCCGCAGACCGAAACGCGGCCATGGAGGGGTGCGGTCTGGTGGAGATCGAAATTCGCGACCAGGGCGAGGGGATCGGGCCCGAACGGCTAGAGCGCATCTTCGACCCGTTCTACACCACGAAGGTTGCCGGAAGCGGGCTGGGGCTGCCGATCGTGCATCGGATCCTCGAGGCGCACGGCGCCACGCTCCAGGTCGACAGCCAGCCGTCGGTCGGCACGACGTTCCGGGTGCGGCTCCCGCTCCCGGCCGCGGAGGAGGATTGATGGCGCCCGCACGCATCCTGATCGTGGACGACGAGCGCAGCATGCGTGAGTTCCTCGAGATCCTCTTCCGTCGCGACGGCTACGACGTGGTGACGACGGACGGCGTGGAAGGCGCGCTGATCGCGCTCGACGCCGACGACTACGACGTCGTGATCACCGACATCCAGATGCCGGGGCGGAGCGGGCTCGAACTGCTCCGCTCGGTGAAGGCCACGACGCCCGAGACCGTGGTCGTGATGATCACGGCGTTTGCCACCACCGAGACCGCGATCGAGGCGATGAAGGAGGGCGCGTACGACTACATCAACAAGCCCTTCAAGACGGACGAGGTCCGGCTCGTCATCGAGAAGGCGCTCGAGAAGAAGGAACTGGCAAGCGAGAACGAACGGCTCCGCAGCGAACTGCGCCGGCAGAAGCGGCAGCGCGGCATGGTCGGGACGAGTGCCGCGATGCAGGGCGTCTACGACCTGATCGCCCAGGTCGCGGGGACGCGGACGAACGTGCTCATCGCGGGCGAGAGCGGCACCGGCAAGGAGCTCGTCGCGCGCGCGATCCACGAGCAGAGCAACCGCGCCGACGGCCCGTTCGTGGCCGTGAACTGCGGGGCCATCCCCGAGAACCTGCTCGAGTCCGAGCTCTTCGGCCACGTGAAGGGCGCCTTCACGGGCGCGGTGGAGAACAAGCCCGGTCTCTTCGAGGCGGCCGGGGGTGGGACGCTGTTCCTGGACGAGATCGGCGAGATGCCGGCACCGCTCCAGGTGAAGCTCCTGCGCGCGATCCAGGAGCGTCAGATCCGGCGCGTTGGAGGAAACGAGGACCTCGCCGTCGACGTCCGCCTGCTGGCGGCGACCAATCGCGAACTCCGCGAAGAGGTAGCGCAGGGCCGCTTTCGCGAGGATCTCTACTACCGCCTGAACGTGATCCAGATCTCGCTTCCGCCGCTGCGCGAACGGATGGAAGACGTTCCGTTGCTGATCCAGCACTTCGCCGAGAAGTACGCGCGCGAGCTCGACCGCACGCCCCCGGTACTCTCGGAGGCCGCGATGCGCCGCATCCAGGCGCACGCGTTCCCCGGCAATGTGCGCGAACTCGAGAACACGATCGAACGCGTGGTCGCGCTCACCCGCGAAGACATCGCCGGAGAGGAGGCGCTTCCGGCCGCGATCCTCGATCCGCCGTTCTCGAGCGCGTCGCCCTGCACGGGCCAGGCGGAGCTCCCGCCGGACGGCGGGGACCTCGAGGAGATGGTCAACCGGTACGAGCGCTCGCTGCTCCGCGAGGCGCTGCGCCGAAGCGGCGGCGTGAAGAAGCGCGCGGCCGCGCTGCTGGGCGTCTCCTTCCGGTCGTTCCGCTATCGGCTGGAGAAGCTCGGGCTCGAAGACGACCCCGTGCGACGGAGCTGAACCATGCGGCGTCGGCTGCGGGAGTCGGGCCTGGAAGCCGAGGTGCTGGCCAGCCTGGCGTTGGTGATGGGTCTCGCGACGCTGGTGCTCGTCACGGTCTTCGCGGTGCATCAGGAGAGCCTGCTGCGGCGCACGCTCGGCCGCGCGCTCGCGGCCGAGGCGCGTGCCGCCAATGCGATGCCGCTCCATCCCGGGACCGACTGGTGGTGGATCGATGCGCAGGGCGGGGCGCGCTCGCGGGCCGGTCAGCCCGGCCCCCCCGACGCCGAGCTGATGGCACTGGCCGAAGCGGCGCGCGAACGCGGCGAGCCGTTGCTCCGTCCCGGCGCGCCGAACGAGCGCATCCGCTTCGCGATGCCGATCGGCGCCGACGGACGGGTTGCCGCGGCGCGTATGCCGAAGAACGTCTCGTTCGCGCTGCGCGTCTTCCCGCTGGGCGTCGTCGCGAGTCTCGCGCTGGCGAACGTGGGCATCTTCACCGCGTTCGGTGCGCTGCTTCTCCGCCGGCGGGTCGTACGGCCGCTGCAGGGGCTCGCCGACGGCGCGGGCCGGATCGCCGAAGGGGAGTCCGGGCTGCGGCTCTCGGCCGAGGGTCCTGCAGAGATCCAGGGGCTCGCGACCGCGTTCAACGAGATGACCGAAGCGCTCGAGGGGCGGTCCACCGACCTCGCGAAGGCCGTCGTCGACCTGCGCCGCGCCAACCGCGAACTGCGCGATACGCGCGACGACCTCGACCGGGCCGAACGGCTCGCGGCCGTGGGCAGCCTGGCCGCCGGCGTGGCCCACGAGGTCGGCAACCCGATGGGGGCCTTGCTGACCTATCTGGAGCTGGCCGGACGAGACGCCGGTCTTTCCGACGCGGGCCGGGACCATCTCGATCGGGCGCGGGGAGAGGGCGAGCGGGTGCGGCGGATCCTGCGCCAGCTGCTGGACTTCTCCCGACCCGCTCGCGCGGTGCCGGTCCCCCTCGATCTCGCGCGCGTGGCCGAGGACGCGCGCGCCCTGGCGCTGGCCCAGGAGCGGGCGCGCGGGGTGCGCGTGGAACTCACGTGCGATGACGCCCTGCCGCCGGTGCGAGGCGACGAGGGGATCCTGGTCCAGATCCTGCTGAATCTGGTGTTGAATGCGGTCGACGCGGTCGAAGGCGCCGACGCCCCGGTGATCGCACTGTTCGTGCGGGCGGCCGCGGGTCCGGCCCGGGCCAGCGAGCACGGGGCGGATGGCGCCCGGGCCAGGCGCGAGGCGGACGCCGTCGAGTGCGTCGTGGCCGACAACGGCTGCGGGATCCCGGTCGAGGATCGGGAGCGGATCTTCGCGCCGTTCTACACGACCAAGGATCCGGGCCGTGGCACCGGTCTCGGCCTGACCAACGCGGCGCGGCTGGCCGAGGAGTCGAACGGCCGGCTCGGGTGGATCGAGCCCCCCGACGGCTTCGTGACGGCCTTCTGCCTGCGGCTTCCCTGCCATCCGGGTGCCGCGGAGGAGAGCGCACGGGTGCGATCGGGCTGAGCCGGGAGGGGACCGCAAAGCCCTGCGGAGTACGCAGGAGTTTGCGCCCCATGCGTGCGCAGCTTCGCGCGAAAGCTCAAGCGCAATGATCAGATGGCCGATCCGCAGGGTCGGCACGGAGCTTGCTCCGCAGGTTCCGGTCGAAGGAGAACCGTCTTGCAGCGATTCCGGCGTGCAGGCTTCACCATCATCGAGCTGATGATCGTGCTCGCGATCGCGGCCGCGCTGGCGGCGGTGGCGTATCCGAACTGGCGGCGCATGAACGACAACCTGCGCCTGCGCGAAGGCGCGCGCGGCCTCGCCAATGCCCTGAGTTTCGCCCGCCAGCAGTCGGTGAACGCCGAACGGGCGCACCTCGTGTTCTACCAGACCGGCGTCGCAACGGACCAATGCGGCAATGGGATTCCCTCGCCGGTGGCCGTGCTCGACGACGTGAACGGCAACTGTTGCTTCGACCCGGGCGAGGAGGTCCGCCTCTACATGACGGATACCGCGATCCAGCAGACGATCGGCTGGGGCATCAACAACGCGGCCGGCCCCGTTCCGGAAGACACCGGCGGCGGGGCCTTCGCGACCGGCAGCACCTTCCTCGACAACGGCGGGAATCCCGTCACCCACGTCGGCTTCCGTCCCGACGGCGTGCCGGTCACGTTCGACAATACCTGCACCCCGGGCCAGATCGGGACCGGCGGTGGCGGCTTCTACTTCACGAACGCGCGAGCCGGGGTGGCGCTTACGGCACGCCGGGACATGGCCGTCGTCCTCTCTCCGTTGGGGACGAGCAAGGTCTACCTGTGGAACAACGGCACCGGAGCGTGGACCCAATGATCCGCCGAAACACGGAAGCGCGCCGCCATCGGGACGGTTTGACCCTGCTGGAGCTCATGATCGCGATGGTGATCCTGGCGGTGGGACTGCTCGGGATGCTCGCGATGCAGATCGAGGCGATGAAGAGCAACCGCATCGGCCGGCACGTGACCGAGGCCGCGCAGGTCGCGCAGAACCAGATGGAAGCGCTCCAGAACCAGGCGTGGGCGCTCAGCGGGCCGACCGGGGGCTTCACGGCCCCGATCGTGGTGCAGTCGGTGGAACCCCTGCGCGCCGGTGCGGGCGCCACCGTCGTGCCGACCGCCCAGACGTACAACGTCAGCTGGCGGATCGTCAACGGCGCGCCGATCGGGGTTCCGCCGACGGTCCGCCTGCGCACGATCGACGTGCGCGTGACCTGGGCCGAACCCAACGATACGCCCGGGATGCCGCTGCACCGTTATGCGGCTTCGAGCCAGCGGTACAACCCCTAGGAGTCAGCCGGTGTCAGCATCCGAGCGCATTCGAAGCCGTCGAGGCTTCACCCTGATCGAGCTCATGGTCTCCGCGGCGGTGCTGGGGATCATCGTGTTCTACCTGACGAACGTCCTCGTCCAGCAGAGCCGGAGCTACGAGGTGGTCGACGACGTGACCGAGATCCAGCAGAGCCTCCGCGCAATCGGGGATCTGATGGAACGGGAAGCGCGCGCGACCGGGATGCTCGTGCAGGAGGGCGCCGCGGTCTGCGGCATCGACAACGATGCCTTCGGCTCCGACATCGTGTTCCTGACCGACTCGGCCGCGATCAACCCCGCCAACCTCACGGACGCGGGCCTCGGCGTGAGCGTGACCGGCGGCTACACGGGCGCCGGGGTCGACAACCTGTCGCTCAATCGCCGCGCGCTCGAGCCCAACCAGGCGATGGTGGCCTACGACAACGACGCTCCGTTGAATGGCGTCGCCGACAGCGACTTCTTCTGGCCCGGCGCCGGGATCGGGCAGGGCGTCATCCTGACCGACAAGAAGAATCCCAGCCGAGGCGCGCAGTGCGGGATCATCACGCAGGTGACGCGCGTGGGGCTCTCGAACCTCACGGTCCAGGTCGACTGGACGATGCGCATCGGCGTGAACGTCCACGTGCCGGCACCGGCAGGACTGGGACCGGTCCCGGTGGGCGCGGGCGCGCCCGACCTCGTGGTGGTCCCGGCGAACGCGTATCTGATCGACCGCACGGTGCCGAACCAGCCGCGCCTCTGGCGCAACGGCACGATCCTGGCGGACGACGTCGAGGACCTCCAGGTCGCCTACTTCCACGATGCGAATGCCGACGGCATCGTCCAGCCCGGGGAGTGGAGCGGCGACACCGCGGCGACTCCGTACGCGGCGAACGCGGTCGACAACAGCGATCTCCGCGCGGTGCGCCTCGACCTGGTGTTGCGGACGCCGCAGCAGGACGTGGCGGTCCTCCAGAATCCGAACCTCGGGTTCGGCCTCCGCCCGCAGCTCGAGAATGCGCCGGCGTCGGTCGGCCCGCCGGACGGCTTCCGGCGGCGCGTGCAGGTCCGGACCGTGCGCCCGCGCAACGTCGGCCTGCGCGGCAATGCCTATTCCGGCTCGCTCTAGCGCGTGCCCTGTCCCCCCGATCCGCAACCCGGAGGCTCCGAACGATGAACCGACATCGCCATTCGACCCACCGCCACGAACACGGCGCCGCCATGTTCGTAGCCGTCCTCGTCTTGATGATGATGGGCGCGCTCGGACTGGCCGCCCTCGACACGACCGCGCAGGATCGGAACATCGCGGGCTTCCAGAATCGCACGCAGGCGGCGTTCAACGCCGCCGAGGCCGGAATCGCGACGGCGCGGCAGATGGTGCTGAACGTCCAGGACCGCAGCGCCGTGCTCACGCTGCCCACGACGCCGCTGGGCGACACCGCGCTCTACGACCGGGAGAACACGCTTCCGGCCTTCGGGGCCGATCCGAGGGCGGCGAGCTTTCCGAACGGCATCGTCTATCTGGGCGACGGTCCCGCGCCGGGCGTGAGGGCCAACCTGGGATCGACGCAGCTGTTGAACTCGCTGTGGCAGATCAACGTGCAGGGCAGCAGTGCCCAGAACGGGATCGGCATGGACGGCCGGCCCTCGACGGCCCGGATCGAAACGATCGAGGCGAAGATGATGGCCGGCGGTCCGGCCTACAACTGAATCCGGCATCGGCCGGGAGGGGGAACGATGGGACGCAATCGCAGGTGGATCGCGCTGGCCGCCGGCTGCGCGCTGGCCGCGTCTGGGGCCGGATGCAGTGACAGCGCTTCGACGGATTCGAGCGTGCGGACGATCGGCGCGCGCGACGCGCAGCTGACGCGTCCCGCCGAAGGTGGTGCCGCGGCCTCCGGGACGGGCGCGAATCACGCCCCGGTCGTCCGCCGGGTGACGCTCGATCCGCAGGCGCCGGTTCCCGGCGTTCCGGTGCGCGCGATCGTCGAGGCGGACGATCCCGACGGCGACTTCGTGCGCCTGACGTTCTCGTGGTATCGCAACGGCCGGCTCGTCAGCGAGAGCGGGAAGGGCACGATCACGTTCGACGAGCTCGCGAAGTCGGACCAGGTCGAGGTGCGCGTGCTCGCGTCCGACGGCCGGCTCTCGAGCGACGTCGTGCGGGCGCAGAGCCACCCGGGCAACCGCGTACCGTATCTGACGAACGTCTATCTCACTCCCGACAACCGCCTGATCCGGCGTGGGCAGGTGCTGAAGGCGCATCCCGAAGGGAACGACGACGACAACGACGACCTGCGCTTCAGCTATCGCTGGGTCGCCAATGGCCACCTCGTTGGAGAAGAGCGCGAGTTCGACACCTCCACGCTGAAGCGTGGCGACAAGATCCATGTCGAGGTCGTGGCCACGGATGGCCAGGTCGAGTCGTCGCCGCGCCAGAGCCGCGAGATCGAGATGGCGAATTCGCCGCCCCGGATCACGCAGCTGCCGCGCATGCAGGTCGATGGCGGCGAGCTCCGCTACGCGTTCAAGGCCGAGGACGCCGACGGCGACCGGAACCTGCGGTTCTGGGTGGAGAACGGACCCGACGGAATGGAGATGGACTCCCTCACCGGCGAGCTCACGTGGAAGCCGCGGGCCGACCAGGCCGGCGTGCACCCGGTCGAAGTGGGCGTCAAGGACGGCCTCGGCGACGGCACGAAGTTCGAGTTCAACGTGACCGTCAACGCGACGACCGAGCCGGCCCCCCCGGCCTCGGTGCGCTGAGCGGCGGCGCCCCGCAAGGGGTTGCGGGCCCCGCAAGCCGCTGCAGTGCCCGGGTCTGCACCGGCATCTGGAGTGCGGTCGGAAACGAAATGAAAACAGGTACTTGAAGGAAATCCCCGGGTCGGCACGGAGCTTGCTCTGAGTACGCCGACCCAGCTTCGGGAGATCGACATGCATCGACGGACCCTGCTCACCTTCCTCTTCCTGGCCGCAGCCAGCGTACTGGTCCCGCTCGCGGGCCACGCGCAGACCACGGACGATACGGCGCTCTTCTCGACCGCAGTGCCGCCCAACGTGATGCTCCAGGTCGACAACTCCGGTTCGATGCACCACGTGGTGTGGCACCCGGCCTTCGATCCGGC